>Ga0208040_1000698_pt1 | contig 38301 bp, 36 predicted proteins | sample AD_UKC083_MetaG_FD_184431 | JGI IMG/M metagenome (GOLD analysis project Ga0208040, IMG submission 184431) | Active sludge microbial communities of municipal wastewater-treating anaerobic digesters from USA - AD_UKC083_MetaG (SPAdes) (version 2) | ecosystem: Engineered > Bioreactor > Anaerobic >...
GTTAAACGCATTGCCCCCTCCACCGAATCAGCAGCCCGGACGTCCGGTCAGGCAGCCGGTGGGAAGCGAAATCAATCTCTTCGATTACATCGGCGTTCTCATGCGCCGATGGAAAATTGTGGTGCTGTGTCTTTTTGTAATTTTCACATTAGTCGCTGTTTATACTTTCACGAGGAAACCGGTTTATGAAGCGTCCACAACTATCCAAGTTAAAGATGATAAGCACAAGGCGGGCAACCTTGGAGATATTAATCTGACAGCATCCAATCCTGTCAGCGCAGAACTGGAGCTGATTACATCGCGTTCCATCGCAGAAAAGGTTGTCGAGCGATTACATCTCAACTGGCAGGTTTCAGACAAGAGTTCGGGTTTTTCCTTTAAGATTGTAGAATTTGCATCCACAGCACAGACACCTGTATATAAGATAAAACTCTCCGGAAAAGACAGCTTCACTGTTCTCGATAACTCAGGGACTCTTATAGGCCGGGGCCAAGCCGGCCAACTTATGAAGACAAAAGATTTAACACTGTTGATCAATGATTTAAAAGGACACCAGGGGGACAGTTTTCTTTTGAGTTTTGTGCCGTTAAATGTAGTGGTTGCTTCTTTACGTCAGGGAATCAAAGCAAGCGAAGTGGGAAGAGCGACCGGCATTATCCGCGTATCTTATACGAACACAAACCCTGTTTTGGCACGGGATGTCGTCAATGCGCTGGCTGAAGAATCAATACGACGGTCTGTTGAAGTAAAATCGGCAGAAGCAAAACGAACGGTTGCTTTCATTCAGGAACAAATCAAGGAAATGAAAGAAAACCTGGAATCTTCTGAAAACAAACTTCAGTCTTACAAGAGCGAGAAAGGATTATTACAGCTCGATAATGAAGCCGGCACGCTAATATCCGGCATATCAGAAATGGAAAAAAGAAAAACTGATTTATCTCTTCAGAGGCAGCAATTGGATTTTGAAGTCAATGCCATGAAAAACGCGATCAAGAGAGGAGAGGTGTACTCTCCCGGTAATACGGGAAATGACTCTTCGGGATTGGCGATTTCAGCTCTATCGTCAAGATTATCTGAATTGCAGGTACAGAAAAGCGTGCTGCTGAACCAATATACGCCGGATGCACAAACCGTAAAGTCGGTTGATCATCAAATCAATGCCGTGCAAAAAAAGATACTCGCCATATTGGAAACAAATCGAGTGAATCTGGCCAGGCAGGAACAGGGTATCGCGGGACAGATGAGCGTTTATGATCATAAGATTAAAAAACTGCCCGCTGTTGAACAGGATCTGGCAAAGCTAACAAGGGTTTCCAAGGTGAACTCCGATATCTACACCTTCCTGCTGCAAAAACACGAAGAGGCCCGCATTGCCATGGAATCTACCATCAGCAATATGAACATCGTTGATGCAGCCATTATTCCTGAATGGCCCATAAAACCGGATATCAAGAAAAATTTACTTCTGGGCCTGCTTGCCGGCGTGGCGTTGGGCATTGCCCTGGCCTTTTTACTGGAATACCTCGACGACACCATCAAGGATGCCGATCAGGCCAAGCGCGCCCTTGGCCTTTGCATGCTCGCAACCATTCCGACATTTGCCAGAAATCAGGGAAGAAAAAGCCTGCCCCATGCCGGCATCATTCCCCGGATTACTGGTCGTGAACCGGATTTTGATGAAAGTTTGTCCAGCCGGAATATGCTCATTGCCCGGGAAGAACCCAAGTCCATGGTTTCCGAAGCCTTTCGATCGCTGCGCACCAGTCTGCATTTTTCGGCTATCAATAAAGACAAGAAAACCATCGTTTTCACCAGCACCTTTCCCAAGGAAGGAAAGAGTACCGTCTCCGCGAACACGGCAGTCGTGATGGCCCAAACAGGAGCAAAAGTACTCATGGTGGACTGTGATTTACGCCGATCATCTCAACATCATCAATTCGGCTTAGACAAGGTTCCCGGTCTGAGTGAGGTTTTGACCAGAGACGTCACCTTCGAACAGGCCATTAATCAAACGGCAATCCCCGGACTTGATCTGTTGTGCGCCGGAACTACACCACCCAATCCATCCGAGCTGTTGGGATCAGAGGAAATGCGTCAACTGCTGATGAGTCAGCGCGATAACTACGATTATATCATTATTGATGCTCCACCGGTGCTGGCCGTAACAGACGCTCCTGTTCTGACGATGGTTTCTGACATTGTTGTTTTAGTGATGGAAGCTGGCCGTGTACCGATCAAGGCAGCTCAGCATATGCGCGAAATTCTTGCCCGACTTAATGCTCCGATTGCCGGCCTGGTCATGAACGACAAGACCGGGGAAGGTGAACGTTACACGTATTACGGAAAAAATTATTATGGTAAGGCTTACGGTTACAGATACGGATACGGATACGGATACGGTGCAGGCTATTACAGCGATGAAAAAGAACAGCAAATTAGAAAAGGTAACCGTTGGGGAAATTACATTCCTGAAACACTGCGTAAAAATCTCCATAAATATTTACCGAAATAGAATCCAAGTTCTAGGTTCAAGGTTAAAAAAATCAATTTTTTACGCTTTAAACCGAAAGCTGAACGAGAAAAACATTGAACTTTGAACGTAGAATCTGAAAAAACTGTCCATGATTGACTATCATTGTCATCTTTTATCCGGCATTGATGATGGACCGGCAACTATTGAAGAATCAATTGAAATGGCGATAGCCCTGCACAAAGCAGGATTTCGAACAATCTACTGTACACCCCATTTACTGAAAGGGCATTATGATGCCGATAACAAAGAGGTACTTTCCGCGATATCCCATCTCCGAAAAATGATCAGCGAGAACAATATCAGTCTTGAGATTTATCCGGGACGTGAATATTACCTTGATGAATTTATCGGTCATCATCTCAAATATCCTCTGCCTCTTGGTAAAACAAAATACATCATGATAGAAATTCCCAATTACGCACCATCAAAATACGTCAAAGAAGCCTGCTTTCGTATCAAATGCGCCGGTTTTATACCCATGATAGCTCATCCGGAACGTTGCCGGCATTTTGCAGCAAATCAAAAACCCAAACGTTCGTTTTTCAGCTTCAGGTCAAGAAGTAAAATTTCAGAAGTTATTGCAAAAAGAATTGAACTGATTCATTATCTGAAAAATATCGGCTGTGCTTTCCAAGGCAATCTGGGCAGTTTTTATTCTATATACGGTCATGAAGTAAAGGAAACGGCATACTATCTTAAAGAAAATAAAATCTTCACGCATTACGGCACAGACGCCCACTCTCTGAAATCAATCCATTTAATCGCCCAACTCGCCAGTGATGAAAAGAAAAAGTTAAGAATAGGAGATAAATTGCGCAAGGCGTAAAGAGTAAAAAAGGAGAACACATGATGAAGGCTAAGCACAAAGACAATCTGCTAAAAAAAATTCAAAACTCCGATGCCATCATCGGTGTCATCGGACTGGGCTATGTGGGTTTGCCGCTCGCCCTTGCTTACGCGGAAAGGGGCTTTACCGTTCTGGGTTTTGATGTAGACTTCCTCAAAATAAGAGCCATCAGTCATGGTCAAAGCTACATATCTCATATTGACGAAAGCAAAGTGAAACAATCCGTTAAAACCGGAAGACTCTCCGCCACAGGCGATTTCTCACGACTGGGTGAACCGGATGCCATCATCATTTGCGTACCGACACCTCTCACCCAGCAACTGGATCCTGACATGTCATATATTGTCAAGACAACAGAGCAAATCAAAAAATGTCTGCGCACCGGACAGCTGATTGTCCTGGAATCCACGACGTACCCAGGAACAACGGAAGAACTCGTTAAAAGCATGCTGGAACGGACAGGTATGATCTGCGGCAGAGATTTTTATCTGGCCTTCTCCCCGGAAAGGGAGGATCCGGGCAATAAAAATTTCCAAACAACAAACATACCCAAAGTCGTCGGTGGCGCGAATAAAGAAAGCGGGGATCTGGCACAAGCCCTGTACGAAAAAGCCATTCAGAAAACTGTTCGCGTCGGTAACGCGCGCACGGCGGAAGCCGTCAAATTGACGGAAAATATTTTTCGTGCCGTAAACATCGCCATGGTCAACGAACTCAAAATCATTTACGAAAAAATGGACATCGATATCTGGGAAGTGCTGGACGCCGCTGCCACCAAGCCTTTCGGTTTTATGCGCTTTAATCCCGGCCCCGGTTGGGGCGGGCATTGCATTCCACTGGACCCGTTTTATCTTTCTTGGAAAGCACGGGAGTGCGGAATTGACACAAAATTTATAGAACTGGCGGGAGAAGTTAATCGTCTCATGCCCGGCTATATCATCAGTAAGCTTCAGCAGGCGCTTAACGAAAAAGGGAAATCCATCAAGGGCAGCAAACTCATGATTCTAGGCCTTGCCTACAAAAAGGACATTAACGATACACGGGAAACCCCCGCTTTTAAAATCATGCGCAGACTGAGCGAAATGGGAGCAAAGATATCTTATCATGATCCATTTGTGCCCGAAATCAAGCACACCAGACAATGGCCGGACGCCCCCGTTCTAAAATCTCTGCCCTTGACTGACAAGAACATTGCTAGCAAAGATGCGATCATTATCGTCACAGATCACACACCTGTTGATTACCAACTCATCGCTCAACATGCCAAATTGATTATTGACAGCCGCGGTGTTTATCGAAAAAAAATTAAAAATGTAGTCAAAGCTTGATTAAATTAAATTTTTTTCTTATCTATGAAAAAGTAAAGGATATGCAATGGACTTCATCGACCTCAAAACACAACAAGCCAGAATTCAAGAAAAAATTAAAAGGAACATTCAAAAAGTCTTGAATCACGGCAGTTATATCCTGGGACCGGAAGTAAAGGATCTGGAAGAAAAGCTGGCGAAATACGTCGGTGTTAAACATGCCATCGCCTGCGCTTCAGGAACTGACGCACTCTTGATGGCCCTGATGGCCTACGACATCAAACCCGGCGATGCCATCTTTACGACGCCATTCACTTTCATTGCCACGGCTGAAGTCATAGCGCTGCTGGGCGCCACGCCAATTTTTGTCGATATTGACCCCAAAACCTACAATATCGATCCGGCCAAACTTGATCTGGCCATCAAAGCGTTGAAAAACAACGATTCATCCATCTACCCTTTGCCTAACATTGAACATAGAACTTTGAACTTTGAACTCACGCCCAAGGGCATCATCCCTGTTGATCTGTTCGGCCTGCTGGCCGATTACGAAGCCATCCAGGCAATCGCTGATGAACACCATCTGTTTGTCATAGAAGATGCCGCGCAGTCTTTTGGCGCACAATATGAAAATAAAATGTCCTGTTCATATGGCAATATCGCCTGTACTTCATTCTTCCCCGCGAAGCCACTGGGTTGCTATGGCGATGGAGGCATGTGCTTCACGAATGATAACGCATTAGCCGATAAAATGAATTCCATCAAAGTCCACGGCAAAGGCATTGATAAATATGAAAACATCCGTATCGGCATCAATGGTCGTCTGGACACTCTTCAGGCCGCCATTCTGCTGGCTAAATTCGACATCTTTCCGGAAGAATTGGTCATGCGTCAAACCGTCGCCCGGCGATATACATCTCTGTTGACATCTGACAATTCACTGCTCACGCCCTGCATACCTCCGGGAAATGTCAGCGCTTGGGCTCAATATTCGCTGTTGACCGGGAATGAAAACAACCGAACGGTTTTACTGCAAAAACTTCAGGACAATCAGATTCCCTCGGCGATTTACTACCCCAAATCCCTGCATATGCAGACGGCTTTTGCCTACCTGGGATACCAACCGGGTGATTTCCCTGTGAGTGAGAACTGTTCGACTCGCATTTTCAGCATTCCCATGCATCCCTATCTGAATGAAAAACAACAAGCATTCATTGCGGACATAATCAGTGCCGGCGGTCAGCCAATGACATAAGACGATGATTTTCCATATTTTCTTCGAACAAGGAATAGATTTTCCAGATAATGGAGGCGGTTTTGGATCCGTCAGTTATTGAGGCTCTTAAGATATTAGGACTTCCCCCTGATGCTAATCTTAAGGAGATTAAACAGGCCTATAAAGATCTTGTTACCGTGTGGCATCCCGACCGGTTTGCCAATAATCCCCGCCTGCACGATAAAGCCAGCGAAAAGCTCAAAGAGTTGAATATCGCTTATAATGAAGTTATTTCCTTTTACCAAAACATGATTTTCACTGAAAGAACGGCTCATTTCCAGGAAACACCGCAGCCGCAACCGCCTCCTCCCGAAAACACTCCTTTTTATCCATCTGAAAAACCGAAGACATCCTCGACAAATATCCGATATTTTTCTTTTATGATCGTCCTGTGCATTGCCGTAGTCATATTTTTCATCTGGGGACAAGATGATAAGACTAAAAATGATTCATCCAGATCGTTGCCTGAGAAAATTAAATCCTCTCCGGTAGTCATGGTTCCTGCTCAAACGTCGTATGAATCAAAATTGGGAAAAATAACTGGGAATCAGACACCTGATAATCTTGTCATAACATCTCAACAGGACATCCCGAAATCGTCGCAGGAACTACAAATCAAAAGTGAAAAAGTAATGAAACAAATGATCATCCCCCGTATAACGGACGACAAGTCCAACCATCAGGCCTCTAATCGGAATCAACCGGCACAAGAAATAAAAATCAAAAAGACATCCGCTGTGCGGTCTTCCGCTAAAACTGCAGAAACACCTGACATTTCCAGCCTGTCAGAAGATGAACAAGCATCCATAAAATCTGCCTGCAGCGAATCAAAATTGACTGGGCTGAGTGGTTATAATACGTGCCTTCAAAATAAAATCTTCTTACTGACACAGGGAGAAAAAAGTCCTGATCTGTCCCGGCTGACCATTGAGGAAAAATCATCACTGGAGGCTGTGTGCAGCTCCGCTAAATTCAAGGATGGACCGGTAAGTTACAACAGGTGTCTGAAACATCAGTTATCCACGCTTAAAAATGGTGAAAAAAAGCCCGATCTTTCCCGTCTCACATATGAAGAGAAGTCATCCATAGAGTCTGTATGCAGTGGTGCTAAAATGGAGGGACCGATCCATTACAACAAATGCCTGAATAATCATTTGGCCGGCCTGTCCAAGGAAGAAAAAAAACCTGATCTCTCCCGCCTGACTTCTGAGGAAAAATCATCAATAACATCTGCCTGCGGTGTTGCCAAAATGGAAGGACCGGCAAGCTATAACAGGTGCCTGAATTATAATTTAAAGCTATATAGCAGATAGAACCCCTTCAATAATAATGAAGTGGGGCTGATTACAAGCAGGATTTGATCAGAAAATTTTCCAGCAGCAATTGCGGATGGGTTGTGCCGGATGTTTTTAATGAACGCTCCAGATTAAGCAATTCTTCCATTAAAGCAATCAGGCGCACCGTCGTAAAACGTACGCAGTTGCGCATGGCGTTATAAACAGAAAAGGGATGCTGACTGAAGATCAAACCTTCCCGTTTCACCCCTGACGGATTCAATTCATTAAATGCCGGATAGAGAATATTCTGGAACCAGCCGTATTCCATACTCTGGTTAAATTTCGGCAACTTTCCCGAATCCACCAAGACCCTTGCCTGCAGCAGCAGCCTTATTTCCCTGGAAACCATGGTGAGGATCGCGAGATGATGTTCTCCCTGGTCCAGAAGATGTTTTAAAGCCTCCAGCGCGGCAAGCTGATTCTTTTCACTCAACGAATTGGTTAAGGCAAAGATATCGTCTTCCTTTGTCCTGCCCACCGCTTCCTCGATGTCATCCTTATCGATCAGCGCTCTGTCTCCAACAAAAGAAATGAGTTTTTCGAGTTCCGACATTGAGCGCCGGAAATCAAATCCTGTTTTCCGGCCCAGTGCCATCCAAGCCGCTGGAGACATTTTCTTTCCACAGCTGTCCAGTAAGTTCTGCGCTTCTTTTTGCAATATTTCTCTGCGCGCAGTTTCTTTTTTCACCCTGACAAATTCCTGGACAACGCCCCGTTCGGCAATCGTCTTGTAGATTTTTTTTCTTTTATCTACCGACTCGGCAGTAAAGATCAGACAATTGCCGGCGGGCATCCCCTCCTTGATAATCTCCTCAAGTTTTTCCGTTTTGTCAGAAACCGAAGCATCCGTCAAACCGGACGCCTGACAGATTTCCAGAATACGCGGCAACCACTTCTGGCGATCTTCACCCGAATCCCCCTTGACCATTTCGCTCCAGTCATCATCGGTTATTTTTTGCCAACCGGACCCTTGAAGATCTTCAAGGGTAAAACCGACAATTTTTAGAAAAGTCAGAAAATACCTGGCTGCTTTGATCTGGTTTTCATCAATATTGGTTCGGATTTTATCAATCAGTTTGATCAGATCTTCTTTGGAAGTGAAAATGTTTGTGTCCCTGACCACAATGACTTTGCGATTACCGAAAAGAGACGGCGTCAGGACATTATCAATTAAACTGTCCATGTCCGTGTTTTCGCCTTCCAGATAAAAGAGACCGAAATCCCGATCAGCTTCAGGAATAATCATATCCAGAATTTTGCCGAGGGCTTCTTTGATAAGATATTCTTCTTCACCGTAAAGAAGATAACAGGGGGCGACAACGCCCTTTTTTAAATTGTTATAGATTTTTTCCATGATTGCAGAAAATGAACGGGTTGATTAAACGATTACGTATTTTTTGATGAGCTTGACCACGTCTTCCGGTTCATCAATAACCTGAATCAACTCGAGGTCGGCGGGAAGAATTTTATCTTCCTTAAGCATTTTGTTTTTTAACCAGTTGATCAAACCCTGCCAGTATTCGCTTCCCATGAGAATCACGGGAAAGGGCTTCGTTTTCCGGGTTTGAATCAAGGTTAAGGCCTCAAAAAATTCATCCATCGTGCCGTATCCCCCAGGCATAATGACATACGCGACGGCATATTTGACAAACATCACCTTGCGGACAAAGAAGTATTTATACTCAATACGAATATTCGCATAAGGATTGGGCTTTTGTTCGTAGGGCAGTTTGATGTTGAGCCCGACCGATTTTCCGCCGGCCTCGGCAGCGCCTTTATTGGCCGCTTCCATAATACCAGGCCCCCCGCCGGTAATAACGCTGAATCCTTCTTTGACCAGCAGCCCGGCCAGTTTTTCGGTCTGTTGGTAATATGCGTCATCCGGTTTGACTCTTGCAGATCCGAAAATGGTGACGGCATTATGCACATTTGAAAGGGTTTCAATGCCCTCAACAATTTCAGCCATAATGCGGAATACCCGCCATGATTCATTTACGGATAGAGCGTCAATGACGTACTGTTTTTCATCCATAAAACGACACCTTCCCTTCAAACGATAATGACATTACATCAGAAAACCTTTGCATAATGATCAAATTGTCATTTCGACCGTTCATTGTGTCATGTCGACTGTTGGGAGAAATCTTATAATGCAATAATATTAAAGAAAGATTTCTCGTCGCTTTGCTCCTCAAAATGACATGAGGAATTATGCAAAGCTGTTATTACATCCGGTAACCGGTCAGTTTAGTATCGGCGGCGTCTCTGAACTTTGGCCAGGCGGCGCTGTGCTTCAATTTTTTTTCTTTTCTGCTTGATCGAAGGCTTCTCGTAAGCGCGGCGTACTTTCAGCTCCTTGAATAAACCGCTCTTCGAAAGTTTGTTTTTCAAAATTTTTAAAGCCTTCTCCACATCATTGTCAATTACCTTTACTTCCAAGTTAGTTCCTCCTCGTTATATGAATTTATATGTTTTATTTTCAGCAAGTCTCTGATCCCGCGTCGTCGAAGATGCCCTTTAGGGTACTGCGCTTCAGAGATTTGCATTCGAATCCCGCGTCGCTACGCTCTTGGGATAGTTCGACTAACGCCTCAAACGGCACTTCGTTTGTTTTCGGCGAGTCTCACTAATAAAAAAGGGCAGTACGGCAAAGCAAAATTCATCTGCCGTAAACCACCCTGACTGTTCAATAAATTTTTAAATCACGCTCCTCGCTCTGGCGTTATGCTTTTCAACGTTTTTAGAAAGGCCTCGTTTTCTTTTTTCGTTCCCACGGTTACCCTGATACAATTGGTCAACAGTGGCGGAAGGTTGAGATCTTTGACCACGATACCTTCCGCAACGAGCTTGTTGTATATGCGATTCGAATCAAAAGCGCAACTAAAAAAAATAAAATTCGCCTGCGATGGATAAACTTTAATCCATTTGATTTTCTTCAGTTCCCTGTAAAGCTCCTCGCGTCTTTGAGTTATCTCTTTGATTTGTTTCATAAATTCTTTCTGGTGGTCCAGGAAAAAACCGGCTGCAGTCTGCGATAAAGCATTCACATTGTAAGGAAGTCTGATCTTGTCCAATTGGACAATAACATCGGCATTGCCGAGTAAGAAACCAAGACGAATGGAGGCCATCCCCAATTTGGAAAGTGTTTTAAGAAAAATCACATTATCGTATTTTTTTAATAACGGCAGAAGACTCTGTCCACAAAAAGCCCCGTAAGCTTCATCAATCACCACGAAACCGGGTGTTTTTTTGATGATGGCTTCGATTTTCGACCGGCTGAAAAGATTGCCGGTGGGACTGTTGGGACAACTTAAAAAAATCAGCGCCGGAAAATTGTTTTTTATTTTGGATGTCATCGTTTCCACATCCAGATCGAAACGTTTATCCAGCGGTACTTCAACAACTTTATTGCCGGTATTGACTGCAATGATTTTGTACATGGAAAAGGTGGGCACGGGAACCAGCACACCTTGTATGCTGCCCTTGAATGTCATGCAAAGAATTTGAATCAGTTCGTCCGAACCGTTGCCCGGCATGATCATATTTTTCTTCACGCCGTAATACCGGGCAAATCGCTCACGCAACGCTGGCGATCCGGCAGCGGGATAACGATTGAAATCAATGCCGAGAAATTTTTCCAGCAGTATTCTTTTCAGCGGTTCCTGAATGGAAAAAGGATTTTCATTGGAGTCCAGCTTGATCGCGCCTGACTCTTCGGGTGCGATATAACCGTTCTGGTTGAAAATTTTCTTTGCGACCAAATCTTTCATCATCATTGAAAATCACGCTGCCTTAAAATATTTTTTCCGCTCGATGTTCCAGTTAACATCTGTGTATTTTTTCATCAATTTGTCCTTCAGTTTCTCTTCAGCGGACGTTAAGGTTCCGTCTTCCAATTTTATGCCCAGCTCTTTGATGAAACCCTTTTTGATTCGGGAGCAGATATCCCGTGCATCCATTGGACAGCCAAGCTCATGGGCAACCGACGTGACCGATTTTTCCAATTCTTCCACCTGCAACGGTGTGCAATCGGGTAACATCAGGTCCGCCGTCTTTTCCGCATCAAAATCCAGCAACAGCAAGCCGTGCTGAAGAAAACCGCCTTTTTTTCTCACCTGAGCACTGCCGCAAATTTTCCGTCCTTTTACCTGGAGCTCATTTCTCAAGGACGTTGAAAAACAACAGGGTTGTATTTCATCTTTTCTGAAGGGGCGGCCATCTTCCGCCAGACTGGCATGGATTCCCAACTCACGCAGACCACGGGCGATGCACTGACTGATTATTTTATAGGCTCCCAAAATATCCGCGGGAAATATTTTTTCATGTTCAGCCGCGGCAACAGAATAGGTCATTTCATGAAAATGAAAAACCGCTCTTCCCCCGGTTATCCGGCGGGTAACGTCAATGCCCTCGCGCCAGTATTTTTCAATGTTCAATTCCTTATGCGCATCCTGAAAATAACCAATGGTGATTGCAAAGGGATTCGAGGTATAAAATCTTATCGTGGGCGGTTTGTGATTTTTGATTGTCTCATCAAAGACCGCTTCATCGATGGCCATGTTTTCAAAAATATTACAACTCTGAAAATCCAGCAGTCTCCAGACCATAAAAACACTTCATTCGCCTTCTTCCTGAGCGATGAAATCCTGGTAATTTGTCGCGGCGAGCAGGTCTTCCAGTTGGTCCAGGTTGTCCATTTCAATCACAACGAGCCATCCGGTATCGTAAGGATCTCTGTTAATGATACTGACATCTTCAAGAATATCTTCGTTAATAACAACCACCGTGCCACTGACGGGAGAGATCAAATCCACAACTTCCTTGACGGATTCAATCGAACCGAACGTCTCGTCACGTTCCACGTAAGTGTCCGTTTCAATAAACTCAACAGAGAGAACATCGCCCAATCTCTCCTGGGCATAATCCGTAATGCCGATCGTGGCCATGTTACCGTCCACACGCAGCCATATATGTTCGCAACTGTAAATGATATCTTCCGGAAAATCTTTCATGATAGAACAACCTCTTTCTTTATTCTATAATGGTAAGTTCTTTATCCATTTTTGTAAGCTTTTCGCAACTGTTTTCTTTTAAAAAAATCGTGTCTTCTATTCTGATGCCCCAGTGCCCCGGAATGTATAATCCGGGCTCTACCGTAAAGACCATCCCCGGTTTTAAAATATCTTTGGACGTTGAAGATAATCGCGGTGGTTCATGAACCTCCAATCCAACGCCGTGTCCCGTTCCGTGCACAAAGTAATGTTCGTATTTTTTCCCGAAAACACGTCGGGCTTTTTGATCGATCTCCGCGGCAGGAACATCGGCAGCCACCGCATCCAAAGCACAATCATGAGCTTCCTTGACAACCTGATAAGCATTTTTTTGCCTGTCTGTCAATTTCCCAATAGCGATTGTACAGGTTTCATCGGAACAATAACCTTTGTACCGGACCCCGAAATCAATAACAACAAAATCCCCTTTTTTTATTTTCCGGTCAGTCGGTTTCGCATGGGGAAGGGAAGAATTCTTTCCGGCGGCAACGATTGTTTCAAAAGATAAACCGTCGGCACCGGATACTCGCGCGTGCATTTCCAGTTGCAGAGCCGTTTCTTTCTCTGTCCAACCGGGTTCAATCTTTTGTATAACCGTCTTCATCGCCGACGAGGCAATTTTTGCAGCCTTTCTCATCCACGCTGCTTCACACTCATCTTTACAGGCTCTGAGCATTCTCAGTTCTCCGGTCAAAAAGACAAATTTATCTTTGTCCAGGCTACCGGCCAGTTTATGATACGTGCCCAGGGTGATGGCGTCCGCTTCCAGACCGACTCGTTTTAATTTCAAGTCTTTTATCTTCTGAGCAATTGCAGAAATTTCATCCGTAAATTCTCTTATTTCAATGCCACATGTTTCCAATGCGGCCTGTTCCGTATAACGGCCGTCAACAAACAATATTGTTGCGTCACGGCTGAGTAACAGAATCCCTTCCGAACCGGTGAAACCGGACAGATAAAAGATATTGTTGATGTTCAAAACAAGCAGACTGTCAATTTTACAGTCAGGAAATATTTGCCGCAGGCGTGTTCTTCTGTCCAAAAGATTTTTATTTTTTGGCAGCATTTGATTTTAACCTTTCAATATTCTTCAACCAGCAGGAAAGTATGTTCAACAGATTATTTTCCGCAGAAATTTTTTTTACACCGTCTGACAGTGAAAGCCGGCTGAACTTCATCTTATCCAGCATATTGATCGCTTCAACATTATTCGGTTCCTTTTTTATAATTTTTTCAAGTACAGCTTCCGCGTCCTCAAAATGTCCCTGTTGAATATATAATTGAGCCATGGTTACCGTGAAAAATTCTTTTTCAGCAGAGTTGTTTTCGTTCCCGGGTACCTCGTTTTCAGCGGTGACAATATCTTCCTGTTCCAGAAAAGCCATCTTTCCGATGATTTCCCGGGCGCGTTCCGTGTCCGGGCGCAAAGAAAGAAATTTTTCGTAGCAGGTGGCAGCTTCGCGGTGTAAACCTTTTTCCCGGCAGGCATCCCCGGCGCGTTCAAAAACAAGATTCAGCCCGTCAATGATTTTAGGCACCTCCTGGAGGACTTTACGTGCATCTTCAATCCTGCCCATGCCAATCAGCGCGTCACAGTATATCCCCAGAGCGGCGGCATCCGTGGGGACACCCCGCAATCTTTCGGTAGCAAGATTCAACGCCTCTTGCAGATTATCCCTCCGCAGATGCTCCTCCGCTTCGAGCAAAAAATCATAGGCGGTTTTTTTCAAATTTTATCTTCCCCGTATTGATAGCAAATTGATCAAAAATTTAATAATTTTGAGGTTCGTAACACAGCAGATATGACGTGTCAAGAATTCATGGGACTGATTTGATGAACCGATTATTTCAAGGATTGCAGGTAATTTTTAGCCCGGCGGCCGAAAGAAGATTCAGGAGATAAACGTATAACCTGTTGAAACGCCCGTCGGGCGTTTTCATTGTCTCTGTTCTTTAAATAAGTTTGCCCCAGCAGAAAATAGGCATCGTAAAGAGATGAATCCATTTCAATGGACTTTTTCAAATGCCATATGGCTTCAGGGAAATTATCCTGATCATGATAAATTTGTCCCATTTTTTTATAGATCTGTGGACGCAATCCGGTCATGGGGTCTACCCGGAGAGCCTCATTATACTTCAATAATGCTTTTTTATAATCATGCTGGGCATAGTAGGCTGAGGCCATATTATAAAGAGCCATGGCCGGTGTGTCATATAAATAATTACTGAGCGCTTTTTCGAATTCTTCAATAGCGTCATCCCAACGCTCATTTTCCGAATACAATATGCCCAGATAATTATGAGCTTCGGAATAATTTTTATCCAGTGAGACGGCTTTCTCCAATTCCTCGATGGCCTTGTCCTGTATCCCTTTGCCGTGATAAGCCATACCCAGATAATAATGAACCTTGGGATTGCCGGAATAGTATTTCTCTGATTCCATTAATTCTTTGAGCGCACTGTTATACTGTCCGACGGTCAGATAGGAAATGCCTTTATTTAAAAAAATCTCGGATTGTTCTCTGTGCCATGGAGTATAGGTGCAGGAAAAACAAAGGCATGCTGACAGAGTAACACCAAAAAGCAATGCTTTATTGAGTGTAAGTTTTATTTTACCAACCAACATTTTTTCACAGAACAATAATGGAACGCTGATAAGAAAATTCGATTTGCAGAATTCAGCGGTGATTATGTTCCCTGACTCCCCTCCGGATTTTCACTGTTTAATACTTTAGGTGTCACGAAAATAAGCAATTGTCGTTTTTCCTTGTTAACGTCCTGTTTTTTAAACAACCAGCCCAGAACGGGAATTTTCTGCAGCCAGGGCCAGCCGCTGACAGATTTGCTTTCCGTTGATCGTAAAATTCCTCCGATGACAATTGTATCTCCATCATTTATGACCACTTTGGATTCCACTTCACTCTTTACAATAGGAGGATTACCCTGCGGATTCAGGGCGGCTTTGGACCAGTCCGGCGTATCATTGCTGGCTTTGATATCCATGGAAATTTTTCCCTCAGCGGTCAATTTAGGAGTCACTTCCAGTTTCAACAAGGCTTCTTTAAACGAAACCGTTGCCGGGGATGTTCCGGAGGCTGGTGTGATGTAAGGAACCTCATCGCCCTGTTTGATAATCGCCTTGATACCCTCCATGGTGACCACTTTGGGCGCAGAAATGATTTTACCGGTAGAGTTGGTTTCCAATGCCGCTAATTGAGCTTCCAGGAATCCCGTCGCACCGCCAAAGACGAGGCCAATGGCCGGTGACGCCACAGCCTGCGGAAAATTCACGGCAGCCATAGCCAGGGCTTCACCAGCAGAATCTGTCACACCAATGCGTGAAGGATAGGCTTGTTGATACATCGTTCCCGTTGCGCCGCTTCCCCCTGCCGCGCCTAAACCATATTTTCCATCATTAATGTTGATTTTTTTCTGATTGCCGAAACCCCACTGAACGCCCAGATTGCGGACAAATCCCTCCGTGGCTTCGACAATTTTCGCTTCAATCAAAACCTGTTTCAGAAGACCTTTATCAGCCATTCTTTTCTTGTCTCTCTCAATAACCGCTTCTTTGGCCGCTTCATCTTTTTGACTTCTCGCCAGGGTTGTAATGATGATTACATTCCCTTCTTCTCTTTTCGTCAGAGCGTTAACATCGAGGATGGTGTCCAGAGCTTTTGTCCAGGGAACATTTTTCAGCGTCAGCGTGATATTGCCTTTTACTTCGTCACTGGTAATAATACTGGTATTACCGTATTCCGCCATCAGACGAAACACGCTTTTGATATCCGCATCCTGAAAATCAAGCGAAATCAGTCTGTCGGTTGGTTTTTTCTCTTTTTCCTTAACCACTGGGACATTCAGTGGTTCATCTTTGCCCGCATAATCAATACCCGCGGTTTTTCCGAAATCTTTTTTATGAGTGACTGCTTTTTTCGCCGTGCTAGCTTTTTGTTTTTCCAAACTGGAAACATTGAAATCAATAAAGACGTTCTGGTCTTCCTGCCGGATGGAATACGGTACGACTTTGTTAATGGCAATGTTTAAGAAAACCCAGTTCTTACCATTAACGAGCTTATGCGACGGAACAACACTGATGATGTTATTCAGCTCTCCCTCGCCGAGGGTACGGCACAACTTGCCGGGAACAATCATATCTTCGAGTTTGATCAGATAACTGCCGCTGACTTTGTTGCTCACATCAATGAAGGGCTGTTTGGTAACGACCAGTTGAACCCTTTCCTTTCCCGGTAATCGGGAAAGATAAATATTTTCCAGAGTTCCTGTATTGGCGGTAACTTTTATTGTATTGTCTGAATACTTGTCATTTCCGCCGGAAGCGGCAAAAGAACTTCCCGTGATATATGTAAAAATCAAGCCGATAGCCAAAAAAACAATCAGTACGGGGATTAAATATTTTTTCATGATTTTACCTCATCTTAATTTTTGCGCAATTTTAAAATAACCCTTCTTGCTTTTTTATCTTCATATTCTTCCACAATAACACGGTCAGCCGTAATTTCAACGACCTTACCATCATACAGTCCTATGCGTGTTCCCTGAACCAAGGGATAGAACTTCTTCGCAGCATCTTCAACAATAGCCACTCTTTTCTCCGGAGTGCCTGCTATGCCGACCACGCGATAACTGTCCGCTTCTGCTCTCTGTAAAGGAAAAATAGAATCCGGTGCTTTTTTCTCGGCCTTTTTCTTTTCAATTTTTTCTATTTCGATAAAAGGCTTAAAAGGATCGGGTTTGTCCATTGGATTATAACTATAAGAAGGTGCCGGTGTTGCAGGTGGAGCTGCAGCAGATGTGGCCTTATTCTGATCGGTTGTCACCGCAGGTGCAGGTGCGGGTTGAGCCTGATTTTGGACAGGAACATTGGCCGCTGCCGGTACCGATGGAACCGGATTCTTCTTGACAGGAACATTGGCCGCCGCCGGTACCACTGGAACCGGATTCTTCTTGATAGGAATATTGGCGGCTCCGGATACTGTCTTTACGGCACCGGGAGACGAAGGGGCAGTTTTGACGTCAGCAGCATAAGCAAAAACAGCAGCCAGAAAAAATGTTCCGATAGAACTTATTAAAATGAATTTATTTTTTTTCATTTTGTTATTCTTTGGTCATTCCATTTATTTTTTTTCTTTTTTATCGATAAACATATATGTTTTAATGGTACAGGTTGATGAAAGTATATTTTTTTTACTTTTGGGATCAGCTAGTTTGCTCATCGAAATATCTGAAATATTGACTATTCTGGGCAGTTTGGCCACCTTGTCAAAAAAATAAAGCGTGTTCTGATACGTGCCCGTTACCGATACACCAACCGGTATTTCTTCATAAAAAGGCTCCGGGGGCGGAGGTGCGTTCTTGCCGGCAGGAGCAGCAGGAGCAGCGGCTGCCGCTTTTTCATTACGTTGATCGGACGGTTTCATTAACGATGAAACCTTGCCTTCCGGTGGTTTTGCGGTAACCGTTCCGGGAACGGAAGCTCTCGGTTCAAACAAAATAAACTCAACTCCCGCATCCCTTCCTGCCAGTGAGACGGAATGAAAGAGAGAAGGAATTTCCCGCTGGTCGGGAAGCTTTTGTAACGCTACCTGGTAATTGTTTTTCAATATGGCAATATCAGCCATGAACTTCTTAACCTGTCCGGCAACTTTTGTTTTCTCCTTGATTTTATCCTGCATCTCCGTCAGTTGCGTACTTAATTCGCTCCTTTTTTGCAGCGCTGAATTTAAAAAGAAAAACCAGTAAAAATAACCAATGAGAAAGAAAACCAACACGATAATACCCAATTTGGCATTAGTTGGCAGTTTCTTGATTGTATTGATATCGATGGCCATAGACTAGAATCCTTTTTTCAGAAAACATGAAAAATTAAACTGCTGAACAGTAATGCCCGCATATTCCGTCTTTTTGGAAGCAATTAAATCAACCGATTTTATCGGATCGAATTTTTCCAGTGTTTTCATGAAATCCGCAACAACCAGATTATCGCGACCAATGCCCTCTATGCTGATATTATCACCTTTTTGAGTTATTTTGGTCAGCCAGATATCTTTCGAAGGCACAAGCAGAGCCAAATTATCCAGCGTTTTTACCGGCGCCAGACGATTCTCTTCCAGAGTGGATATGACGCCCAGTTTATCTTCCAGATCTTTTTTATCTTTTTTATAAATTTCCAAATTGCCTATTTTTTTGTCCAAATCAGCCAGCGTGACTTCCGATTCTTTTACCTTATTTTCCAGATCGCTGATTGATGTTTTCATCCAGATCGTTACCCAACCCAGCACAAGAAGCAGAATAATCAATGACCCGACAACAATAAATATCTGCCTGGCAAATGTGTCTTTCTTTGCCTTTTCACGATATGGTAAAAGGTTAATTTTAATCATTTGTCGCCTACCGTCCTCAATCCCAAACCTATGGCAGTTGCCGCAACCGGTTTTATGTTTTCCAGATTCTTTACATCAATATTTCTTTTATTATAATTGATTTTCAAAAACGGATCGATTATATCGGTTTTAACGTTCAACATTTGTGATAAATTTTTTGTCAGTTTTTCTATTCTTGCCGTCCCGCCAGCAAGCAGTACCTGCTTGATATCTTCACCGCCGAAAGTGGAACGAAAATAATCTATCGATCTTTCAATTTCCATACAAATCGGTCGGGTAAGGTCCAGAATGGTGTTTTTTAAATCCAGATTATCTCCCTCACTTCCATTCGGTAACCCTTCTATTTTGATTTTCTCGGCTTCTTCAAATGTAACTTTGTATTTTTCCTGCAGGCTTTCAGTGATGGAGTTCCCCGCCATGGCAAAATCTCTCGTAAAAACGGATGTTCCGCCTTTAACGATATTGATGCCGGTGGTGCTGGCGCCGATGTTAATCAGGACAACAATATCGTCATTGCCAAACTCATAATTCGCGCCATATAATGTTTCCAGGACAAATGGCGCTACATCCATAATAATCACATTCTGTCCGGCAGCCGTTGCGGCATCCATATAACTGTTGACGATTTCTTTTTTGGCCGCAACAATAATAATATCCATTTGATTGGGATTGTAATTATTCTCGCCCAGAATCTGAAAGTCATAATTAACATCATCCATTGTTTCAAATGGCAGGTATTTGCCGGCTTCATCACGGATTAAATCACGCAATTGAGTTTCATCCATTTTCTCCAGTGTCACTTTTTTGATGATGACCGAATTGCCCGCCAGAGACGTGACGATTCCCTTACGTCCACACTTTGAAATTTTGAATATTTCCTTGATATGTGAAGTCAGAGCTGCGGCATCAGCGAGAATGCCGTCAATGATAACACCTTTAGGAAGAGGAAGTTCATGGAAACGATTGAGATAGTATCCCTTGGAGCTGCCGGTTACCTCGGCTATTTTGATAGAGCTGGATCCGATATCCAAACCGACAAGACTCTTTTTCCCGGAAAAAATTTCTTTTAAATCCAACATTCAATCACCATCAACATAATTGGACTAAATCTATTATTGCTGCTTTACAAACCGGTAAACGACATCACCTTTTTTTACCATTCCCAATTCATTGCGGGCAATCATTTCTATATAATTAATGTCGTTTCGTAATAAAAGTATCTTCCTTTTCAATTCATTGTTTTCCGCGGTTATTTTTATGGTTTGTAACTTTAAATCAGCCAGCCTTTTACTCATCAAATAATTATCTACCAAACCCCTGTTACCAAAAGTTATCAAAACAGCCATAAACAATAAAAAGAAAATTAAATACCTGCCTATTTTCATCAAAAATTAACATTACTGCTGCTAAAAAACGTGACTGAATGGTTCTTCTTCCCCCTTATCCGGGGAATACTTCTTCGTAAGGCTTTTGTAATGCTTTTGCTACTTTCAACTCTGAGTTTTTCCTTGTGGAAAATCCCTTCTCCATCTTCGATATCGTTTGAGGAGTCAAACCCGCCTTCCTCGCCAATTCAGATATACTCAAAGGAATTGTTTCTCGAAATTTTTTTACCTGATTTTTCTTTATATTATCTTTCATAGATAAAGCGAAACCTCATGTGTTTCCCATAAAGCACTAATTTTAAATAAAAGTCAAGATGTTTTTAAATTTACATTAATATTAATTAATATTCATTAATATTGTTTAATATTTTTTAACAAAATAAAATATCCAAATACAGATTTATCCTGATGATAAAACATTCAAAAAAAGAGTATAACTTTATTAAAAAATATTTACGAGGAAGGGAGATTTTGCTGAGATTCTCCCAGGATGAAACGACCGCTTTCAATCCATTCTTTCAAGACATTGGCAATCTGCCGGGCCTTATAGTAACTGGAAAGAGGCGCTGTGATAACCTTCTTGCCGTCTATGGTGATTGTGCCGCTCCGCAGGTCTTTGTAACTGACTTCCGCTACAGGCTTGGGCGCCCCTTTGGGATAATCCATACTGTAATCATAAATCTGAGTATAAATATTTTCATCTTTTACGGATGTATAAAACGCCATTTCTTCATCGAGGATGGGAATAGGAATACCGATCCCGACAAAAAGTGAAACACCATACCCTAAGATGCTTGCGCCCGCCAGCCACTCCGGTTTCATTTCTTTTAAATTACCGATGACGGCAATCGTGCCCGCACCCTCTTTGGGAACACCATTAGGCCCGCGAAGCACATTAGGATTATGCTGCGTGCCGGGCCAGGCCACAAATCCCTGCGCTCCCCCCAGAAAGATGCGTGTCCCGACACCGATGGTCCGGTAATAGGGGTCATTAAACAAGGGGCTCAGTTGTCCGGATGTCGAATAAGCCGCGTTGGCCATTTGCGGACGAAGCATTCCCATATAGGTGTAAATGGTTCTGTCCGAAAGATTAACAGCGCAGTTATAATTCTGATAAGCATTCCGAGGATTGAATAGAATGGCGTTTTTCAAATCTTTGATGGTGATATTTTTTTCAAATTTGCGCGCCGGATAACAATCCGTTCCGTAACCTTCGGCGCGGAGTTTGACGACGTTGCCGGACACGAGGTCTTCGATGACGTGGCCGCCGCCATAATTAAACTCACCGGGATAAACACTGTTGAGTGGATCATTTTCGGCGACTTCCGTGGCACCGATATAACAATCAACAGCGGCGATACCCCCGTACGCCGGAACGTCATTGAGCCAGACCTTGGATGCCCGGATACGCGGTGATGTATGACCGAAATTAAGAAAAGCACCTGAGGAGCACATTGCCCCAAATGTTCCGGTGGTAACGACATCTATTTTACGGGCGGCTTCCACATCGCCGTGCCTTTCCACAACATCAATCATTTCTTCCGCTGTGACAACAACGGCGCGCCCTTCTTTTATTTTATCGTTAATTTCTTTTAATGTTTTTTTTACTTTGAATTTTTTCATGTTAATCCGGTCCGATAAATACATGTCTTTCATACCACTGTTTCATGCCAATTGCAAAACCTAAGACGTTTGTTTTGAAGTGTGACCGAATCCTCCCTCCCCCCTTGACGTACTTTTCAGTTCTGTAATTTCCATCCAATCCACCCGGCAAACCTTCTGCACTACCATCTGCGCCAAACGCATTCCCCGTTTAACAACGAATGGCTCTTGACCGTGGTTGATCACAATCAATCCGATTTCTCCCCGGTAATCAGCGTCAATCGTTCCCGGTGTATTTAAGAGCGTGATGCCGTTGGTCAGCGCCAGACCACTGCGGGGCCTGATCTGCGCTTCATGCCCTTCCGGCAGAGCAATAGCAATGCCGGTCGCAATCTTTTTCCGCTGTCCCGGTAAAATAATTTCTTCCTCCGTCACGGCTGCAAATATATCCATACCGGCGGCTTGATCCGTCATATATTGAGGCAGAGGGAGATCCTCATTGCCCGGCAATTTCTGAATAAATATTTTTATTTTTTCCATTTTTTTCAGCCAGAAATATTCTTATCGAAAGGAGTCGTAAAAAACTTTGTGAAGAGATCCGTTCCGCATCCGTTTATGCAACGAATGCGGAACGGTTTTTTAAGTTAAGGAGAAGCTATTGGACTTCCGCGCCCAGCGCCTCTTTACGGCTGAGACGGATCTTGCCGGACTTGTCAATTTCCAGAACCTTGACCATGACTTCGTCGCCTTCCTGCAGGACATCGGTCACTTTGGCGATTCTTTCTTTGGCAATCTGCGAAATATGCAACAGACCTTCCGTCCCTGGCAGAATTTCGACGAAAGCGCCGAAATCGACAATCTTCTTGACCGTGCCGCGGTAAATTTTTCCCACTTCCGCTTCTTCGGTTAACCATTTCACCATGGCCACGGCGCGGGCTGCGGCTTCGGCATCGGCGGAAGCAATCGTGACCGTGCCGTCATCTTCGACATCAATAGTTACGCCGGTCTCACTGATAATCTGACGGATGTTCTTGCCGCCGGAACCAATGACGGTGCGGACCTGATCTTCCTTCACCTTGACTGTTGTAATGCGCGGCGCGTAAAGCGAAATATCAGGACGTGGAGCCGCCAGCGTTTCCCGGATTTTCCCGATGATATGGATACGGCCTTCACGTGCCTGGGCCAGAGCCTTGCGCAGAATATCTTCGGTCAGTCCGTCTATTTTAATATCCATCTGCATGGCCGTTACGCCTTTCTCCGTCCCGCAGACTTTGAAATCCATATCACCGGCATGATCTTCATCACCCAGGATATCGGACAAAATAACGACGTCATCGCCTTCCTTGAGCAGTCCCATCGCGATACCGGCAACGATATCTTTCACCGGCACGCCGCCGTCCATCAGGCATAGAATTCCGCCGCAGACGGTAGCCATGGATGACGAACCGTTAGAGGATAGAATTTCCGAAACGATCCGGATGGTATAGGGAAACGTTTCCGGAGGCGGAAGGACCGGCACCAGAGCCTTACGGGCCAGGGCGCCATGACCGATTTCCCTTCTGCCGGGACTGCGCAGTGATTTCGCTTCTCCCACACTGTAGGGCGGAAAATTGTAGTGCAGCAGAAACGCTCTTGTTTCTTCACCGCTGACATAATCCATCCGCTGTTCATCGGCAGACGTGCCTAGCGTTAATGCCGCCAGCGCCTGGGTTTCACCCCGGTTGAACAGGGCCGATCCGTGAGCACGAGGCAGCACACCGACTTCCGAACTGATCGGGCGGATTTCGGTGGACGTCCGACCGTCAATTCTTCGTTTCTCCTGAATAATCATGTCTCTCAGAATCCGGGATTCAATTTGTTCGATGATTGCCGCGACTTTTTTAGAAAGAACGGCATCATCACCACCGATGTTTTTTATAACAGTCGCACGGACATCGCCCAGTTTGCTGTATCGTTCCAGTTTCCGCGGCATGTTGTACCCTTCTTTTAAACCGGCCACAGCTTCCGCTTTGACGCGCGCGATGAGTTCCTCATCCGGCGCCGGCTCTTCGACCGTCCTCTTGACTTTGCCGATGGCTGCACGCATCTCATCCTGCAAATCGATGACCGGACGGATCGCTTCCAGTCCGAATTTGATGGCATCGACAATTTTATCTTCCGGAACTTCCCTGCCTTCACCTTCCATCATCACCAGCTCCACGTCATAGGCGCGTCCGGATGTACCCGGGGTGACTTTACGGCCAACGAGGAACAGGCTCATTTCGCTTTCTTTCATTTTTTCCGGTGAAACATTGGCAACGAACTCACCGTTAATCAGACCGACACGGACTCCGGCAATGGGGCCTTTAAAGGGAATATCAGATATGCCCAAAGCCGCCGATGCGCCAACCATGGAAGCGACATCCGGATCGTTCTCTTTATCCATGGACAAAAGTGTGGCCACCACTTGTGTTTCCGAAAAATATCCCTTGGGAAACAACGGGCGAATCGCGCGATCAATGATACGCGACGTCAGAATTTCCCGTTCGTTGGGACGCCCTTCTCTTTTAAAAAATCCTCCCGGAATTTTACCGGCGGCAAACGTCATCTCCTGATAGTCAACGGTCAGGGGGAGAAAATCCACTCCCTCGCGCACGCTTTTCAACGAAACGACCGTAATCAAGACTACGGTGTCGCCATAGTAAACCAGGATGGATCCATCGGCCTGCGCGGCGACATAATTCGCTTTCAGGGAAATATTCCGTCCCGCAAAATCCGCACTAAATACATTACTCATTCATTTTCCTCCATTTTAATTGATAAGTGCTGGTCAAAGAAAATTCAAGGGCGAAACGCATAAGACAACAACCGTTGACTCGACACAAGCCTCGCCACGGTCGGGTTTTCTTATGCCTTCCGCCCTTGAATAAATCTTTACTTTCTGAGATTCAGACGCTTGATAACGCTTCTGTATCTTTCAATGTCATTCTCTTTGATATAATTGAGAAGCCTTCTTCTCTGACCAACCAGTTTTAAAAGACCCCGGCGTGAATGATGATCCTTTTTATGCGCCTTGAAATGCTCTGTCAAATACTCAATCCTGGCGCTTAAAAGAGCAATCTGGACTTCGGGAGACCCCGTATCCTTTTCATGCAACCGATAATCATTAATGACTGCTTTCCTCTTTTCCGAACTTAACACGCTTATTCCTCCTTTTACAATTGTGTAGTCTTACAATCCTTATTATAATTTTGTTTTATTTTCCAACATTAAAAACCCGGACAATTCTGGCCGCCTGTGTTTTTCCATCAAAACCGGAAAAACTATGAACAGAAGCCAGCATCTCGGCAACCGCCAGCAGTGATCCGCCATGTGTGAATTTTATCATATCACCGGCTTTAAGCAAGGGAAGATCATGCTTTTTGAGCATTTCCACAGAAGGCTGCCAGCCGTTACGCAGTTTTACCGCGGAATGATCTTCCAGTTCAATTGTGGTAACCAGCGGTAACAGTTCTGTCATTGGCAATATCCTTCTGGCCAGTTCTTCTTTTTGATTATTGCCCGCATATCCATTTAAATCCACAGCCGTTTTTTCTGAAAAAATTCCGCTCTGTAACCGGCGCAGAGTGCTTAAACACGCCCCGGTTCTCAGAACGTCGCCGATATCCGAGCATAGCGTTCTGATGTAAGTACCCTTGGAGCAGGCGACCCGGAAAGTCACCCGGGGAAAGGATACAGATTCAACAACAATACTGTGTATAGTAACTTCTCTCGGTTGTAACTCCGGCAGCACACCTTTTCTGGCCCATTTGTACAAAGGCTTACCCTGGTATTTCACCGCTGAATAGGCGGGCGGGAGCTGTTTTATTTTCCCCGTCATCCTGTTGATAACCGATTTGATCTCCTCTTCGGAAACAAGATGATCCGATTGCCCGATGATTTTCCCCTCAATATCCATGGTGTCTGTTTTGACACCCAGCAACATCGTCGCCCGGTATTCCTTGTCTTCTCCCGTCAGAAAACCGGCCAGTTTTGTCGCCTCATTCAGACAGACCGGAAGAACGCCGGTAGCCAACGGATCAAGCGTTCCCGTATGGCCGGCTTTTTTGACCCCCAACGCTTTTTTGACCGCCATGACAACATCATGCGAAGTTTTGCCCGCCGGTTTGTCAATCACTATCACGCCATCCATCATCATTACAGTTCCCTTACCGCCTGGATAATCTGTGATTTGATGGTTTCAATATCCCCCTTCATCCAACAGGAAGAGGCGTGAATATGACCGCCGCCGCCGAATTTTTTGGCCACCTTTTCTACATTAAACTTGGCTTTGGAACGCAGGCTCAGTTTGAAATGATCTTCTCCCCTCTGTGTGTAAAGAACCGATACTTCAATGCCCAGGACCGTGCGTGGAATATCCACAAATCCTTCCGTGTGTTCCCAGGCCGCTCCGGTCTCCTGCAAGTCTTTCTGCGTAACAACCATGGATCCGATTTTATTTTCCAGATCCAGAGACAAGGTTGATAACGCTTTCGCCAACAGCTTCAGTCTTGCCGGAGAGTCGCTTTCGTAAATACCTTCCGCTATACGCTGGGGATTAGCGCCCTCTCCCACCAGGACACCGGCAGCCATAAAAGTTTCTTTCGTTGTGCTGGAATAACGAAAACTTCCGGTATCGGTAATAATCGCCGCATATAGGTTCGTGCAGATATCCCTGGTCATTTTAATGCGCATTTCCTGCATGAGACGAAAGACCAGCTCTCCTGTGGAACTGGCTTTGGCATCCAGCATTTTCAAAGGACAAAAACCGTTGTTTGAAACATGATGATCAATATTAATCAGTTTTTTAATTTTTCTGAGCCTGTCCGCTTCTTCACCCACTCTGCTCAAATCACTGCAATCCAGAACGACACAGGTGTCATACTGTTCGATATTGGTGAGGCTGTGCGTGATGTGATGAGCGGCGGGCAAAAACTGGTACCGTTCAGGCGTGCGATCCTGATTATAAACAACCGCCTTCTTACCCATGTCTCTGAGCATGAGGTAAAAAGCCAGCTCCGATCCCAGAGCGTCACCATCCAGTCGCACATGAGCGGTAATTAAAAAACTCTGCCCTTCATGGATTGCTTTGATAATATCACTGATCATTCTTTTTTTCCTGACTGTTGATCTGAGCCAGCAATTTTTCAATGCGGTTACCGTAACCGAAAGACGTGTCGTGAATAAACATCAGTTCCGGCACAAAACGTAACTGCAAACGCTTGCCCAGTTCCCGCCTGATAAAACCGGCGGCCTGGGTCAGGCCCGCCTTGATTTCCGGGGAACAATCATCCTTTCCCATTTCCACAAAATAAATTTTCGCGTTGCGCAAATCATCCGATATCTTGACCGCTGTGACGGTAACCGAATGCAGGCGCGGATCCTTGACTTCCTTGCTGATAATTTCAGACATATCCGTCCTGATTAATTCAGCGACTCTATCCGCTCTTTTAAAACTCATCGTCCTTACTTATTGCTCTATCGGTTGATTCCAGAAAGCTGGAAACAACCATCACTTCCGTTTTAGTATCCAGGATTTCGGCTACCTGAAGATTTTCTATAAATCTTAACAGATGATCAACTTTACCGTTAATGTAACGCGATTCGTTGCCGACAACCGCAAAAGATATTTCGGAAAATTGATGATTATCGAGCCTGCCCGTTTCCGCGATGGAAACATTAAATTCATTTTGTGTGCGCTTTAAAATCCTGTTTAAAATGCTTCTTTTACTTTTTAAAGAACCGCTTTCCGGAATTCTCAAATGAATTGTACCGTACCCGACAACCATAAAATTTCTCCCGGAAAACGTATATGGAAGAAAAATTAAAATTACTGTTCATCGTACAATGCCCCGGCGGGTCATCGTTTTTGATCCTGCTATTCTAATTTCTTTTCCAGTTTTTCCGTATAATAAGCTTCAATAATATCACCCGGATGAATATCATTAAACCCTTCTATGCTGATGCCGCATTCGAAACCTGCCATGACTTCTCTGGCATCATCTTTGAAGCGTTTCAGCGATAAAATCTTTCCGTCGAAAACCACAACGCCGTCGCGCAACAGTTTCAGATTGTTACTGCGCATGATTTTGCCGTCCGTCACCATGCAACCGGCAATCGTGCCGACCTTGGGTACCTTGAACAGTTCACGGACTTCAGCTCTGCCCTGAACAACCTCTTTATATTCCGGTTCCAGAAGACCCTCCATCGCCGCCCGTACATCAGCAATGACATTGTAAATAATATCATAGAGTTTAATGTCCACGCCTTCCTGCTGGGCAACCTCAACCACCCGCGCGTCCGGCCGAACGTTAAAGCCGATAATGATCGCCTGCGAAGCGGAAGCCAGCAAAACATCCGTCTCGCTGATGGCACCGGTGGAACTGTGGATAATTCTGAGTTTGATATCATCCGTGGAAAGCTTGTTCAAAGCATCGGAGATCGCCTCGATGGACCCCTGGACATCCCCTTTGATGATCACATTGCATTCTTTTACGCCTTCTTTCATTCTCTGATAAAGTTGTTCCAGCGTCACTTTGGAGAATGAAGAAAGTTCTTTTTCCCTGGCCTTCCTGGTCCAGTAATCGGAAATGCTGCGTGCTTTCTTTTCATCCTCGACACCGAAGAATTCCGCGCCGGTTTGCGGAACGCTGGAAAAGCCGATAACCTCCACGGGCATGGAAGGACCGGCTTCCTTGATGCGTTTGCCCTGATCGTTGATCATCGCCCGCACACGGCCGAACTCGGTTTTGGATACAAAAGCATCGCCTTCCCTTAGCGTACCTTCCTGGATCAAGACGGTCGCAACAGGCCCGCGGCCTCTATCCAGCTTCGCTTCAATAATAATGCCGCGCACGGGGCGGTCGGGATCCGCTTTCAATTCCATCACATCAGCCTGCAGCAGTATCATTTCCAGCAATTCTTCGATATTGATTTTCTTTTTGGCGGACACCTCGCAGAAAATCGTGTCGCCACCCCACTGTTCGGATAAAAGACCGTGTTCGGTCAGGGCCTGTTTAATTTTTTCCGGATCCGCGCCGGGCTTGTCAATTTTATTGATCGCCACAATAATGGGCACGCCCGCAACCTTGGCATGATGAATGGCTTCAACGGTTTGATTCATGACACCGTCATCGGCCGCCACAATTAACACAACGATATCAGTCACCTGCGCACCGCGCGCCCGCATCGCCGTAAACGCTTCATGTCCGGGAGTATCCAGAAAAACGATGTCCCGGTCGTTAATGTGAACGTGGTAGGCGCCGATGGCCTGGGTAATACCACCCGTTTCTCCATCCGTAACATTGGTCTGTCTTATCGCATCCAGCAAAGACGTTTTCCCGTGATCAACGTGTCCCATAATGGTGACGACCGGAGCACGCGGCTTGAGATTTTCCGGTATGGACGGCGACTTTAAAGCGGTTTCATCAAATTCAACTTCTGCCGGTTCAATCTGAAAACTGAACTCCGAAGCGACAAGCGTGGCCGTATCGTAATCAATAGCCTGATTGATGGTCGCCATCACCCCCATGGACATCAACTTGTTGATGATTTCACTGACCTTTATGCCCATTCGTTTGGCCAGTTCGCCGACGGTGATTGTTTCTCCAATTTTAATACGCCGTTTGATCGCCTTGGGAACGGTAATCTCCGTCTTTTTCATTTTGACCGGGGCGGCTTTTTTGGCCTCCCGCCATTTGCTAAAGACAACCTCCTGATCTTCGTCCTGTTTCTTGAGCCTTTTTTCTATTCTCTTTTCTAAAATCTTTTTGGTCGGTACTTTCTTTTCTTCTTCAATAAAGACCTCGACCTGGTATTTGCCCTTCTTTTTAGGCTTTTCCGCCAACGGCGCCGGGGCTCTCTCGCCCGGCTTCAGCGGAGCTTTGAGCGGTGCAACCTTGCCGGCTTCCGGCCTGGTAATTCTATGTTTGCTAATGATCGTCGGCTTTTCCGCCGGTAAAACGGGTTGTTTAACAGGTGCAGCCGGTGTTTCTTTTGGAGGATGAACTGCCGGCACTTCTTTGATTTCCTCTCTTGGAATCTTTTCCGCGGCGGGACCTTTTTCTTCCGGAGGATGCATAACCGGAACCGGTTTAACCTCAACCTTTGATATCTTTTCCGCGGGTTTTGCGGCTTCCGCTTTACCTGTCTTCTCGGCCGTCGGTTCCGTCTGAACTTCAACCGGTTTCTCTTTCTTGATTTTTTCTTCTTTTTCCGGCAGCGCTTTTTTAATCTTTTCTTCCGCGGATTCTTTTTCCGGAATCTTCGTTTCTTCAACAGGGGCGGGTTTTTCCTCCGGTGGTTTTTCCACTGCGGTCACAACAGTACGACGTCTGATGACCGTGGTTTTTATTCTTTGCTCGACAACCTCGCGAAGTTCACCGGCGGTCAGCTCTTTTTTCGCTCTCTCATAATCACTCTCATCCAGAGTAGAGGAAGCCGACTTCACTGAAATGCCGATTTTTTCCAAACGAGCGATCAGAACCTTGCTCTCCAGACCCAGCTCTTTGGCCAGTTCATGAATCCGCTTTTTAGGCATGCGCAAAAATCTCCATATTAAATTTCTTAAAGTTCAAATTACGAATCACTTTTGTTGCCGGCAATTTCGTCACTTAAAATTTTCCCGGCATCTTCAATCCATTGCTGAGCGGTCTTTTCACCGACACCGGGAATCTCAGACAGTTTTTCCGGTTCCGTGGCGGCAACCATCGCCAGACTTTTAATGCCTTTGCTGAAGAGCTTTTCCGCCATGGCCGGACCGATTCCGGCAAGTTTGGTCAGATCCGTCTGACTGTCTTTGCCTTCTTCCTGGGCCTGAGCCATCGATTCGCTCTTCATGTCAATATTCCACCCGGTGAGTTTCACCGCCAGGCGCACGTTTTGACCGTTTTTCCCGATAGCGAGAGAAAGCTGATCATCGGGAACAATCACTGTCATGGTTTTGTTTTCATCATCAATAAACACCCGGTTGACCTTAGCGGGAGAAAGAGCACTGCTGACATATTTGGCGGCATCATCACTGTAGGGAATGATATCAATCTTTTCACCGCGCAATTCCTGGACCACACTTTGGACACGCGCGCCCCTCATTCCCACGCATGCACCCACCGGATCAATATCCTTATCTTTGGAGCGGACGGCAATTTTGCCTCTCTTGCCCGGCTCGCGGGCCACATTGAGAATATCGATCAATCCTTCTGAGATTTCAGGCACTTCCACTTCAAACAGCGCTTTTAAAAATGCCGGATGAGTCCGGGAAAGAATGATCTGCAATCCCTTGGTGCTTTTTTTCACCTCTACGATATAAGCGCGGATTCTTTCACCGCGTTTATACGCTTCACGGTGGATCTGTTCTGCCGGTGGTACGATGCCCTCCGCGCGTCCGAGATTGACGACAATACTGCCGCCTTCAAATCTCTGTACAAAACCGTTGACCAGCTCACCCTTGCGGTCTTTATATTCTTCGTATATGTTATCGCATTCCGCATCCTTGACTCTTTGAATAATGATCTGTTTGGCCAACTGTACGGCAATCCTTCCGAAAGCGCTGGTTTCAATTTTCATTCCCAGACTATCTCCGGGTTCGGCCCCTTCATCCAGTGTTCTCCTTGCATCTTCCTTGGAAATCTGTGTCTCCGGATGCAGAACCTTGTCCACAACCGTTTTGAACTGGAAAACCTCAATCTCTCCGGTTTCATCATTATAGTGGGCTTCTACCTCCACATTCTGTCCTAATTTTTTCTTGGCAGCCGTAAGCATCGCCTCTTCGAGGGCTCCGACAATAATCTCCTTATTGATACCCCTGTCCTTACCCATCTGTTCGATCAGACGTTTAAGTTCTGGCAACATTTGAAAATTCCTCCCTTTTTCGCTGATATGATATAGAATGTCAGCCTGCTGGCGTTATTCCCTTTTAAATATTATCCGACATCGGCAAGATTGGCTTTTAAAATGTCCTGCCTCGGAATTCGATAAACTTTTCCGGCCACATCCACCAAAACAAATTTCCGGCCCGCTTCTTCTATGGAATCCACCAGAATACCGTGAAAGTTTTTTACACCATCGATTTTAGCTATTGTCTTAATATTCACTTTGGAGTTCCTGTATTTCAGAAAATCCACGTCCCGCGATATCGGGCGGTCAAAGCCGGGTGAAGAGACCTCGAGTGTGTAAGAACCGTTAATCACCTCACGGATATCAAAAATATCACCCAGCTGATCACTGACATTGGCGCAATCATCAAGCGTGATACCGCCTTCCTTATCCAGAAAAAGACGTATAATCCAGCGTGTATGCATTTTCACGCATTCCACATGGATCAATTCCATTCCTTCCGCAACAACAACAGGTTCGGCAAGCTGCCAGATTTTTTCTTTTACTTCAAAATCCATAAACACTCAAAAAATAAAAAAGTGGGCAAGAGCCCACTCATCAATACGACCTTATCGATGGTTTCGCATTTTTGCTAGCATATCCCCCGGGACAAAGCAAGCAAAAAGATTACGGCGGATCAGAGCCTTTTCTATAAAAAAAGCGTATAAATTATCCGCCTCATTATCCCTTTTGTGCTTCGCACGGGGGCTAATTCCACTTGCGCTTCGAACTTCGACCCGATAAATCGGGACTCGTTCTCAGCGAGTGTCATTATGGAGCGGGCGACCGGGCTCGAACCGGCGACGTCCAGCTTGGGAAGCTGACATTCTACCGCTGAATTACGCCCGCTCATGTGGTGCTAGTGTTATTGAATGAAAATATTTTGTCAAGGTGTTTTTAATGAGACTCGACGAAAACGAACGAAGTGAAGTTTGAGTCGTTAGTCGAATTATCCCCTGAGCGAAGCGAATGGGGATTTGAGACTCGACGATAGTGAGCCAAGCTGAAAACGAATCCCGACGAGTCGGGATGAAGTGTGAAGCGTAAGGCGAACTATACCATCCGCGTACCGCCGTGGTAAAATGAACGAAGTGAAGTTTGAGTCGTTAGTCAAATTATCCCCTGAGCGAAGCGAATGGGGATTTGAGAAAATTACACTCCCCATTTTAATTTTCATAATTCAGTTGATAGTTCATTTGAATTAAATTATTAAGCAAAAATGCTTTTGAATGACAGAAATACCGTAATCAAATTCATCCTGGCCGGCATAATGCTTTTCGGGCTATTTGTGCTCACGTTCTTTTTGGACGAGCACAGCAGAAAATTCTTTATCAAAGAAGGTGGTGTGCTTGAGTCAGCCACAGCTTTGGGTTATTTCCTTTGTGTCGCTATGATGGCATACCGGGGCAGACTTGCCTATATAAAGAAATATTATCATATATTTACGCTCATTATTCTTTTCATGCTCCGGGAGCTGGACTTTGACACCCGCTTTACTACAACAGGAATCTTCAAAATCAGATTCTACACAAGCGCCAATGTCCCTGTCTTAGAAAAAATTATCGGCGTCATGATCATCGCTCTCCTGTTGTATATCATTTTTACGATCATCCAGCGCCATTTAAGAGATTTCTTAATAAATTTGAAAAAGCAGGATATTATCGCCGTGGGTGTTTTCCTGACGTGTGCACTTCTGGGCATATCTCAGTGTCTCGACGGTTTTGATAGAAAACTGAAAGGGCTGGGTCTTGAGGTATCACACCGGTTATCCCTGAATGCCGGTGCGATCGAAGAAATCGCAGAATTGGGAGTTCCGATAATTATTTTGATTACCCTGTGCGCCTATTTCAAAAAAAACAGGGGATCACAAAATACCGCGTCTGATGAGACTTCATCAACACCCTGATCAAGAGCAGCCATATTGATGACGATTTTTTTATCCCCCGGGGGATAAGGAAATTTGCAGGATACGGTCAACGTTAAAGACCCGATTTTGCCTCCGCGTAAGGCAATAAGCTAACAAACCCAGATACGGATGACCGTTATATTCCATTTCTTCCACACGAAGCGGGCGAATTCTACGCGTCGATTTTTCATCTTTCGCTTTTAAATAAACGATTTCAACAATTTGTTTTTCTTGAAACGCCTCCTCCAGAATCGCAATCTTTTTCTCACGGGAGAGGTTCAGCGCAGCTTTGGCATACTGTAAACCCGTCAGAAATTTCACCACCTGCCAGTCCATCAAAACATGACTTTTCTTTAGCGGATTTTTCAGCACCAAGCCCTCCAATGTTGTACAGCGGGAAAGTGCCACATACATCTGCCCGTGGGCGAACGTGCCGCGCCCCACATCAATGACAACTTTTTCAAATGTTTTTCCCTGGCTTTTATGAATCGTCACCGCAAAGGCCAGGCGTACCGGATACTGATGGAAAGATCCGACCTCTTCCGAATGCAGTTCCTCGTCCTTGAGAAAATATTTATAAATCTTCCAGGTGTAGGGGGCAATTTCCACCGTTTCGCCGTTGTCCAGATCGGCAACGATGACCTCCTCGCCGTCCTCGTTTTTGGTAAATTTTTTTATTTTGCCGATGGTGCCGTTTACCCACTGCCCGTAAGAATCATTATTCAGCATCATAATTTGCGCACCCTTTTTCAGCTTCAGTTCGAGAGCGGTCGGCATGGATTCCGCGCCGAAATCTCCATCGACAAATCCCTGCGCCTTCCAGACTTTGCCCGGCAGTTGCGCCAGCCGCTGTTCGTTGATGCTGTCCGCCAGATCGTTCGTGCTGGTCAGCGAAATATAAAAATCATTGCCGGACAGTTCAAAGGAAGGATTGCATCGCCGGTTGAACAAGGCAACATCTTCATCCGTAACAGATTTATTGCGGATGGCGTTGAGCAGGCGGATAAATTCATCATCTTTCTGGCGGTACACTTTTTCCAGCTCAACAAACTCCATATCCAGAGATTCCATCACCTTCGCGCTGAAAAAATAGGGGCTCGCGTAATGCGACCTGAAAATTTCGCGCTCCGCCGACGTCACCACGGGAGGCAACTGATAAAGGTCGCCGATGAAAATCATCTGTACCCCGCCAAAAGGCCGCTTGGCATCCGGACCGTTCAAACGCAGAAACTTATCCACACAATCCAGCAGATCAGCCCGCACCATGGAAACTTCATCGATAATGATCGTGGTCAATTTTTTATAAAGGGATTTTTTGTCTTTTTCGCTCCCCTTCTTTTTTTTGATGGCAGCTAATGTGACATTCGGCTTGAACTGGAAAAAGGAATGAATCGTCTGCCCGCCGATATTCACAGCGGCCACACCCGTCGGCGCCAGAAGTACGACATTTTTCTTTGTATTGCTGTAAAAATAATTGAGCAGCGTTGACTTACCCGTGCCGGCACGCCCCGTGATAAAGATATTTTTGTCCGTCTCTTCCATCAAATCCAGCGCACGCTGAAATTCGGGATTCAAATCTATTGCAATTGGCTTTATCGTTTTAGTCATATTCTATTCTGGTACTTTTCTGGAATTTCCCTTATCATGATTCAGCAGATCATCCAGCGGACTCTTCGGCGCATGGGACATATCTCTCAGCACATGAGTATAAATCATTGTCGTTTCAACATGCTTATGCCCGAGCAATTCTTGAACCTCGCGGATATTAACTCCGTTCATCAGCAAATGTGTCGCAAAACTGTGGCGAAGCGTATGCACCGATCCAAGTTTCGGGATATTGGCTTTTCTAATTGCTTTTTTTATCATCTCCTGAATGGCAGAATCGCTGATATGGTGGCGACGTACCTTCCCGGAACGTGGATCAACCGAGAGATTATTCGCCGGGAAAACATACTGCCATGCCCATTCCTTGCACGCGTTGGGATATTTGCGGCCCAGGGCATCAGGAAGATGCACTTCACCATGTCCGTTGGAAAGATCACTTTCATGCAGCTTTTTCACTTCGATTAAATGATTCTTTAACTGATCCTTGACCGCTGCCGGCAGAATGGTTGTTCTGTCTTTATCACCCTTTCCGTTGCGCACAGTCAGCGTATTCAAATCCATGTCAATGTCCTTGACCCTCAGGCGGGCAAGTTCCATCAGTCGCAGCCCCGAACCATAGAGCAGTCCGGCAATGAGCAAGTCCCTGCCGTTCAAACAGGCCAACAATCGTTTGACCTCCTCCACCGAGAAGACAACCGGCAGTTTCTGCCCGCGTTTCGCGCGGACAGTTTCCGCCATATTACCCATATCTTTGCAAAGCACATGGCGAAAAAGAAAAAGGATGGCATTAAACGCCTGATTCTGTGTTGAAGCAGACACTTTTTCCTGAAGCGCCAGATGACTGAGGAAATTTTTGCAGTCATCCGTTCCAATTGCAGCAACGCTTTCCTTTCGGCCGGTTTGTCTGGCATAATCGAGGAACCGCTTGATCCATTGCAGGTAAGTTTTTTCCGTGCTGTAAGAGTAGTGTTTGAGCCGAATCAGCCGTTTTGCTTCTGTGAGCAGTTCCTGTGTAAAGTCGGCGAATTTCCCCGCCGATAAATTTTTCGGTTTGAAGCCGCGATAATGAAAATAATATAAACGGATTGCGTCACCGGCCTGTCGGATCTGCCAGTCGGATAGATTTATATCTGATTTCAGGGATTCGATGAATTCGATAACGGCGTTTTCCTGATATTGATCGGGCGGTATTTTCTTTTTATTGGCATACTTTAAAAATTTGCTTGCCCACAATGCATAAAAGAAGACATTCTTTTCCGGCGCCAATTTCTTATCCAAAAGAAAGGTTTGAAACTCCCGAAGAATGTCATTTTTCTTGCTGTCGGACAAATTTCCCATGATATACCCACCTGGCATAAGTGGCATATTACCACAAAATGCCAAGCACCCAAAGTTGATTTTATTTGATTTTTAAGCACTTTTTTCTTGGCATTCGTTTCAAAAAAGAGTAATAATGCTTCCGCAAATCGGAAAAAACCAAGTTGGTATATTAATTGTTCGCAGAAGAAGAGATAACGATGGAATTGCGATTCCCAGAGTCCGAAATCCGGGACCTTGCGGCGCGATATGATGCCGAGCAGGGCGAGAGAGATCGGCGCTTAACCAAGGCCATCACCCAAGACGTCTTCCCCTCTTATCGGAAGAAAGGATATCTGACCAAGGAAGAGTTTCTGACTGTCTGCGCGTGGAAGACACCCCGGTCCCAACCTCGGTGTGCGTCAAATGATGCCACATTCATCAAGGAACTTTCGGCCCTCGTTCTCACAACCGCATCGGAGCATCTTCGGATCCAAGCGTGGACACTGTTGGCCGGAGTCAAATGGCCAACTGCTTCGGTCTTCCTTCACTTCGCATTCCCGAACAAGTACCCGATCATGGACTTTCGCGCCTTATGGTCGCTGAAGACCGATGTCCCCGCGCAATACACTTTCCCCTTCTGGCAGGAATACACAGACGTCTGCCGAGCACTCGCCCGCAAATCGGGTGTCACGATGAGGATTCTTGATCAAGCACTGTGGAAATACTCAGAGATCAATCAAGGATAGTGAAGCTGCGAACCAGCGGGTCCAGCGTACGCTCGGCCCGCGGCGGGCCTCGCGTCCGCTGACCCGTAACGTTGGGCATCAGAAATGAAGACGACGATGAAACTGATCCTGGTATTCCTAGGCGCGGCCATCATCGTTTCTCTGTCCCCTCTCATCGTGAAATATCCACACACAGTTCCACTGGTCGAAGGCGGACCCGCAGACGACACGATCACGCACTTCTACAGCGGATTCCCAATTCCATACATGCACAGGACGAATCTCAGCATGGGAATGGACATCAACAAGTTCATATTCGCAACTGATGTGGCATTCACAGCGATGGGAATCGGTTGGATCGTCAACAAAGCCAAGAGAAGAAAACGAAATGCCCAACCAGCGGGTGGAGCGTACGGTTCACCCGCGGCGGGCGAACCGTCCGCTCACCCGTAACGTTAGCAAAGGAGAATTAAAAAATGAATCTGTTTTGCTTTGCTTCTAAAAATGCGAAAAATATTCAAATTGGAATTGAAAATCAATTATGGGCAGTTGCAACATTACTTAATCAACAATCAATGGCAGCACGCGCAACCAAAGCAAGAAAATACCTCAAGCCAGGTGATTATGGCCTATTATATTGTAACCCCCTTCATTCTTTTACCACCCCTTTTATTGTTCGCTCGCACGCTGATCCTCATAGAGCCGTAACTAGTGTATGGCCAGAAGGATGGGCTTTACCTTTTAAAATACAAACTCTTGGTAATCTTACAAAACAAATCACCGCGGAAGAAGCTGAAAAGAGATGGCATATTGTGAAAAAAAGAATGGAAAAAATTAATCGGCGCGGTGGTGTCAGTGCTGCAATGAATATGACTGGCACAACAGTATTTGTTCCTGTTGATATTTCGCAAGAAGATTGGGCGCAAATTTGTCATGATTTATGCGTATAAAAATTGCTAACCCGTCGCTAAAGCCGATCGCCGCTTCGCGGCTCCGGCTTAGCTTTTCGTTGGGGCAAGGGAGAAGATATGGCAAATACCGACCGTAGACGCGTCTTTGGAAATAAGATAGCTTTTAAATCGCTTTCCTGTGCACCGGTCAACGAACTCGGTGTCGTTTATCTTTTTGGTGTA
>Ga0208040_1000711_pt1 | contig 38039 bp, 34 predicted proteins | sample AD_UKC083_MetaG_FD_184431 | JGI IMG/M metagenome (GOLD analysis project Ga0208040, IMG submission 184431) | Active sludge microbial communities of municipal wastewater-treating anaerobic digesters from USA - AD_UKC083_MetaG (SPAdes) (version 2) | ecosystem: Engineered > Bioreactor > Anaerobic >...
TTCGCGCACACCTGGTGCGCCTTGTTTGGTGTTGTTCATGACATCCTCCTTATAGTTCAATGCATGGTATCAGGAGGATCCGCTCAGGATGCAGGGCAGGGTGCTCGGGATCCGGCCTTTACAGGTAATGGTCCCTTGTGAACCCGGCAATGGCGAGACTCGCCGTGCCGGTCCCGAAGGGATTGTCCTTCATTTCAAACTCCAGGCCCATCATGGTGCACGCCGCCTGATGCAGGGCCTCGGGATCCGCCGCGACGAGCGTGTTCGCGCCGGCCTGGACGGTCTCGGGCCACTCGGTGGTGTCGCGCACGGTCACACAGGGCGTACCCAGCAGGAAGGCCTCCTTCTGGACGCCTCCGGAGTCGGTGATCACCAGTAATGCGTCCCTGACCATGGCGAGCATGGTGAGGTAACTCACCGGCTCGATGAGGGTGAGGTTCGGGGGGGCGTCATGCAGGAGGTCAGGAAACCGGTGCCGCGTTCGCGGGTGCACCGGGAACAGGACCGGGATCTCGTGCGACAGGAGCTCCAGCCCCGTCCAGATGCCCGCGAACTTCTCCGGCACATCGGTGTTCTCGGCACGATGGATGGTGACGAGCACGAACGGGAGCGCGTAGGGGTGGGTCATCTCCTCTCTGCGGGTCTGCAGGAGGGCGTCGTACATGACATCCCCGGTCAGGATGCCCTCGATCCCTTCCCTCCCGAGGAGAGAGAGAGCATTCGCGGTGGGACAGAAATGGTGATCGCTCACATGGTCCGCCACGACCCGGTTGATCTCTTCTGGCATCCTCCTGTCGAAGCTGCGGACGCCCGCCTCGACATGGCCGACGGGTATGCCGAGCTTCACGGCAGCCAGTGCCCCAGCCAGGGTGGAATTGGTGTCGCCGTATACGACGACAAAGGAGGGGCATTCCCTGAGCAGAACCTCTTCGATGCCGCCGAGCATGCGGGCTGTCTGCCGAGCGTGGCTGTCCGAGCCGATGCCGAGGTGGAATTGGGGGTCTTCGAGACCCAGGGACGTGAAGTGGAGGTCCGACATGGCGTAGTCATAATGTTGCCCGGTGTGCAGCACGGCGTAGGGAATGCCCAGCTCCCTGAAGGCGCGCACGACCGGGGCGAGTTTGATGAACTGGGGCCGGGCCCCAACGATATGAAGGATGATGGCTCGTACCTCCTCAATCCACAAAAATTCCGGCCGGACCCGGAATCCCTACATCTTGACCACGATGCAGTCCCTCTTGAGCTTGTCGGAGAGCTTGGCACACTGCTTATCGGCGGCCTCCCGGGTGGTGAAAGTACCCCATCGCACGCAGCTGAGCTTCCCGTTCCTGTCGATGCGCAGCGGTACCCTGGTTTTCTCCTTGAGCTCCTGAACGAACTCCTTGGCCTGCTGTCTGTCCCTGAAGGCCGCGATCTGGATGCTGAAGTGCTCTTCCGAAGGTTCCTGGCCCGCTCTTTCACCGAGGAGTTCGTAGAACTTGTAGTCGTAGCCGCTCACCGCGCTCGAGGTTTCCTTGACCTCCTCAATGGGCTTGTCTCCCACCTCCTTTTCGGCGACCATGCCGTTGAAGGCTTTCTGAATAGGGTCGAGGGAGATGTCTGCGCGGTTGCCCAGATATGAGAAGAGCAGGCTCGCACCGGAGAGCAGTCCGAGCGAAAGGAAGAAAAGCGCAATGTTCCTGAGGGTCGATGGCTGAGCACCTTTCCGCTGCGTGCGCTTTTTCTTCGGTTTTCTCATATCCTCATCACTACATACTATCGGGCGCATCGATGCCCATGAGGGCCAGGGTGTTCGCGATGACCTGTCGTGCCGCATCCACCAGCACCAGCCTTGCACGGGTCAGGGCCACGTCGGCGGATATCACCCGGTTTCTATTATAGAACCTGTGGAAGGCCGTGGCAACATCCAAGAGATAAAAGGCTATGCGGTGCGGCTCGAGGTCGGCCGCCGCCGAGGCGATGATGTCCGGACAGCTTGCCAGGATCCGTATGAGATCGAGATCATCGCCTGAGGCGAGAACCTGCAGGTCGGTGCCCTCGCGCGTCGGTGCCAGGCCCTGTTCGGCGGCGTTCTTCAGGATGGAACAGATCCTGGCGTGGGCATACTGGATGTAGTAGACAGGATTCTCGTCGCTCTTCTTCTTGGCCAGGTCAAGGTCGAACACGAGCTGGGCGTCGCACCTGCGCATCATGAAAAAGTACCGGGCCACGTCCTTGCCCACCTCGTCGATGATCTCGCGCAGGGTCACGAACTCGCCGGCGCGGGTGGACATCTGCACCGGAGAGCCTTCGCGCACGAGGGAGACGAGCTGGATAAGCAGTGCATGGAAGCAGTCCTCATCGGCCCCCATTGCTGCGATCGCGGCCTTCATGCGCGGCACGTAGCCATGGTGGTCCGCGCCCCATATGTCGATGATCTTCTCGAAGCCCCTGTCGAGCTTGTCCTTGTGGTAGGCGATGTCCGGTGCGAAATACGTGAGGGATCCGTCCTGCTTGCACAGCACCCGGTCCTTTTCGTCGCCGAAGGCGGATGTTCTGAACCACAGGGCCCCGTCTTCCTCGTAGCTCAGGCCCTTGCTCTTGAGATAATCAAGCGAGTCCCTGACCTTGTTGTCATGGTACAGGCTCGACTCGCTGAACCACCGGTCGAAATGGACATTGAACAGGCTCAGGTCTTCTTGAATGCCCTGCAGGATGGAACCTGCCGCATATTCCCTGCATATCTTCACCGCCTCGTCGTTGGTGGCGCCGAGGAGGCTGTCTCCGTGGATAGCAATGAGGTCCCGGGCGATGTCGCGTATGTAGTCTCCCTTGTATCCGCTCTCCGGAAAGGGCTCGTCCCTGCCGTGGAGCTCCCTGTAACGATGAAGGACGGACATCCCCAGGTTGTTCATCTGGTTGCCGATGTCGTTGATATAGTATTCCGCCTGGACGTCGAAGCCGGCTGCATCCAATATGCGCACCAGGGTATCGCCCACGGCGGCCCCTCTGCCGTGGCCGATATGCAGCGGGCCGGTGGGATTGGCGCTGACGTATTCGACCTGGACCTTCTTTCCCGAGCCGTAGGCGGTTCTGCCGAACGCAGCCCCCTGGGAGGATATTTCCCTCAGGGTGTCTGCCCACACAGCAGGATTCAGGAAGAGGTTTATGAAGCCCGGCCCCGCCACCTCGACCCGGTTCAGGAACTCACTGCGGGCGGCAAGGACCTGCGCGATGGCTGTGGCGATCTCCCGGGGGGGCATCTTCGCTTTCTTGGCCGATACCATGGCAACATTTGTGGCGAAATCTCCGAATTCCTTGTTCGGGGGTACGCTCACCGACATGTTGGCCATATCGAGCACGGGTAGCGTTCCTTCATCCATAAGATCGGAGAGGATTTCTTTCAGCAGCCTTTCGACCTTGTCCTTCATGGGCGCCTCTTTTTTACAGTCGTGCTTGTGTGAAGATCTTCGAGGATTCAGGTGCCTCTTTAATATCAAAACCGCTCTTTGTCCAGTGAGGAAAACGCACCGGTACCTGGTTGTCAGTCAGGCTGGGCACCGATACAGGGCGTACCAGGTTCAATATTGACATGGGAGGAGAGAGATTCTATAAGAAACCTGTTAGCAGACAAGCGAGATGAGTGCTAAGGTTGCCAGCTATGCATGAGCTAACTGACCGAGATAAAAGCATATTAAATGCCATCATTCGGGAGTATGTGGAAACCGGGGAGCCGGTAGGCTCACGGATAATCTCCCGGAAGTATCTCTATACCCTGTCTCCGGCCACGATCCGCAACGTCATGGCGGATCTCGAGGAGATGGGGATGCTCTACCAGCCGCATGTCTCAGCCGGGCGTATTCCGACGCCCGAGGGGTTCCGCTGCTACCTGAACGGCATCATGGAGGTGAAGAATCTGCCGCGCCTCGAGAAGACCATGATCACCCGCCAGATCTCCCACGGGTCCGGTGACATAAAGGACACCCTCAGGAGGGCATCGGTGGTCCTTTCGAAGATATCGCAGAACGCTTCCATTATCATTCTGCCCAAGATGGACACCTTTTCCTTCAAGAGGATCGATTTCGTCAGGCTTGATGAAAACAGGATCATGGTCATCCTCGTGAGCAGGGCGGGAATGGTGTACAACCATATCGTCCACGGTGAGGACCTGCAGCAGAACAAGCTTGATCAGTATGCGAGCTACCTGAACGAGGTCTATAAGGACCTCAGCATACACGAGATGAGGGACTCTCTCATGAGGGAGATGTCCGGCGACAAGGCGAGGTTCGATACCCTGGTGGGAAAGGCCCTTGACCTGGGCATGGCGGCGCTTGAGGCCGTTGAGGATATCCCGGACATCGTCATCCAGGGCAAGGAAACGGTCTTCAACAAACCCGACCTGGCAGACCTGGACAGGCTCCGTGACATTGTGAACGCCTTCGAGGACAAGGGCAGGATAGTCCGGATACTGAACCGGGTTCTCGAGGTTCCCGGAGTGTCGGTGCTGCTGGGCGAGGAACTGGAACATATCGGAATGGACAATTTCAGTATGGTCGCAAGTGGTTATTCCCGCAGAAGCATCCCTGTGGGCTCCCTCGGGGTGATCGGTCCCATGAGGATGGACTATGCCAGGGTCATACCGCTTGTGGGATATATGGCACACATATTGAGCGAGTTGCTGGAGGACATGTAGGATGTCGGATGAGAGGGACACCATGGACGAAAAGAACAACATGAACATGGAATATGACCGCAATGAGCCCGAGGGTTCTGTGGAGGCCGAAACGGCGCAGGAGCCCGGTATCGAGGAGCTCAGGGCTCAGGTGGAAGACTTCAAGGACAGGTACCTGCGCGCCATGGCCGAGATGGAGAATATGAAGAAGCGCCAGCAGCGCCAGCATGCCGACGTGATCAAGTACGGCAAGGAGTCGGTGCTGAAGGACTTTCTCCTGGTTTACGACTCCCTTGAGAAGTCCATTCTTTCCGCCCAGGATCTCTATCCCGATGACGAGCCCTTCATAACGGGCCTGCAGATGATCGAGCGGCTGCTCCTGGAGACCTTGAAAAAACACGGTGTTGAACCTATACAAACCAGAGACATAGCATTCGATCCGAACGTTCACGATGCCATGATGCAGGTTTCGAGGCCGGACCTCGAGCCTGGAATGGTGGCCGACGAGATCGAAAAAGGCTTCATGCTGAACGACAGGGTACTGAGACCTGCAAAGGTTACTGTTTCCGCTTAAGAGGAGAAAACACAAGGGAGGATTGTTCACATGGGAAAGATATTAGGAATTGACCTTGGCACCACCAATTCCTGTATGGCCATCATGGAGGCAGGGGAACCGAAGGTCATCCCCAATGCCGAGGGCTCCAGGACCACGCCGTCGGTGGTTGCATTCACCACAGGCGGAGAACGTCTCGTGGGGCAGGTGGCAAGACGCCAGGCCATCACCAATTCAGAGAAGACGCTGCATGCAATCAAGCGCCTCATAGGAAGGAAATTCGAAGACAAGGCGGTCCAGAAGGACATCAAGGTCATGCCCTTCAAGATCGTGCGGGCCGACAACAGCGACGCGGCAATCCAGATCGACGAGAGGCGTTACGCTCCTCCCGAGATATCGGCCATGGTGCTCCAGAAGCTCAAGATGGACGCCGAGGCATACCTGGGCGAGAAGATCGACGAGGCCGTGATCACGGTCCCGGCATATTTCAACGACTCCCAGCGACAGGCCACCAAGGATGCGGGCAAGATCGCCGGCTTCGAGGTGAAGAGGATCATCAACGAGCCGACGGCCGCAGCCCTGGCCTATGGTCTTGACCGGAAGAAGGAGGAGAAGGTGGCGGTGTTCGACCTGGGCGGCGGTACCTTCGACATCTCCATCCTGGAGATCGGGGACGGGGTCTTCGAGGTGAAATCGACCAACGGTGACACCCACCTTGGCGGCGAGGACATCGACAACCGGATCATCGACTATCTGGTCTCCGAGTTCAGGAAGGAAACCGGGGTCGACCTGGGCAAGGACCGCATGGCGCTGCAGCGGCTCAAGGAGGCGGCGGAAAGGGCGAAGCACGAGCTCTCGTCCATGATGGAGACCGAGATCAACCTGCCCTTCATCACGGCGGACCAGTCAGGGCCCAAGCACCTGAACATGAAGCTTACCCGGGCCAAGCTGGAGAACCTCGTGGAGGACATCATCGGTAATCTCGAGGGGCCCTGCCGCAAGGCCATGGCTGATGCCGGCCTTTCACCCACGGATATCGACGAGGTCATCCTGGTGGGCGGTCAGACGCGCATGCCGAAGGTCGTTCAGCGGGTGAAGGAGATCTTCGGTAAGGAGCCGCACAAGGGTGTGAATCCCGACGAGGTGGTCGCCATCGGCGCCGCCATCCAGGGCGGCGTGCTCGGCGGCGAGGTGAAGGACGTGCTCCTGCTTGACGTCACGCCGCTCTCGCTGGGCATCGAGACCCTGGGCGGCGTCTTCACCAAGATCATCGAGCGCAACACCACGATCCCCACGAAGAAGACCCAGGTCTTCTCCACTGCCGAGGACAATCAGAACGCGGTCACCATCAGGGTCTTCCAGGGTGAACGCCCCATGGCGGCCGACAACAAGCTCCTGGGCCAGTTTGACCTGGTCGGCATACCGCCGGCTCCCAGGGGCATACCCCAGATCGAGGTGAGCTTCGACATCGACGCCAACGGCATCCTGCACGTCTCGGCCAGGGACAAGGCCACGGGCAAGGAGCAGTCGATCCGCATCACGAGCTCTTCGGGACTGAGCGAGGATGACATCAACCGGATGATCCGCGAGGCCGAGGACCACGAATCGGACGACCGCAGGCGAAAGGACATCGTGGAGGCGAAGAACACGGGTGACAGCCTGGTCTATACCACGGAGAAGACCCTGAAGGAGCACGGCGACAAGGTCGACTCCATGACCAGGTCCAGCATCGAGAATGCCATGGCCGACCTCAAGGATGCCCTGAAGGGAGACGATGCGGACCTCATCAGGAAGAAGATCGAGGCGTTGACCACGGCGTCGCACAAGCTCGCCGAGGTCATCTACTCCTCCGCAGCCCAGGCCGATGCAGGGCCTCAGGCCGAACCCGGGCCGGGCCCAGGGGCTGGGAGCGGCAAGCCCACCGATGACGTGGTGGATGCCGAGTTCGAAGAGGTCAAAGGAGACAAGAGATAAGGTGCACTGGGGATCCGGTGGAAGAACAGCCGGATCCCTTCATAGAATATACCATGCCCATATATGAGTACAGCTGCAGGGCCTGCAGCCACATAACGACCCGTATCGTCCAGGGCTATACCGACCCGGACGACCTCGCCTGCGAACAATGCGGGTCCATGGACCTCAAGAGGATCATCTCCAGGTCCAACTATCACTCATCCTCTGCCGACAGGCTGGCATCCTTCGACCCGAAGACGCGGCAGTCGGACGCCTTCTACAAGGACAGCAGGAATATCGGGCTCCACGCCGAGCAGATGCTGGAAAAGGCAGGCGTCAAACCTACAGAGGAATTCAAGAGCAAGCTGGAGAGGCTCCGGACCGATCCGGGCAGCGTTATCAAGGACAGCAAGGACTGATCAGAATTTTCCGAAGAGCTTCTTTCTTTTGGGGTCCTTGACCTCGTCCCCGCTCATTTCCGCGAACCTGCGGAGGAGCTCTTCCTGCTCTCTGGTGAGCTTTCTCGGGATTTCAACCTTGATGCCTACATGCATGGATCCCTGCCCCCCGCCCCTGAGGTGTTTGATGCCCTTGTTCTTCAGGGTGTAGATCTCGTCGGGCTGTGTCCCGGCTTTGATCTCCAGGTCGGTCTCGCCGTCGAGGGTCGGCACCTTCATGGTGGTCCCCAGAGCGGCCTGGACAAAAGATATCGGCACCTCCAGATACAGGTCGTCTCCCTGTCTGATGAAGGTCTCATGGGGCTTGAGGCTGATGAATACATACAGGTCGCCCGGAGGCCCGCCCAACTCCCCGAGCTCCCCTTCACCCGGCACCCGCATGGTGGCTCCGGTATCGACGCCGGCCGGGATCTTGACCTTGAGGTGCTTCTTCCTGACGATGTGCCCTGATCCCTTGCAGGGCTTGCAGGGTTTTTTGATGACCTGGCCGGCTCCCCGGCAGGTCGGGCATGTGGTGCTGATGGTGAAGAATCCCTGGGAGCGGTAGACCTGACCCTTGCCGCCGCAGGTAGCGCACTTCTCGGGCGAGGTCCCCGCCTCGGCGCCGGTACCGCCGCAGTCCTCGCAGGGAAGGGTCTTGGGTATCTCCAGCTCGATCTCGGTGCCCGAGGCAGACTCCTCCAGGGTTATGGAGGCATCGTACCGGAGGTCGGCCCCTTTCGACGGTCTCCTGCGTCCTCCCCTGCGTCCACCCGGGAAACCGAACATGTCGCCGAAGATATCGGAGAAGCTGCTGAAGATGTCGTCGAAGCTCGTGAACTCATGGAACCCGGTTCTGGAAAGACCCTCGTGGCCGTACTGGTCATAGATCCTTCTCTTCTCTGCGTCGCGCAGGACTTCGTAGGCCTCGGCCGCCTCCTTGAAGCTGGCCTCGGCCTCGTGGTCACCCGGGTTGCGGTCGGGATGGTACTTCAGAGCAAGCTGGCGGTACGCCTTCTTGATCTCATCAGGGGATGCTGATCGAGATATTCCCAGGATCTCGTAGTAATCCCTTTTCGTCATGACCTTTCGTGCAGCGTGACCTTACCTTCAGCGAGTTCGCGGAGCGCGGTGACCACATACCGGTTGTCCTTGCGCCTGCTCAGTGCAAGGGAACCCTTCATGAGCTGTTTGGTGCGTTTGGATGCGGCAATGGCCAGGGAAAAGCGATCGGGTACCTTTTCAAGACAGTCTTCAACGGTGACTCGTGCCATGGTTACCTTCCTGGGTTTTCAAGTGAGTGCCCTCATGCCATATTTGTACGGGAACGTCAAGGATTATCAGTGTATTGATATATCGGGAGATCTCCCTCATTCCCTGCGGCGATGAGAGAGATCTCCCCGTTCTCAATCGTCGTAATTCCCTTTCCCTGTCTCCTTTTTCTCCAGCTTCCTGGCGTGGCTGGCAATCTTTTCCGGTGTCCAGGCAGCGGGATCTTCGATGCGTGTCGCCTTGGGACCGAGGTCATATGATCCCTTCTCGAGGATCGTCTCGATGGCCAGGTCCGCGGTGTCCGACGCATTGAACCACTTCACGAGGAGGTCGTAGACAAAGTCTTCTACACCCTTTGCCATCCGTTCGCGGATCTCCTTCGGCTGGGCCAGCAGCTTGTTTTCAAAGGGCAGGTTCAGGTTCTTGTAATCGCCCGCCTTGAGCGATTTGCCCTGGGCATAGGCCACCATCTCGGCCCAGAGCTCCTCGGTCACGCCGGCATCGGGAAGCTTGATGAAGTTCTTCTGCTCGTCCAGCACGGCATTGCCGAACTCGTTGACCTTGACGCCCCAGGAGAGCATCTGCAGTGCCGTGGCCACGTTGGCCTTGGTGGTGCGGGTCTCGGTGGCGATGCGCTTGAGCCGTTCGTAGTGGTTGCCCGAGGTGCCGTGCTGGGCCCCTGACATGGCGTATGTGGCCAGGGCCTCGTGGATGCGCTTGGTGAGCTCCACGTCGATACCCGAATCCGATGCCTCGATCCCATGGGTGGTGCCGTTGTTCAGGGCGATCCAGTCCGGGAAGATGCCGTTGGCGTTGAGGCCCCGGATGAGGAACAGGGCCTCCTCCGGTGTGGAGAGACCCTCTTTGCCCTTGATCTCGCCCACCTCGGTCTCGTAGCCGGCCCAGGAGGGGATGTACCGGTTCAGCTCCAGGTTCGCCAGGAGGTTCTCCTCGTCCGGCATGTGGGAGGCGTCAATGGCGATCGAGGTGATGCCCGCGTCGAACATGGATGGGATGTCGGTCCGGGCCTTGCCTACCTCGGGCTGCTTTTTCAGCCCGAAGTGGTCGGCGTGGATGGCTACGGGAACGGTAATGCCGAGCTCGTTGCAGATGGTGTCGGCGTACCTCGCCAGGTTCCACATGCTGATGAGGCAGTACCCTGCCTCGGATTTTGCAATTTCGAGGATGACCGCGGCATTGGCCCGCTGGGCCGCCTGCAGGACACCCCGGATCACGATACTGTTCCGGGCATTGGCTGCTATGGTCATTGCCTTGCCCTTTTTCATCATGGCCCGGTCGATGACCTTTCCGCTCACGATGAGTGCCTTGGAGTTCGGGAACAGCCTGGCGATGTTCGGCGGCCGCCCGATCTCAAGTGCCCTGGTGAAATCCTTTCCTTGTGCCATACAGTTCCTCCTCACTGTGCAGGATATGTGGCGCGTGCCCCCTTATCAATTTTTCTTTGCAAACTGCTCGTACTCCAGCACGTCGTCCTTGGACCCGATGATGAGCGGCACCCGCTGGTGCAGGCCGCTTGGCTGGATGTCGAGGATCGGCTCGTAGCCGGTGGATGCATAGCCGCCCGCCTGCTCGGCTATGAATGCCAGGGGATTGGCCTCGTAGAGGAGCCTGAGCTTGCCGGTGGGCTTCTTGGGGTCCTTGGTGTCCTCAGGGTAGAGGAAGATGCCTCCCTTGAGCAGGTTCCGGTGGAAGTCCGCCACCAGTGAACCGATGTAGCGCGTTGTGTAGGGTTCCTTGCGCGTGTTCTTGTCAGATTTCAGATAATCTATGTATTCTCTGGTTCCCTGCTTCCAGTAGGGGTAGTTGCCCTCGTTGGTGCTGTAGATCTTGCCGCGTTTCGGCATGGTGATGTTCGGGTGTGACAGGACGAACTCGCCCACACTCGGGTCAAGGCTGAAGCCGTTGACCCCGTGACCGGTGGAATACACCATGTTGATGCTCGAGCTGTAGATGATGTACCCGGCGCCGAAGAGTTTCCTGCCCGGCTGGAGACAGTCATTCAGGGTTCCGTCACCGTCGGCGGTGACCCTGCGGTAGATGCCGAAGATGGTGCCGATGGACACGTTCACGTCGATGTTGGTGGATCCGTCCAGCGGGTCGAACATGACCACGTAGTCGCCCTTGGGGTATTCCGCAGGGATCATGATCATGTCCTTCTCCTCCTCGGAGGCCATGACGCATACCTTGCCGATGTAATTCAGCGCGTTGATGAAGAGCTTGTTGGCATAGACGTCGAGCTTCTGGACCTCCTCGCCCTGCACGTTCGTGCGGCCGGCATTACCCAGGATGTCCTCCACGATGCCCGCGTGCGCGACCTGGGCGGCCACGACCTTGGCCGCGAAGATGATCTGGCTCAGGATCGAGCTGAAATCGCCCCGGCCGCCGTACTTGCGCTGTTCGTCCATGATGTGGCGATCAAAGGAGATGATACGGTCGTTCATAGTGCCCCCTTATGGATGAAGATAGTGGTGGTGAAGGGTTGATCGAACACGGTCCATGATATCGCCGGGGGGGTGAAAAATCAAGATGATCCGTATTCAAGAAAAAACCATTGACAACCGATGGATGTTTCTATATAGAGAAACGCCATGAGGAAGAGAACACCTTTGCAGACGACAATCAGGTGGTGGTGGCGCGCCAGGGATAATGGTGTGAGGGGAGGTCTGCCTTAGGGTAGAGGTTCAAGCCACACGTGAAAGCGGCAGGCTCCCTGAAGAGCCCGCCGCTTTTTTATTGTTTGGAGAAGACAATGCCGGATCAGATGAAAATTGTAAGGGACGTCAACGACAATGGGGTGCTCGTCATGCAGGGCATTGCCTGCGACACCGTCACGCCCGTGGGTGCGTACATGGCGCTTGTCGGGGAGTCCCAGGGATTTCTGCTGGAATCGGTGCCCGTTGCCTACAGCTTTGTCGGCCGTTTCGACGAGGACGGCGTACATGTAGTGGAAGAGGGCCGCGACGATCCCTGGGCCGGTATCCCCACCATCGACTGTCCGCTTTGCTTCAACGGGGCCGGCCTGCCCCCGTTCATCGGCGGGTATGTGGGATACATCGGCTATGACATGGTTCGCGGAGTGGAGGCGCTTCCCCGCCCGAAGCTGGCCTCCGGGTTCCCCGACGCCCTGCTGGGCAGGGCGTGCACGGTGCTGGTCTTTGACCACCTGAAACAGGACCTCAAGGTACTCAGGACCATACCGGAGCCCGGCATATCAGACCAGGAGGCATCGGTCATCGCCCGGGAGGCCTTCCGGGAGATCGAGGATGCCCTCGCTGCAGGTCGGGTCCTGGCCCGGGCGGAAACACCCCGCATCAGCGGCATTCGGGAGATCTCCCTTTCTGAGGGAGAGTTCACCGACGCGGTGCTCAAAGCCAAAGACTACCTGCACCGGGGCGATATCATGCAGGTGGTCCTGTCCCGCAGGGCAAGGATCGAGCTCGACGTCGAGCCCTTTGACATCTACCGCAGGCTCAGGCGCATCAATCCGTCTCCGTATCTCTTTTTCATCAGAATCAGGGACGTTACCCTCATCGGTTCTTCTCCGGAGGAGATGGTGAGGCTCCAGGGAAACATCATCACTACGGTGCCCATCGCAGGGACCCGGCCCCGTGGCAGGAACGACATAGAAGACGACGAACTTGCGGCCGACCTCCTGAACGACGAGAAAGAACGGGCCGAGCATCTCATGCTGCTGGACCTGGCCCGCAACGACCTGGGCAGGGTCTGCCGGCCCGGTACGGTCCGCGTGGTGGCGAGGGAAAAGGTGAGGTTCTACTCGCATGTCATGCACATCGTGTCGTGCGTCGAGGGGGACAGGAAACCCGGTGTCAATGCCGTGGACGTGCTCAAGGCATGCTTCCCTGCCGGTACGGTATCCGGCGCCCCCAAGGTGAGGGCCATGGAGATCATCGACGAGCTGGAGGGGATGTGCCGGGGGCCCTATGCCGGGGCGGTGGGCTATCTCTCATACAACGGCACCATGGACACGGGCATCGTCATCCGGACCATCTTCTCGCGCTCCGACAGGACCTATCTCCAGGCCGGAGCGGGCATCGTATGGGACTCATCGCCCGAGCGGGAGCTGCAGGAGATCGACAACAAGCTCAAGGCACTTCAGACGGCCCTGGGAGGTATAACATGATCCTCATGATCGACAACTTCGATTCGTTTACCTACAACCTGGTGCAGGCCATCGCCGCCAGGGGTGAGGAGGTGGTGGTGAGGCGCAACAATGCCATCGACATACGCGGCGTCAAGGCATTGAACCCCGATGCCGTCATCATCTCCCCGGGCCCTGGAACACCCCGTGATGCGGGAGTTTCCGTGGACCTCATCAGGAACCTGGCCGGGAGCATTCCCATACTGGGCGTGTGCCTCGGCCACCAGTGCATCGCGTACGCCTTCGGCGGTCAGGTCGTGCTGGCGAAACGGGTCATGCACGGCAAGCTCTCCTGCATATCCCACGACGGTACAGGGCTGTTCGAAGGCATCCCGGACAACTTTCCGGCGGTGCGGTATCATTCGCTGGCTGTAGAAGAGTCGAGCCTGCCTGCAGGCATGCGCATATGTGCAAGGGCTTACGACGACGGCGAGATTATGGCTATCAGCGGCGAGGGGCTCGGGCTCTTCGGCGTCCAGTTCCACCCTGAATCCATTGCCACCGACTTCGGTGAGCAGATCCTGGAGCGGTTCATAGCACAAACAAGGAGGGTAGCATGAAGGAGTCCTTTGAAAAGCTCATTGCGGGACGACACCTGTCCCAGCCCGAGATGGAGCAGTGCTTCGACCTGATCATGTCGGGCCAGGTGAACGATGTGCAGATCGGCGGATTCCTCACCGCTCTGCGGATCAAGGGAGAGACCCCGGACGAGATAGAAACCGCTGCCAGGATCATGCGCAGGCATGGGGTGGCGGTAGACACCGGATGCGGCACCGTGATCGATACCTGCGGCACGGGTGGCGACGGCGCCTCGACCTTCAACATCTCCACGGCCGTGGCCTTTGTCATGGCCGGAGCGGGATACAAGGTGGCAAAGCACGGCAACCGGTCGGTGAGTTCCTCTTCGGGGAGCGCCGACTGTCTGGAGGCCCTGGGCGTTCCCATCAACCTGGGGCCCGCCGATGCCGCCAGGGCCGTCAGGGAAAGGGGTTTCTGCTTTCTGTTCGCGCCGGCGTACCACCCGAGCATGAAGTATGCCATGCCGGCACGGAAGCAGCTCGGCATCCGCACCATCTTCAACACGCTGGGCCCCCTGGCCAATCCTGCGGGCGCCACCAACCAGGTCATCGGCGTGTACGCCCTGTCCCTGGTGGACCCCATCTGCGAGGCACTGAAAAACATGGGGCTCAAGGGCGCCATGGTGCTGCACAGCGGCCTCGACGAGGTATCGGTGTCTGGACCGACCAGGTATGCCCGTCTCAGGGAAGGCACCATCAGCAGAGGTGAGCTCAGGCCCGAGGACGCAGGGCTGTCCCCTCTGCCGGCAGACGAGCTCAGGGTGACCTCTCCCCAGGAATCGGCCGGGAAGATCCTCGACCTCTTCGAGGGGAGGCTTGAGGGTGCCTGCCTGAACAGCCTGCTGCTCAACGCCGCCGCCGCCTTCATGGCCATGGACGGTGCCGTGAATCTGAAGGATGGCGTGGCCATGGCCCGTGAGGTCCTCGCCGACGGCAGGGCGCTGGATGCCCTGAACAGGGCCAGGGCATGAGCGGGAACTTCCTGGAGAGGATGAAGGGTCTGTCGCGGCAAAGGGCCGAGGTTCTTGTCGTGCCGTCCTATGCCGCCCCGTCCGTGCGTCCCTTCGGGGCCGCCCTGCGCTCGCCCGGCATGGCCGTCATCGCCGAGGTGAAGTATGCCACCCCGGCCGACGGGATGCTGGGCATGAGCGATACCCCGGACGTGATCGCCCGTGAGTATGAGAGGCTCGGGGCCGCAGCGGTCTCGTGCCTCACCGAGCCGGAGTATTTCGCTGGCAGGCTCGAATATCTCGCCATGGTCCGTTCGAACTGCAGTCTGCCCGTCATGATGAAGGACTTCATCGTGGATGAGCGTCAGATCATTGCAGGCCGGGCGCTCGGGGCGGATGCCGTGCTGCTCATCACCGAGATGCTGGGCCTCGAAGAGCTCCGGGTGCTCTATGCCTGTGCACAGGACCTGGGCATGGACTCTCTTGTAGAGGTTCATGGTTTCGGGGGTCTGGACAAGGCCCTGGCCATAGGTGCGAACATCATAGGGGTCAACTGCCGGGACCTCGGAACCCTTAAGGTGCACGCCCGGATACACGAGGAACTCGTCGAAGGGATCCCTGCGGACGTAATCAAGGTGGCGGAGAGCGGCATTACCTCCGGCGCGAGACTCAGGGAGCTTTCGGCTTCGGGCTACGATGCGGTGCTCATCGGCAGGGCCTTTGCCGGAAAGACACTGAGAGAGGAGATCTTCCATGTGGGTCAAGATCTGCGGCATAACCAGGCGTGATGATGCAATGAATGCGGCCGCCCTGGGCGCCGACGCCCTCGGCTTCGTCTTCACGCAGAGTCCGCGCAGGGTCGCGCCTGGATCGGTATCACCATGGATACGGGAAATCACCGGCATTGAGAAGGTTGCGGTCTTCACCACCGAGCCCGTGGAAGAGATCATTGCAGTCTGCGATGGAATGGGCATCGACACGGTCCAGCTCCATGCGGAACCGGCTGGCGACCATGAGCGGCTGAGCCGCCGCTACGGGATCATCTATGCCATGGACGAGTACAGACAGGAACGGATGCCGGTTTTCCCCTGCCGCATCCTCATCGATGCGAGCAGGGGCACGGGCATGATGGGGGAATGGAAGGAACGGGACGTACCCTATATCCTGGCAGGCGGGCTGAATCCGGACAATGTCCGTGAGGCCGTCCGCAAGGCCAGACCCTCAGGCGTTGACGTGTCGTCCGGGGTCGAGGCGGTTCCGGGCATCAAGGACCCCGGCAAGCTAGAGAACTTCATCAGGGAGGCCAGGTTATGAAGGGATATTTTGGAGAATTCGGAGGGCAGTATGTTCCGGAAACGCTGCTGCCCGCGCTTGATGAGCTCGATGCAGCAATGGAGGAGGCCTTCGCGGATACAGCCTTCCGGGATGAGTTCACCTCCTACCTGGTCGACTATGTGGGGAGGCCCACGCCGCTGACCTACGCGAAAAGGCTCTCGGAGCACTTCGGTTGCGAGGTGTGGCTCAAACGCGAAGACCTCAACCATACGGGCTCCCACAAGATCAACAATGCCATCGGCCAGATCCTCCTGGCCAGGCGCATGGGCAAGCAGCGGATCATCGCCGAGACCGGAGCCGGCCAGCACGGGGTGGCAACGGCCACGGTGTGTGCGCTCTTCGGCATGGAATGCCACGTCTACATGGGCAGCGTGGACATGGCCCGGCAGCGGATGAACGTGGAGCGCATGAGGCTTCTGGGCACCAGGGTAGTGCCGGTGGAAGGAGGAACCGCCACCCTCAAGGACGCCACCAGCGAGGCGATCCGCGACTGGATCGCCAACGCAGACACCACCTACTACCTCATCGGCTCGGCCATCGGCCCGCACCCGTATCCCACCATGGTGCGCGAATTCCAGGCCGTCATAGGCCGCGAGGCGAGAGAGCAGATCGTGGCGCACGCCGCCACACTGCCCGATGCCGTGATCGCCTGCGTGGGCGGCGGGAGTAACGCCATCGGTATATTCAACGCCTTCATGGACGATACCGCGGTGGAGCTGATCGGGGTGGAGGCCTACGGAGAGGGGAACGGGAGGCACGGGGCCAGCATCAGCTTCGGGTCCCCTGGCGTGCTCCACGGGACGAGATCCTTCCTGCTCCAGGACAAGGACGGCCAGGTCAAGGACACCCACTCCGTCGCGGCAGGCCTTGATTATCCCGGGGTGGGGCCGCAGCACAGCTTCCTGGCCGCCACGAAGAGGGCACGCTACGGCCTGGTCACCGACGACCAGGCCCTGGCCGCATACAAGCTCATGGGGAGGCTCGAAGGCATCGTGCCAGCCCTCGAGAGCGCCCATGCCGTCGGGTATCTCGAGCAGTACTGCAGGGACAACCGGGAAAAGAAGGTCCTGGTTAATCTTTCCGGCAGGGGGGACAAGGACATCCATACCGTTCTCGGGGGTGCATCATGATAGCGCAGGGCATTCGAAACCATCACAGGGCGGTCATCCCCTATGTCACGGCGGGACTGCCGGACCTCGACGCCACGGGCAGGATCATCGCTGCCCTGGCCGATGCCGGGGCCGCAGCCGTCGAGATAGGCATCCCGTTCTCCGATCCCATGGCCGACGGGCCGGTGCTTCAGAGGGCGTCCCATACGGCCCTGCAGACGGGATTCAGGATGGATGCGCTGATGGAAAGGCTCGACGGCTGGAGCGCAACGGTCGATATCCCGCTCATCGTCATGTCGTACATCAACCCGCTCATGCGCAGGGGGCTGCACAAGACTTTGGAGAGGCTCAGGGACGGCGGCGTGAAGGGGGTCATCATCCCCGACCTTCCCCGGGACGCCGGCCCGGTCTTCTCCACGTGCGGCACCCTCGGCCTGGATCTCATCAGGCTGCTGGCACCGACCACCCTGCCTGCAAGGGCAAAGGATGTCCTTTCTGAGTGCTCCGGGTACGTGTATGCGGTGTCGGTCAAGGGGGTGACAGGCCAGCGTACGAGCATGCCTGAAGGGATCAGGGACCAGGTTGCCTCCATCAAGGCGCTCACCGATCTGCCCGTGTGCGTGGGGTTCGGCGTATCCCGGGCGTCCCAGGTGCACGAACTGCTGGGCTTTGCGGACGGGGTGATCGTGGGGAGCTTCCTCATGCAGCGGATCATGAATGCCAGCGATCCGGTAGCAGCGGCGCAGGAAGCGCTCAGGAGGCTGGTGAACGGACAGGGTGGGCGATCTTGAGATATTCCTGCTGGTAGGATTCCGTGGTCTTCTCCTGCGTGTAGTGCAGCCTGATCCGTTCCCGGGCATTCGTGCCCATGGACAGCCGTTCTGCGGGGTCCATGCGCGCAATGGTGTCCCAGGCTCGGCACAGGTCTTCGGGCGACTGTCTCTTCACGAGGATGCCGGTGTCTCCTATCAGAGTGCCCGAATCGCCGACATCTGTGGTTACACAGGGTATTCCGCATGCCATGGCCTCGGCGATGGCATTGGGAAATCCCTCACCCCAAGCCGAGGAGGATGTCATGATGTCGAACGACGGGTATATCTTTTCGATGTCATGGCGTTCACCCAGGAGATGAACCCGTTTGGCAAAATCTCCGTCGGGCAGGAGCTTCTTGATGTCGGGATTTGCCCTGTCCACGCCGCGACCGGCGAGGACAAAGAAGGTGCCGGGATGGTGCTCCGAGAAATCCTGTGCCGCCCGGAAAAATCTCGCGTGATCCTTCATGGGGTCGTATCGGCAGACTAGGCCTATCACCAGGGCATTTTCGGGGATGCCAAGGCTTTTCCTCGTGGATATCCTGGCTGCCGAGTCAGGTTTGAAGATCTCGGTATTGAATCCATTGGGGATGACGATCCACTCCCTGGGGTGATAGCCGAGTCTCTCATGGACGGATTTTCCTTCCTGTGAATTCACCACTACAGCCCTTGGAATCCGGGATAGCCTTGCGCCTGCCAGGATGGTAAGCCGGTAGAGGTGCCCGTAACGGGCCATATCCATGTCCGAACAGCGGATGTTCCACAGAACCTTCCTCGGGTGCATCAGGGCCATGCCCATAAGGTTTGCGTGATACATCCAGCATTGGATAACATCGGGCCGATACAAGCTTGCTATGAACCGCAGTTTCAACACTGCGCTGAGCTCAGGTGAGCCTTTTCTCATCTTCAGGGTGTGGACAAAAATGCCAGCATCCTCGATCCTGCTGCCCATGGGGCCGGGCACGGTCATGCATACCACCTCGTTGACAAAGGTGTCCCTGTCCATGGACGCAACAAGCCTGAACAGGTTCTGCTCGGCCCCGCCCACGTCCAGGGTTGAGATGAGATGGAGGACTTTCACTGGTCTGGGCCGGTCAGCCAAGGTATCTCCTCCTCCACATCAGGTACACAAGCAGCAGCCAGACCCGGTCCACGGCTACGGAACCCCGCTTGCCTTTGAATGCAGCGATGATCCTGTTGACCGGTGCAGGGTCAATCTCGTCCAGGGAGGCCATGGCATCCGGGTTGAGGTACTCGTCCACCAGGTGCATGAGGTCATCGTGGAGCCATGTGTAGATGGGTACCGCGAAGCCCTGCTTTGGCCTATTGAAGAGGCTTTGAGGCAGATACCTGGCCAGAAGTCTTCTCAGGATGTATTTCATGGATCCCGGCCGGTACTTGAATTCCATTGGCAGCCTGAGGGCGAACTCAACGATGCGATGGTCCAGAAAAGGGTCCCTGCCTTCGAGGCTGACCGACATGGTTGCCCTGTCCACCTTGGTGAGGATGTCCTCGGGCAGATAGTATTTCATGTCCCAGAGCATCATGGACAGGAGGAAGTTTTCATCCATATCCCTCAGCGACGCTCTGGAGTTGGTGTAAGTTCCAGTCAGCTTTCGAATCTCCTCGGGCAGCCAGTAGGCCACTGCATACGGATAGGCTCCTCTGGCATCGCCGCCCCAGTTGGCCAGCACAGCCTGAAACTTGCGCATGCGATCCCTGATAGCGGGAAGCCTGAGGCCGGGATGGGCAGCAGCCACGTCTGCTGCGGTGTCGGTCCCGATCAGGCCGATGGCCGTGCCCAGAACCCTCGGGATCACCTGTGGCAGGGGAGATAAGTATCGCCTGATCCTGTCCATGACCCAATAGCGGTGGTACCCGCAGAACAGCTCGTCACCACCGTCCGCCGACAGGCTCACCTTCACGTGGTTCCTGGTCATCTGCGACACGATGGTGGTGGGGATGCCCGAGATGTCGCCGAAGGGTTCGTCGTAGATCTCGGGCCACTGGGGCAGAATTGCTCGTGCATGATCGGGGGTGACAATCTCTTCGGTGTGCTCGGTTCCCAGATGATGCGCAACGGCCCGAGCCCATCCCGACTCGTCGTAGTTCCTTTCCTCAAAACCGATGGTGAAGGTCCTGATGGGGGTGTCAGTGTTCCGTGCCAGGACTGCTGTCACCAGCGAGGAATCGATGCCCCCGGACAGGAACACGCCTACGGGCACGTCCGCGATGAGCCTCCTGGTAAAGGAATCGACCATCAGTTCTTCCGCTTGGTCGAGCAGGGACTCTTCCGGTCCACGAAGAGTGGCTTGCCCCAGGGCGTCATCAATGGACCAGTAGGTGTAATCTTCGATGAGGTGATCACTTCTGATCTTGATCCAGTGGCCGGGTTCGAGCTTGCAGGTGTTCCGATATATGGAGCGAGGGGCAGCGATGTAGCCATAGTGGAGAAACTCACCCAGGGCGTGGGTATCTATGGCGAGCCGATTACCGAGGCCTGCATGCAACGCCTTGAGCTCGGATGCGAATGCGAAGACCCCTTCGTGCCTATAGTAATAGAGCGGCTTCACCCCCATGCGGTCGCGGAAGAGGTAGAGGTTTTTCTCAAGGCTATCCCACATGGCAAAGGCGAACATGCCCATGAGCCGCATGACGCTTTCCGGCCCCCAAGCGGAAAATGCGTTCAGGACAACCTCGGTATCCGAGGTGCCCCTGAAAACGATTCCCCTGGCCTCAAGCTCGGATTTCAGTTCCTGGTAATTGTATACCTCGCCGTTGTAACAGATGGTGTACCTTCCGTCACCGCTGGTCATGGGCTGATGCCCCGTCGGGCCCAGGTCGATGATGGAGAGCCGGCGGTGGCCGATTGCAAGTCCGGCGGAATGATCGAGATACACTCCAGCGTCATCAGGACCGCCATGGGCGAGGGTATCGCGCATGCGGGTACAGCACGCTTCAAGGGTGTCTGCCGAGGATGCCGCTCTCTTCCAGATACCTGTTATTCTGCACATGGAGGGGCTGATCAGATATTCAGACGGGTTTCATGACGATAAGAAGATTGAGGTGGATGACCACGGATAAGTGTTCGGACACCTGTCGTGGAGAACAATGTGTTTGTATCCGTTCTCCACGTGGGAAGCATGTCCGTGTTCATTTCTTTTCTCAAGCTGTTGTCCCATTTGATGACGCCGCCTTCAGTTAATGACCCGTGTCGCTTTTTCCCGTCATGAACCTTGAGCGGACACGGTACAGGTAATGGGAGAGATCGGGAAAAAGGGAGAGCATGGACATGAGGACAGTGCGTTTGAGGATGAGGATCAGCACCCTTGAGAACCGGATCTGCATGCCGATCTTTTTCGTGAGGGTCGTGCGTATCCAGATGGTCGACCTGATCTGATGAATCCATCTCATACCCGTTATGCTCTTGGGATGAACACGGTACACGTAGAGCGATTCGGGGATGGCATAAAAATCACCACAGGAGAACAACCTTGTTATCAGATCGAAATCCTGCGTTGTTACGAAGCGTTCGTCATACCTCCCGGCTACGATGAAGGCATTTTTCCGGAACATAAGGCTTCCATGGACATAAGGGCTGGAAAGGCGAGAGAACGATATGCGGGCCTCGTTGCCATCGGATGGGGCCTTCCAGCAATAGAGCAGTCTTTCCTGGGAATCGATGACATCCGCATCGCTCGCGACAAGGACGACCTGGGGGTGTTTCCGCAAAACGGCGAGCTGTTTTTCTAAACGGGTAGGGTAGGATATGTCGTCGACATCCTGGATCGCAAGAAACTCACCACGGGAAAGACCTGCTGCGATGTTCAGTGCCGGTGTGCGCCCTATCCTGGGATAGTGATGAACGTGTATTCGCGGGTCGGTGATCGCATCGAGAATGTCGGACGTTCCATCGGTGGAGCCGTCATCGATGATGATGAGCTCCCACCCGGGGAAGGTCTGATTCATGATTGATCCCACTGAGTCATGGATGAATGAACGGCCGTTATGAACGGTCAGCAGTACGGAAACGAGAGGCGTGTCCTGTGATCTCGTGTTCAACTCTGTTCTCCCAGGAGAGACCTGTGGATCGCAAGCTCTCTCTCCGCAATGTTGTCCATGGAGTACTCGTGGATAATTCTTTCCCGCGCAGCGCTGCCGAATCTTTCCATCAGAGCGGGCTCGTTGTCGAGCAGACGTATGCATCGGGCGATGTCCTCGTGCCCGGTGGAACAGAGGAGCCCGTGGGAACCGTCAATTATCAGGTTCCTGTTCTCGGGAATGGAGCTCGCTATACAGGCCATGCCGCATGCCATGGCCTCGATGAGGGCCTTGGGGTTACCCTCATAGAAGGTGGGGAATACGAACATCCTGTGGCGGGCCAGAATCTCCGGTATGGTCCGGTTCGGCACAGGCTGCACGAGCGTTACATCCGCTTTCAGGTCATGGATATATTCCTCCAGCCTCTGTTCGAGAGGGCCCTCTCCAATGATGGTGAGGGAGAGACCGCACGCATGTACTGCGCGAATGAGTGAAAAGAGGTTTTTCTGGTCGCTGAGCCTGCCCACCGTTACTACATCCCGTGATTTCTCCGCAATAAGGGGTTTGAAAATATCTGTGTCTATAGGGTTTCCCAGGACGTGGATCTTCTGTTCCGGCACCAGGTGGCGGGTGCGAAAGAAATCGCGCGCACCGGGATATGTTACGATGACCGCGTCGGCATGGCGGGCAACCTGGCCCTCCAGCAGGAAGAAAAGGCGCCGGAGCACCAAAGATGTGTGCTCCCGTGCGAACTGCTCGCTGAAGAGGAACCCGCACCGGAGGATGAAGGGAACCCTGATGCGTGCGGCAAGGAGTGACCCGGTCCATGCCCCTGACAGCTGGTGGCTTCGGATGAGCCTGCAGGATCTGAAATGATCAGGGAACAGTGGAGGCAACCAGCTGCCCAGGAACAGTCCAAACGGGACCCAGTGAAAGAACCGCGGAAGAGTCCAGGCAATCCGTGCCCCGGGGAAGTGCTGCCTGAGCAGCTCCTCTTCCTTCAGGGGGTCATGGCCGTAACTGAGGAAGGAAATCGGTCCGACCCGTTCGGCAAGATGGCGGAAGTAGCCGGTTTCCCTGCTGATGAGACCCGTTCTGTCCCATTCCGCCATGGACATGCCGGCCGACATGGCGACAAGAGTTGAAGAATCTTTTAGTTGCGTAAGGCGACTCATGGCCTTTAAGGGATTTCTCCTTCTCCGTTTATGCACATGGCGGCGGCGTCATACCCGGCTCGGTTGATTCCTTTCCGTTGTATGTCCTGCGAGTGATCACGAAGGATGGAGGTTTTCATGAAAGGAAGTTCACTGATGAGTATCCGTACCGGACCATGAAGTTCTCAATGCCATGTCAATGTTCAGAAACGGTGGGTAGGTTTCTCTCCCCTCATAACTGAGGATCTGAGATGTTTCATCTGACGCCAGACCATCGAAGAATCCTGCCATTGCATAGAGCGCGATGACGTCTCCAGTACGGCGCCAGTGTTTTAACAGAAGGTTGATATTTGTTGTAATATACTCGGGCGGACGCCTGTAGTACCGGATCTTCTTCCCTAGGAATCTGAATTTCCAAAATGCCTCGGCTGGTTGGTACACAGGGTGGTGAAGGCCTTCAATGGTGTGGGTATCGCGTAGGACATATCCTTCGTCACGAAGCCTGCCCGACATATAGCGGTCCACATTCATTGCATCGATGACCGTATGAAACCCTATGCTTTTCGCCGGAGCTGAACGGTACATCTTGACGCCCTTGATAATGCCAAGGAGCGGATCGATGAGGGACGCCTCCGCTTCTCCGCATCTGGTTGAGCGGGTCATAGTGAAGTACAGGCGTTTGAAGCAGGAGGGTGACAGGATCATATCTCCGTCCACATTTACGTAGTAAGGCGTATGTACCTTCTCGAGGCCTTCCTGGCGCGCCTTCGATACAGGCGATACATTCCTCACGATCTCTATGGCTGCAGGCTTTATGTCTTGTCTCATGACAGAAGCCAGGCATTGATCAAACAGGGGGTCAGGGTCAACCGTGAGGATGACTGCAGTGATCTCTGATGACGCCTTCTCCCGGTCGAACCTGGAAGAGAACTGCCTGAATTGCAGGTGTTCATAAACGTGAAACACCATTTTTGCCGTCTGGATAAGGGTTGCCTTTGAAAAATGGGAATGGAGGATTTCGAAGACCGTAGGCTTGTTTTTCATGTATGTTTCCTGTTCGCTCCGGAGCCTTGTTCGACGGGTGGCTTCCTTGTTCTCAGTATCTTTCTCAGCAGGATTATCTCCTGGAGGGGATTCATTGTAAAAGGTTTGAAGCACAGGGCCTTGAAGAGGCATCTGATTGCTTGGGAACGAAGCGAAGCTTTTATGGCGAGTTCCGCCTGTTTCCGATAGCTTGATCGATATGCTACATCCTTGATCGCCAGGAGCCTGCGATCATCCGGGTATTGTCTGAACAGACGTTCGAGGATCATCCTGTTCTCTTCGCAAATGGCTTCAACGCCGGTATTCGTTTTTGTGAGTGGCCAGTCCCTGTTCATGGCGAGGGTTGTGTCCGTGGTGGCAATGGATCCAGGGGGGTAATGAAGCCCGATGCGTATCCAGTATTCCCAGTCCATTACGTAGTGAAGATCGGCATCCAGATACCCGATGTCGTCAAGGACCTCTCGTTTCATGAACACGGAAGGCTGAAGAGGGACGCCGCCGCAGGAGGCGATCATCCGATAGGGATCCATATGAGAAGGCACCTTTCGAGACAGGAGACGTGAGCCCTCCATGTCGCATAACGCCCCGGCCCCGCAGAAGACCACGGCATCCTTCCGGGATTGGAAAGTGTCGGTGATGGTCTCGAAAGCGCCCGGGTAATACATGTCGTCTGCATTCAGCCATGCGATGATGTCGCCGGTGGCCCGCCTCCATCCCTTGTTGATGGCATGAGACTGGCCGGTATCGGGTTCCGAGACCCAGCCCGACAGCCATGGTTCGTAGCGCCTGATTATCTCCACACTGCCGTCCGTGCTCCCACCGTCCATAATGAAGTACTCGATGTTCGGATATCCCTGGAGGAGGACCGACCGGATGGCGGTTTCGATGAACTCTGCCTGGTTGTAGGAGGGCGTCACGATGGTGATTCTGGGTAAATGGGGGTCTATCCCGGTCTGCTGTTCTTTTCCGAACCATGGCCAGCCTGTCTTACCGACGGGCGGTAAAGGGAACCGTGGGACTATTGTGTTCAGTGCCTTTCTCCCATCTGGTGATATATATCCAGGTAACGTCGAGCCTGGAGCTCGGGGGTATAATGCTTCAGGATCGTTTCGCGGCAGTTCCGGGACATCTCCTCCCTCAGGTTGTCCCGGGTGAGTATGGTCCGGACTGCACAACAGAGCCCTTCTATGTCTCCGGGTGCCGCAAGGATTCCGCTCCTGCCGCTGATCACCATTTCAGGTATACCGCCCACGGCAAATCCTGCAACCGGCGTACCGCATGCCATCGCCTCGAGTACCGTGTTCGGCAGGTTGTCTTGACGGGAGGGTATGACAAAGCAGTCGGCCGCGTTGTAGATCAGGGTAAGCAACCTGTCATTGCCTACATTTCCGAGGTTGATGTGGGCGTTGCGGCTGGGGATGTCTGCATCAGTCTTGCCCAGTGATATCAGATAAAGCTGCTGCACCGGGTCGAGTTTATCAAGGGCTTTCAGCAGTTCCCGGAAGCCTTTTCTCCGGTTCTTGAGAGAGGCGGCGACAAAGAGCACGACCCTGGCATCCAGGGGCAGGCCGAGGGAGGCGCGGGCGGCAGAACGGTCACGGGGAGTGAACACGTCGATATCGATGCTGTTGGGGATGTGGGTGACGGGAAATCTACCCAGGAGCGAGCTCCTGGAAACCTCTCCTGCAAGCCATGCGCTGGGGGTGACGATATGAAGGCGGTCCGGGGCCATGTTTGCATAGGCCGAATGTTTACGCATCCAGATCCGGCGAGAAGGGTCATCGGGGTTCGAAGAGGTGAGCTGCGGGCAGGAACCGCACTGTCCGGTGAAATGATCGCAGCCGTTCGTGTAGTGACAGCCTCCGGTGAACGGGTTCATGTCGTGCAGGGTCCAGACGACCGGCGCAGTGCGGTTGCGAGAGAAAAAATCCCGGTAGTCGAGGAAGCCTGCTACCCAGTGGAGGTTGATTACATCATGCCCGGGCAGCTGTTTCCGTGCCTCCCTGCCGCAGGGTGAGCGGTCATCAGTGAATACGTCGAATATTTCCAGGGAGGATTGTTGAGCCTTGAGGATGGGGCGGTTCATGAGCTTCCTGAAAATCTGCCAGCGTATACGGGAGATGTCGCCCGGTATCCTGAATCCGTGAATACCTTTGATATCCGAACTCTGCATGGTCTCGACGAACATCCTGGACTGCAAGCCCTGGTCGAGGAGGGCCAGGTGGAGTCTCAGTGCCGCCCTGGCGGCACCCCCGGAGATGTCGTGGGTATTTATGTGGAGGATTTTCACGGTATATTCTTCTCTCCGGTCCGGATAAGGGTATGGATGAGGGCTCTGAATCGTTTTTCCAAGGCGGCAAGTACCCGGTTCATGGTCTTCCCAAGAGGGTTCAATACGAGGTGCAATGGGGTGAGACGTTCCAGGATGTGCCTGCCCACCGAGTAGCGCCTCGATTCCAGCAAGGTCTCTATATCATCTGTCCGCCGGAGATCTTCAGCGATTTTCCCCTTCATGAGGTCATCACGCATGGACATGATCTGCTCCGGATGGGTTCCCCTGAACCGGTCCAGCCAGCTTGGATGGTCATAGACATTATGGACCCGGTAGGGCCTCGTGAGACCGAGGTAAACATCCCGGGCCCATGCCTCTGCACCTGAACGGTGTGACCAGGATGCGTTTCCGTAATAGGAGCACTTCTCTCTGACCTGCTTGGGGAAGAGCAGGGAGTAGTGGTAGAGATAGATCCCCCTTGCGGCCATGGCCTCCCCCGATACCCAGGTCTTGGTGCGCAGGTCCCGGCCTCTTTCGTCCATCACGGTGGGAGGCCTGTGGCTGGCATAACGATAGTCCCTGCCCCACCGGAAGAGCCGGTGGTAGATCTCGGCGCCGGTCCTGAGATACCACCCATCCACGATGTAGTCGAAGCCGCCCCAGAAGGTGATCTGCTTGAATGAGGCCGCGGTAATATCAGGCTGTTGCTCAAGGAGCTTCAATATACGTTCCATATCCTCGGTCCGGTAGAACTCGTCGATGTCCACCTGCCAGAGGTAGTCCCCTGTTGCGCGTTTTGCATAGGCCCTGCTCTGCTCGTCCTTTTCGCCTGGCCAGAAGCCGTTGGCATGTCCTTCATCCTCGGCTGTGACGATGACGAGCTTGTGGCCAGGGTCTTCCGTCCGTTGAAAGTCCCTCAGGACCTGGAGGGTTCCGTCCGTGGAATGGCCGTCCGTGGTTGCAATGGCTGCCGCTGAAGGTGCAGCGCCCTCCACCACGATGATCTGGTGTGCGTGCGGGTAGATCTGCCTCAGGCAGTACCTGGTGAAAGGCTCACCGTTGAGCACGATGATGCCGAAGGTTATCAGGGGATTCATAGTGGTCTGTGCATGCGAAGAAATGAGAACTCTCTGTAGTTGGGGGAGATCGAAAAGATGCCATACCCGTGTTTCACGAGCCGCCTGATCATGGCCCTGGTTTTCAGCATGCCGGCCATCTCATACCCGTGGTGGAATTCCACCAGTAATTGAGCCGGGAATATGCCGCTGATGAGCATGTCCTCCAAGGCCGCATATTCAGATCCCTCGATGTCCATCTTCAGGATATCGATGTGGGAATGACCGAGCTCGTTCATGATGGTCCGGAGTCTTCTCACCGGTAGGCTTACAGGTTTCCCCCGGTTCTCCGGCCGGTTATGGATACTGTGGGATGCGTGATCCGGGTTGGATGGTGCAAAGAAGACAGCTGTTCCGTCATATCCGGCAATGCCGACGGAATGAAAATGAAATCTGTCCGGGAGGTCCTGCGACCTTACCCACGCCACGGATGCCGGCGTCGGGTCGAAGGCATGGATGTGCAGCCCGTATCTCTCCATGAGGCTGAGGTCGAACGATGCATCCGTCCCCACGCCGCACGAATAGACGATGCTCTCGCCGTGAAGACCCGCTCCGGATATCTCCCACCCCCCGTACTCGCTGCCGAGTCGAAGGTGAGGGGTATCGATCTGCACCCTGCCAAGGATCTTTGAGCGAATCCGCGGGATGACCGCTGATCGAACGAGTGTGGACAGGAAGCCTTTCCCGTTCCGGATTCTTGGCGGCACCATGCCCGCGAGACTCCCCACCTTGCTCGCAACGGGTGCAATGACATCGATCATCCAGTTCTCAGGGAAATAATCGCTTGTGCTTAATTCCGGGGTCTTGCGGATCAGGTCATGGAAAAGGTCATGCAGGGTCGACCTGAGGACCCCGAGAACCTTGCGTGGGCGTGGTTTGGTTTCCAGGGCCTTTTCCCAGTCCCTGCCCCGTGCATAGGCTGACCTGATCTGCCACCAGGGGGAGAGCTTCTCCCTGCCCACGAGGTGCTCGACGACGAGCTGCGGATCAAAGCCGATGGCATAGCCGGCATCCCGCAGCTGCATCTGGAGGAGCGCCTCTTCCCCGTATGCAATGGTATCGGGCCGCATGCCGAGACCGGGCTGGAAACCGCCGAATTTCTCGAGGAGGCTTCTCCTGATGACGAAGTTCCCTCCGCTTGCATAGCCTCGGCTCAGGATCCCGGTATGATCCTGCACGGTGATGTTGCTGGCATATTCATCCTTGAACCATCGCGGCTTTCCGTATTTGTACCACGGGGTGTAAACACCGCCGAAGCAGTCGAAGGGGTAGTGTTCAATGATGTGGAGCAGGCGCTCTCCATACTGAGGCGAGGCCTTCGCATCATCATCGATGTAGGCAACCCAGTCGGATACGGCCTCCTTCCAGCCCCTGTTGCGGGCATGGCTGAGACCCTGCTTCGACTCGGTGATGTCCCTGAAATGAGGGTATCTCTGCGCAAAATCCGTCGCCACGATCCCGGTGGAGTCCGTGGAATTATTATCTACGACGATCACCTCGTACCGGTCTGCAGGGATTGTCTGTTCGGCGAGTGAATCCAGACAGGAACGGAGGATAGCACTACGGTTATAGGTGCAGACGACGATGGAGAACATGGGCTTGCCGATCATGATGGGGGGCTGGTGAACCGGTCGCGCCAGTATCCCCTCCTGAGGATGCAGCGCGCCATGAATTTCAGGACATCAGGGGTCTTTGACGGGTTACGGCTGCTCAGCGGAGACCGGACATACTGGGCAAGAGTCCACAATCCCAGCCGGCTGGCCTGGGTACATGCCGAAAACCATTTGGCCGCGAGGGTGGTTGAAAAGGCGGGCTCAGGATAGCGGGATGTCCTCGCGTTTGCGGTAATGAGCCTGCTGAGCCATGAATCCACGGAGACGAGGAAATCCCGATGCGGTTCCCATGCCTCATGGGCGAGCTTTTCATGGACGGCCATCTCCGCATCGTTCGGATTTAGGCCCATCTCCCGGAGCTGTCCTTCCTGTACTCTCCGGGCAGCCCTGGACTGGTCCTGCTTCTTCTTCTCGCTGATCTTGTTCTCGTGCTGCCTGAGGATGAGCAGCACCTCGTCGATGTTGGCCAGCCGGGTATGATGTGAGCATCTTACCCAGAACTCGTAATCCTGGGCATAGGGGAATTGCGTTGAATACGACAGGCCATGTTTTTCTAGGGTTTCCCTGCGCATCATGACCGAGGGGTGCGCAATTGCAGGATTGAAAAGGTGGGTACAGACAATGGAATCGTGTGTACGGGGGTAGAGCACGGCCCTATCTTTCTTTCCGCCCATGGGTTGCACCCAGGTCCCACATACCCCCACGGACGGGTGCCTGTCGAGAAAGTTCACCTGCTTTCCAATGCGTTCAGGTAGAGAGATGTCATCGGCATCCATCCGCGCGATGAATTTCCCGGAAGAGAGTGAAATTCCCGTGTTGAGAGACATGCTGATGCCCATGTTGCCAGGGTTCCGGACGATTCTGATGCGGTTGTCTCTGCGCCTGTACTCGTTCAGTATGCGGGGGGTATCGTCCGTTGACCCGTCATCCACGATGAGGAATTCCCAGTCCTGGTATGTCTGGGCGATCACGCTGTCCATGGCCTCTCGCACATAGGTCTGACCATTGCAGACGGGCATGAGTACGGTCACGCGAGGAGTCGTGACATTTGGAGAGATGTTATTTTCGTGCATCCTCATAGAATTCCATCAGTCTGGGGATGATGGTGTCCGGGGAGAATTCGGGAATTTTCTGCCGGGCTGCTTTCCCTATTCCGTCAAGATCCGGGTGATGCCAGGCCTCGATCATCTTGTTTGCCAGTGCCGTCGAGTTCCCGGGAGGGACAAGGAAGCCGTTTACGTTGTCGGAAATGACTTCATCGAAGCTGGCGCCCATGGTGCCGACGACGGGCTTTCCAAAGGCCATGGCCTCCAGCAGCGTGTTGGGGAGATTGTCGATCAGTGATGGCAGGGTTACCAGTCGTGCACCCTGGATGATCGGATAAAGACGGATGTGGGGGACCTGTCCTAAAAACAGCAGGCGTCCCATATCAATCCCTCCCCTGGTATGTGCGTACTGTTCCATGGTCATGCCGAGGCCGGGAATAACCCTGTCGATTCCTGCGAAAACGACGTAGGCGTCCCTGGTTGCGTCAAGGAATGCGGGCAGGGAATCAATAAGTACCCGGATGCCCTTGTGGAGCTGCAGGCGCCCGATGAAGAGTGCATACTGTTTTCCCTTCAGGAGGCTGTCATAGAGTGAGGGGTCGGTTTCCTCGACTTCGGGGAAGAAAGGGGTTCGTATCAGGGCGATCTTGCGGGTTCGGTATGCCTTTTCGGTCATATCGCTGATAGTGACGGAAGGGCAGAAGAGGTTTATGCTCTTTTTCAGTTGCGTCCTCTCAATCCATTCCGTGAAGAGAACATCCCTTGACCGCGGCAAACCTGACAGAGTGTTCCACACAGGGCGGAAGCTGGAGATGCGCGTAACAGACGGTGTAGGGAAAGGGAGGATCGTGGAAAAAAAACCGCAGGACCTGTAGTTGGAGAACTGGACAATGTCATAATGAAGGGAACGATGGATCTTCCGAAGGTACAAATAGACCGTCCATGCGAGTTCAAGGTTATCAATAGTCTGATGAATGTGTTTTCTTAATCTCCCTGGAAAGAAACTTGAAAACACTCTGCAGGTGGGTAAGCGGTGGAGGGTGATCCCATTGAACTGAAACTGTTCCTGACGGTCGGCCTGAACAACGACATGAACGTCATGTCCGCGATCCATCAGGGCCATAGCGGTTCTCAGGAGATAGTTCGCAAGTCCTCCGCTGAAGTATTCTTCAGAGGGAAACTCGGGAGTGACATAGACGATCCGCATGAAGTTACAGGGATGGCTGCCCTGTCACCTGCTCCAGAAAAGAATCCAGGATCAGGTCCTGGGGCCATACATGACCTTCTGCCCAGTGAAGGTCTTCATGCCCGGTCAGTCCATCAAGGATCCAGTGTCCGGGGCAATCATGCACGGCCTGGCTTGCATAGGTGTAGCTGATCTCAACAATGACAGGTTTTCCATCCTGGTACAGTCCGTCTATGGCCGTGGTCTGAAGTCGAAGCTCTCTGGATACCCGCATCGCTAGCCGGACGAAGTCAAGGTCGATCATGTCGGGCTCGTAGAGGATCTTTCCACTCCCGCTGGCCCGGAAATCATCGATCCGGTTTTGTCTCTGGAATGCGAAGGCCCTTTTTCCAATGACTGTCACCCGAGTGTCATGGGGGTTGCCGGGAAGGTATTCCTGAAACAACACATAATGCTTCTGGGATTCATACCAGAAACCCGGATCGGGGTGGAGGCCCGTATACAGATAGTTTAGGGCTGGCCTGATACGGCTCTTCAGGGAGGAAGGCCCGCCCTGGAGCTGGTAGACCTCTCCGTGGAACATGCGGTCTATCCATGTATGGGCCTCGCCCGGGGTGTTCACCATCATGACGTTCTGCGAGCTTGCTCCCCGCGCCAGTTTCATGACAAGGGGGTACGCGGCCGATCGCGAGAAATCCACGGCCTCGTCCCGGTCCCAGAAAACCCACGTCCGGGGCGTGGGGATGCCGGCGGCCTCGAGGAGGTAGCTCTGGGCTATCTTGTCGTCGTAATGCCAGTTCGTCCTGGAGTCAGGGAAGACGGGTATCTTGAGGCCATGTTCAACCGCCTGGAGGAGTTTCTGGGCAAACAGCCTTGGGTAGGGAGCGTGGGGCATGCGCCACATGAGGGCGTTGCAGCCCCGGATCTGCCCCAGCACATCGGTTTGTGCGATATCAATGGTGCGAACATCATGCCCGAGTTCCTTCAGCCTGAAAACCCAGCGGGCGGAATAGGAGTCGTCGGTCCCGTTCCGAGCCGTTGTCCTGTCTGGAACGATGGCGATTCTCATTGATCGCGCTGAAGTGGATTCCATCTGTTATCAAGGGCCTCTTTCTGAATTATTCGAGATGGCTGATTTATCACGATGCAGTTGTCTGGAACATCGTGGGTAACAGTAGTGTTCGCTCCGATCCTGCAATTGTTACCTATTGTGGCATTTCCGATTATCGTTGCCCCGGCTCCGATGTAACAAGAATCGCCAATGTGGGGAGCACCCTTGCTTTTGCTGTCCGAGAGGGTGTTCGATCCAATGATTACGTTGGGAAAGATGACGCAGTCCTTGCCAATAGAAGCTCCACCGCTGATATAAATACCATTGAGCCCATGGGGGAAGATCGGTTCTGATTGTATAGCTGCCGAATATCCGATGAAAAAGCCAACCCTTTTCATGTAACTTTTGCATACAACATAGTAAAGCTTTCTTGTATGTTGACTTGGATGTTTCATCATCTTGTTTCTTGTTTGCCAGAAACCACTATTCCACCAGATGAAAATCTGCGGGAAAAGATTTCCTGCGATACCCAGAAATTTGAAAATCATCTCGACCATCTCTTGTTTAAAGATTTTCAAAGTCGGATCTTTCAGGATGTGGATCTTCGTCGAATGACCATCGGGCAGGAATGCGGATCGACCCGAGGCTCCTAATATCACCTTGGACATCGCTTTTAATTGAGAAGGACAGACAATTGCCTGCTCGGTCATTCAGTATATTGAACTTGTCACCAAGCCATACCGTGACATAGTAATCCCCATCGTTCAATAAGTTCTGGTCCACACGGACACAGATGGTCGTCTCCCTCGACCTCATTTCCAGCGAAATGTGATCGTCCTTGTTTGTAAAGTGCAGTACCAGCTGATTGAGCGTATTTCTTATGGAGATACCAAGATTCATGAGGGAATGAGGTTGGCCTTGAATGCCGATCCTGAAAGTTATTGGCTCTCCATATGAAAATTGGGATACCGGTCTGCCGGACTGATTGATTGTCTCGATGAAAGAAAGCTTCAGGGGACCATTCCCTGACCTCTCCTCGTACCAGCGTGTCAAGTCAACGAAACTCTTATTGCTGTTTGCCGACAGATACTCTTCTACGATGCCTGAAGGTGGGCCGGATACCTTTAAGGTGCCTTTATCAAGGAGAATGGCCTTTGTGCACAGATCGACTATTGAACCCATATTGTGACTTACATAGAACGTGGTTCTCCCGGTCCCCGATACATCCTTTAACTTCCCCAGGCATTTTTTCTGGAAAGCCGCATCACCAACCGCTAACACTTCATCCACCAGGAGGATTTCGGGTTCCAGGTGTGCAGCCACGGCAAAAGCGAGCCGCACATACATGCCGCTGGAGTATCTCTTCACCGGTGTATCGAGGAACTTCTCGATCTCGCTGAAGGCCACGATCTCGTCGAACTTACGATCGACCTCATGCTTCCTCATGCCGAGGATGGTGCCGTTCAGGTAGATGTTTTCGCGGCCGGTGAGCTCTGGATGGAACCCTGTCCCGACTTCAAGAAGGCTCGCCACCCTGCCGTGGAGCCTTATCTCACCAGATGTCGGCTCGGTGATGCGGGATAGTATCTTGAGCAGGGTGCTCTTGCCTGCGCCGTTCCTACCTATGATACCAACGACCTCGCCGGGCTGGACATCGAATGAGACGTCCCTGAGCGCCCATATGACAGCGGGGTTATCGTTTTCGACCTTGGTGAGGCGTCGAAGGTTCCTGAAATTCCGGACAGGGGCGGTAAAGGCATCGGTGACGGCCTCGCGGAAGGTACGGTTTGTCTTCTCACGGAGGCCGATATGGTATTGCTTGGAAAGGCCTTTGACCTGAATGATGGGGCTGCTCATGATCAGATAACGTCGGCGAAGTATCGCTCGACCTGTTTGAAGTAGGTTAGGCCGAGAATAAAAAGTCCCAAACTGAGGACTATAGAGATCAAGACCATTTCCGTTGGAAATGCAGCCCTTCCCAGCAGGACCGCCCGAAAGCCTTCTATGATGCCGGTCATGGGATTGAGCGCATAGATCATGCGGTACCGTTCAGGGATCATGGAGGCGGGATACACAATGGGAGTCGCGAACATCCAGAACTGTACCAGGAAGGGGATCGTGTACCTGATGTCGCGGTATTTCGCGTTGAGTGCTGCGAGCAGCATCCCCACGCCGCTCGCCGTAAGCATCATGAGTATGACGAGCCCCGGCAGGACAAGTACCAGGAGGGTTGGGTAGATGTGGTAGTACAGCATCATCCCGAGAAGCACGATGAAGGCCAGGGAAAAGTCCAGGAGCCCGGCCAGTACGGAGGTAAGGGGGATGATGACGCGGGGGAAGTAGACCTTGGAGATGAGGCTTCCTGACCCCACGATGCTGTTCGATGACGTGTTGATGGCGCCTGCGAAATAGGTCCAGGCGATCATGGCCGTGTAATTGAAGATCGGGTACGGTATGCCGTCCGAGGGGATCTTTGCGAGCTTTCCGAAGAACAGGGTGAACACGACCATGAGGAAGAACGGCTGTATGACCGCCCAGAGGCCCCCGAGCACGGTCTGCTTGTACTTCACCTTGATATCCCTGATGACCAGGAAGGCGAACAGGTCGCGGTAATGGACCAGTTCCCTGAAGTCGATGAGCTGGAGGCCCTTCTTGGGTTTGATGTGTATGAATGGCTGGGTGCTCATATCGATGAATGCCCCCTGCCGGGACAGGAACACCCTGCACAGCTCCGCCCTGCCGGGTGATTCCGGCGAACCATGCACGACCTTGGTAGTGCTGTCATGAACATGCCTTCAGTACAGTATTCATCGTAATTCACAGGCGCGAGCTTTACTCCAGGTGCCTGTGGGGCCTTTCGAGGAGTTGATTATAGCTGCGAATGAATCTGTCCGCAATGATGCTCCATGGAATTTTTTCCTTTAATGACGCTTTTTTCTGCAGCAATACGCGGGCGGATATCTCCCCGGAAAGGGCCTTCAGGATGTGCGCGGCCAGGTCCTGCTCGTCGCCGGGCCGGAAGAGATAGCCGTCGCGGCCGTGCGAGATCAGCGCCCTGTTGGCCCCAATGTCCGTGGCCACGGGCACCAGGCCCGCGGCCATGGTCTCCAGCAGCGCTATGGAGGTGCCGTCTGCCAGCGCGGTGGAGACGAAAACCCGTGATCGTGATGTAAGGCCCGGAATATCTCCATGCGGGACATGCCCGAGGAAGGTGACACGATCTGCGACACCAAGATCATGGGCCAGCGATCTCAGCTGCTCACCCTGTGTCCCCGAACCCGCGATGATGAAGCGGGCTTCCGCTGCCTTCTCAAGGACGAGCAGGGCGCTTCTGATCAGAGTTGCGGTGTCGTAGACCGGCTCGAGGCTCCGGGTGAAGAGCACCGTCTTTGACGCGTTATCCGGCTGTATATCAAAGAACACCGGGTCGATTCCGGATGATATGACCTCGGCATCAACGAGCCCGGGGATCGAACGCATCGCATCGGATACCACCGTGAGCCTGTCCGACAGCCTGACCGCCAGGGTGAACAGGTATCGTACCAGACGATTCTCCCTCACCCTCGTGTCCATCCCCCGGGCCGTGTTGATGACCGGAAGGCCTGTCACGAACCCGGCGAGCGAGGCGATGAGGCCGGTGGGCACGATCCAGTTGCCGTGGATGACATCGGGCCTGAATGCCCTGACCGCCCGGACGGCCCCGATGAAGCCCGAGACCATGTACACGGCCATGGCAAGGACCGGGATGGCGTCCATCTGGTTGAGCTGCCTTCCGCCGCTGGGATAGCGGAACCTGCGCACGACAATGCCGTGATCATCCTCGTGCAGGGGGCTTGCGGCAAGGACCCTCGGTGTCAGAACCATGACCTCGACGCCTTTGTCCCTGAGCCCGAGGCAGAGTTCGCGGATGAAGATCCCCCGCTGCGATCCCGGGTGGTCCGGGTACGAGGTCGTGACCATGAGCACCCTCATGGAAGATGTCCTATATCATCATGAAGGATAAATACAAGAAGATAGCTGACATAGTTGACAACGCATCCCGTCCGTGGAGCGTGCGGCACGGGGGAAGTAAAATCGTAATGATGTATTACAAACATACGAAACATGTTGACAACGGCTTGCAGGGAGTGGAATAATACCGTACAATACAGTTGTTGTTATGAGTTATTACGGTAGGCATGGGGATGTATTCCCCGGACCCTGCAAGCCTTGATCTTTCCTCGCTGTGGTCCTCCATCACGAGATCGGGGCAGAACGGCCCGTCGTGTTTCTAGGCGCCAGGTCATACGACAAGAAAAGGCAGGTCGCGTAATCGACATGGAACCCTTATTGTCCGGCATCAAGATCCTCGACTTCACGTATCTCCTTCCGGGACCTTTCGCCACCATGATCCTCTCCGATCTCGGGGCCGAAGTCCTCCGGGTGGAATCCCACACGCGCATGGACATGGCCCGGCTCGCGCCGCCCTATGTGGACAGTCAGTGCACGGTCTCGTGCATGCATGCCTTCCTCAACAGGAACAAGAAGTCCATCGCGCTGGACCTCAAGTACCCGGAGAGCATCGCCATCATCAAGCGCCTCGTTGCGGAAATGGGATACGACGTAGTGATCGAGCAGTTCCGCCCCGGGGCCATGGGGCGCCTGGGGCTGTCGTACGAGACGCTCTCCGGGATCAATCCCGGAATGATCTACTGCTCCATCACGGGATACGGGCAGACCGGACCGCTGCGCGACCGGGCCGGCCATGACATCAACTACCTCTCCCTGGCCGGCATCATGGGTTATTCGGGCACGAAGAAGGCTGGACCGGCCCTCATGGGTATCCAGGTGGCGGACGTGGGCTCGGGGTCCAACAACGCGGCCATCGGGGTCCTGGCCGCCGTCATCGGCAGGATGAAGACGGGCAGGGGCCAGTACATCGACGTGTCCATGACCGACGGCATGTTCCCTTACCATGTGGTGAGCGCGCTGGGATGCCTGGTGGGCGGGGCCGAGCCGGCCTACGAGACCGAGATCCTCAACGGCGGGTCCCTGTACGGATTCTACGAGACCAAAGACGGCCGCCATCTCTCCTTCGGGGGCCTGGAGCCGCAGTTCCTGAGCGCATTCCTGCAGACCCTGGGCCTCGGCCGCTACATCGCCAGGCTCCTGGAGCCCGACATCAACGGCGAGCTGAAGGACAGGGTCAGGGAGGTCATCCGTTCACAGGACCTCGCCCACTGGGAGCAGGTGTTCAGCACGGTCGATGCCTGCGTGGAGCCGGTGCTGGGTGTCCTGGAGGCGACCTCGAGCCCCCATGCGAAGGCGCGGGGGATCGTGGTGGAGGTGCCAGGACCCGACGGGACGCCTATCAGACAGGTGGCCGCACCCATCAAGTTCTCGGATTACGAGCCTGCCTACGACAGGGCCGGACCGGCCCTGGGGCAGGACACGGCGGAGGTGCTGAAATCCCTCGGCATGACCGGGGATGACATTGCGGATCTGAAATCAAAGGGAATCATCGGCGGAGTGTAAGATTTCATGAAAGGGGGAACTGAAGGTATGGTTGGCATCACTGCATATGGAGGGTACATACCGCGCTACCGGATAAGCCGCATGACCATTATCCAGAACATGGCGTGGTACTTCCCGGTGATCATGGCGGTGGCCGGCGGCGAGAAGGCCATTGCCAACTGGGACGAGGATGC
>Ga0208040_1000712_pt1 | contig 38038 bp, 51 predicted proteins | sample AD_UKC083_MetaG_FD_184431 | JGI IMG/M metagenome (GOLD analysis project Ga0208040, IMG submission 184431) | Active sludge microbial communities of municipal wastewater-treating anaerobic digesters from USA - AD_UKC083_MetaG (SPAdes) (version 2) | ecosystem: Engineered > Bioreactor > Anaerobic >...
TTAGGTTTGCGTCAACTAACTAACGAAAGGAAGGAGGAAGGCGGGGGCGGGGATCAGTCCTGCTTCGCAGGACGCGGTATTCCCCGTGTCGCCTAAAGGCGACAGTCCCCTGCCGCATTCTTTATGGTAAGCAAGCGGCTGGCGTGCGGCTGGCTGTATGATAAATACCCCCACGTGGCGTTCGTCAAGATGACTCCAGGCCTGCTGGACGTCATACATCGCGCTAAAGTGCTGCTCGATGACGGCCAGAGATCCGTAGGCCGTCCGACTTGCGCAGCGATCGAGGTGTTCATAAAAGATGTGCTCTGGTTGTATTCCGATACGTACGACCCGGGGCTGATCGGGGGGCTGGGAGGACGTCGATACAGCCAGGACGGCTACATCTTCGTGCCAAGCCTCCCCGACGTAGGAGCAGCGCCGAAGGAAGTGGATTCGATATCGTTCGCCGTAGTGTCCAGCGGCTCAGTATGGTTCATCATGGAGCCGGTCCTCCACGCTGCCACATATGTAATGTCGCGCGACGTACCACTCAGTGATCTGTTCCAAATGCCGGAGCACCTAACGTTCGAGGTAGACTGGGCCAAGGTGGCCCCGCCGGGAAATTACGCCAAAATCTGGGAGGCACTGAGATGACGGCAGAAGAAATCAACGAGAGCGTCAAGAAGATTGAGGATCTTGTCGCCGACCTGCACAACAGGCTTGGCGAAGAGGGCGGCTACGTGATCATCAGGGTTCCATGTACCAGCCTGTCCGTAGAGCCCGACACCAACGAGATGGTGATCTTTTTCAATATCGGCGCAGCCGAGGGAAGGTAGTGAAATGTCGAAGAGTATCGACGGGATGAAGCTGGAAGACGTACTGGCCTGGATCAGAGAACGGGCGGAGGGCGAGGATCTGAAGACGATCATCCGAGCCGCCAACACGCGCCACAAGACACTGGCCATGCAGCGGGCGGACGAGCTGACCGTAGGCATGAAGGTGGAGACGTTCGATATCCGGCCGGCATACTACTCCGGCCTGAGGGGCGTCTTGAAGGAGCGCAGCAGTCGAGGCTCACGAGGATCGATCCTGCTCGACGAAGCCAGCACCAAGCGGCTGAGAGAGGCGTACATCGCCAACAACAAGCCGACGTACCACCTCATACCGAAAGACGCCAAGGAGCATCTCCTGACCGGAGTGCCCCTCGGCAGCCTCAAGCCCTGCTAAGCAAGGACCGGGGCGGGCTTCGGCCCGCCCCTCTTTTCTATGGAGGATGCAATGGAACAGACGGGGATGATCCCGATTGAGCAGAAATTCCCCCTCGAGATCATCTGTCTCGATGGGGAAGCCCTATTCAACGCTCACGACGTAGCTGCCGGATTGCAGTTGAGCGATTCGGCACGCGATATGGCGCTCAGCCGGATGAAGCCTACGCGGAAGGTGGTCGTAAGTAATGACATGCTACAGGCTTCCGCTAGACTTACAAATTGTGAGGTTAGGAAAATCGCCAACAGGGGCGAGACCTTCCTGCGCGAATCCGGCCTGTACCAGCTGGCCATGTCCAGCCGTTCGGCAGGGGCGGAGCGATTCAAAGACTGGGTCTTCGAGGAAGTACTGCCATCCATCCGCAAGACGGGGCAGTATTCAATCGCCCCTCGGCCTCAGGTGCCGGCTCTCCCGCAGAACTACGAGGAAGCACTCGAGCATCTACTCGTAGCCGTGAAGCAGAAGCGGCTGGCAGAAGAGCGGCTGGCGCTGCAGGAGCCGAAGGTGGAGGCATACGAGCGCTTCCTGGGCTGCCACGCCGAGATCTCGATGGGCGAAGCAGCCAAGGTGATCGACTTCCCCGGCGTAGGGCCCGTGAAGCTCTACGTCTTCCTGAGGGAGCACAACGTGCTGATGTCGAGCCCCGGACGATGGAACCTGCCCTACCAGGACTACATGGATCGGGGATGGTTCAAGGTGAAGGTCAACACCTATCGCAAGAATGGGCATGACGAGACTTGCGATTATCGCAAGACGGTAGTCACCCCCAAAGGGCTTGTGGGTATCTACCGGCTGCTAAAGAAGCACTTGGGCGAACAGGAGGTATTGCTGTGAGAAGCGAGCGCAAGCTCTACAGGATAACGTTTGAGGTCGACGTATTGTACGCCAGATGGCGCTATCACGACGAGATCGACAGCCATATGGTGGCTGAAGATGTCGCCGACGACAAATTAGCCGTACTGTCCGTCGGGCCGGACGGCAGGCCGTCGCGAGGATGTACGGTGCCATGATCGAGGCTCTGGAGAGGCAATAGCCCCAACGGGAGGAGAAGAATGAACATCCCTGACGTTGTGGTCTCAAGAGACGGCAAAGAGCGCGGACTGACGACCGGCGGATCGTATCCATGCCGGCTGGAAGGCTGCCGTGGAATGAGGATAGGGGTCCGGTGGCCTGATGGCAGGATCACCTATCCCTGCACCATGGGAATGAAGTTTTCTGAGGATGAGCTGGAGGCAAAGCTTGTGCCTCCGGAGGGAGAATAGAATGAACGGAAGGAGAAGTTGAGACTTGGCAATGGACTGGCGAAAGAATCAAGTCCCCGACATGAGCAGCAACATGCTCCTGTACGGGGACAACGCCCTGTGGCTGCCTAGACTGCCCGACGAATGCGCGGATATGATCTACCTCGATCCGCCGTTCAAGTCGGATCAGGTCTACAACGCCATCTACGGCGGAGACGACCCCCTTCTCAACGCCCAGATCCAGGCGTTTGACGACACCTGGCGCTGGAACAGCAAAGTTGAAGAGAAGTTCAGAGCAGACCTGGACGCCGGAGTCTTCCCGGAAGACCTCGAGGATCAGATGAGAGTCTGGTATCGGAGGCTGGTACTGACGAAGGCTCAGGTGAAGAAGAAGGATCAGACGGCGCGGGAATCGCTGATGGCTTACCTCGTAGCCATGGCCCCACGCCTGGTAGAGATGAAGAGGATCCTGCGACCCGGCGGGGCGATCTACCTGCACTGCGACGACAGCGCGGACGCATACCTCAGACATCTGCTGGATGCGCTCTTCACCGAATCCGGGTTCAGGAATGAACTCATCTGGAAGAGGACGAGCGCTCACAACGATCCCAAGCGATTCGGAAGAATCCACGACGTGATCTTCTATTACTGTAAGTCGGGTGGAGAGGTCACGTGGAACCCGCAATGTCAGCCATACGATCCCGAATACGTCAAGAAGTTCTACAAGTACGACGATGGAGATGGAAGGGGCCCATACTGGCGTGATAACCTTACCGCCCCGGGCGTCAGCAACGGAGACGCCGGAGAGCCGTGGCGCGGCATCGACGTCAGCGCGATAAGCCGGCATTGGTCTGCTCCTAGAGAGGCATGCGAGCAGCTGGGCTTACCCAAGGACATGCCGACACGCCAGAAGCTCGATGCGATAGACGCTGCCGGCATGATCTACTGGCCCGATAAGCCAGGCGGAATGCCATGCCGTAAGAGCTATCTCAAGGACAAGAAGGGCGTTCCGGCCCAGGATGTGATCTTGGATATCCCGCCCCTCAAAGCTTGGTCGGCAGAGCGCTTGGGCTACCCCACACAGAAGCCGCGTGCGCTGCTCGATCGCCTGATCCTGTCTTCGACCAATCCCGGCGATCTGGTCGTCGATCCCTTCGCCGGATGCTTCACCTCCATCGAGAGTGCTGAAGCCAATGGCCGGCGTTGGATCGGCATCGACATCACCTATCAGGGCATTGCCATGGCGATCGATCGCCTCGGCAAGCTTGAAGGGTGCAGCGACTACCGCGTGCTTGGATCGCCTACCGAGCTGTCTGCCGCCGCCGCTCTGGCGGAGGAGAGCAAGCGCCAGTTCCAGGAATGGGTCGTACTGGGCCTGCTCTCACGATACCACGCCATCCCCAGCCCGTCGCAGGGCGCTGATGGAGGCATAGACGGAGTGATCCCTCTACGCCCCCTGATGGGCTCGCTCGATAAGGACAGGGATCGCTGTATCGTGTCCGTAAAGGGCGGCAAGCCTAAGGCGCTGGACGTTGACGAGATCATCGGCTCCGTCACGCGCCACAAGGCTCAGATGGGCATGCTGGTCCTGCTGAGTCAGCCTACGCGGGAAATGGTCAAGCGGGCTGACGCTGCAGGGCGGTACACGGCCGGCGATGGCAAGACGTATCCACGGATACAGATCGCCACCGTGGAGACCCTGATGAACGGCACGACGGACGACGACCCGGAGTTGCCGGGGTTCTAAACAGCGAGGGGCGGCGGCAACGCCGCCCCTTTTCTTGAAGGAGCGCTACGATGGCAGGGTGTGAGTTCAGGCCGGCACGCGGAGGGCCGGGGGGAGATTCCGAGTGCAAGCAGCAAGCCACCCACCGGATCTTCTACCGAATGAAGGGGACCAACACGCTGATCCGGGATTGGAGGCCGTATTGCAAAACACACGCAGAGCGCTACGCAGGCTATCTAAGAAACATGGCCTGCATGGAAGAAGTAGTGGTGCGAGAAATCGAAACCGGGCCCGTCACTCCGGTCCCTCACCCCGAAATCCCACAATTCAGGATGGCGTGAAATCTGACATCAGGAGGTAATTATGAGTTCCGATCCTAACTACACGGCTCGTTCAGCCGCACTGATCTCCTTGCGTAATGCAGCGGTACTAGGCCTTCTCGGCGGAATTGTAGCAAAGCTTTTCGTCCCCGGTGTCTCCTGGCTGTCCGCCATCGACACGGCCCTATATGCCTTCGCGGGCTACCTGGCCGGTGAGAAATTGCGGGAGCACGTGAGCGCGATCAAAAGGAGGAGAAATGCCTGATCTATGGCAGGAGTGTACCTGTGACGACACGCTCAGATGCAGTCTCGAAGACTACAAGCAGCTCGAGCGGAAGCTCGAAGCTAGTGCGGAATTATCCGGCCATGGCTTCGAGATAGGGGGCAATCACATTGAAGGCATAAATGAGATCTGGATGCTGGCCGAACGCATGGGCTCGCCCGACGACTTGGGCCAGGATTTCCTGAGCAAGCTGGGAGCGGTGATCGCCAAGGCCGGCAGGCGGTATTGGGAGTTCTCGTACTCCAACTGCGCATCCCGACCCATCATCGGAGAATCCGGCGGCGGGTCGTTCAGGATCTACGCGGACGGCAGCATAGAATATCCTCGCGTGATGTACCCCTCCGAATACGACCTACGTAAGCTGGCCATCGCCATCCTCGATGACGATCACGGCATTTCACAACACGCCCACAACGCTCTGCTCGACCTGTCGACTTTCACAGACCTCTCCGACATCCTGAACAAGGTCGAAGCCACGGATGGTAGGTACTACCTGCCAGAGGGATGGGATCAGTGAGTCAACGGAGGTGAGATGGGAACTCCCAAGAAAAGCGAAGTCATAAAGGCCTGGCTCGAACAGCGCTTTCCGCCCATCAGGGCGACCAACCTGTTCTACGAGAATCAGGTACTCTACTCCTACGGCTATCATCACCCGCTGGCCGTCCTGGCTAAGACTAGGGACTACAAGCCGGCCGTCATCCTGAACTCGACGACCATCTCCCACACAACGGCGTGCCATGCCACCGACGTCTGGTCGGAGGCTGGGGCGAGACACATCAAGATGATCCATGTCGAATATGGCGCCTTGAACAGGGCCATCTTCGGGTCACGCAGTTTCGGTACAGCTGACGAACTGCGTGGGGCGGTCGTGCTGAATGACGTGACGCTGCACATAGAAGGGATGACGAGTCTGAGCCAATGTATCCGTTGGGCCATAGACCACCACCGACTCGACAATCCACCTCAGGACAGGATGTCGGGTAAGTGCGAACACGGGGTCGTGTACTACCCCATCGATCAACTGTGCAGTGAGTGGGATTGCCATCCTACCTTCTCCAGAGCATTCGGGATGCGGACCTTCTACCCCTACGATACCAATTGCTCGATCTTCAAATTAGCGCGGGGCGAGACTATCACGGTGTTTGACGGCGACGTCCTGGTCTTGAATCCGCGTCAGGCGAAGATCGCACGCGCCGTCGACGGCAGTCTGGCCAGCATGGTCAAGTTGAGAAACTCGATGAAGCCACGCGAACTGCTGAAGCATGAGGAGCAGTACGGAACGTCGTTCAGGATCGGAGCGTGGTTCCTGGCTCCGGCTAAGCTGACCAGGAAGCAGATGGAGGGGATGACCTACAACTACGCGATCAAATCTGACGATACGAAGTCCAATCTGTCGCTTCTAGCCTCATACGGCGTCAGGATAGACGGCAAGGACTACGTGGCGGGGAAAACGGCGCTGCGAGGCGCCACCATGGCGAATTGCTCTCACTACGCCGGCGGATCGAAGAAGGAAGCCTACCGGGTCTTCCCGGTAAAAGTCCCGAGAGTCAGTTGCTAAACCCAATCCAAGGAGGAGAAAAGGTGAGATACCTCACGATCCTGCTGCTGGCAGTCTCAATGGCGTCGGCCGTAGTCATGGACGGCACGGCCCGGCGCGACGACTGTGCCCTGTTCAATCTGCTCATCTCGGCCCCGATGCATGGTAATGACGAGACCTACATCACGATGATAGGGACGGAAAGCGGCCTGTCCACGTACAACGTCCTGCTCCCTAACGACATCTGGAACAACGACGACACCTGCTGGGGGATAGTGTACCTCTGCTGCTTGGCGGCAGGACATACTTCGCAGCAGTCGGCGTACACTTCGGATAAGTGCAATGTCCTGTTCAGGGACCGCATGTATACCATGACGACGGCCAATTGCCGAAGGCTGATCGACATGCGGGGCACCGAATCCCAGCTCCTGTCATGGGTCAGGACACACTGCACCTGCGATACGGAGATCGGATGCGATCTCCTGATCGGCCTGGGTGCATTGGCAGAATGAAGCGGATGGACTTTGTGGAAGGGAGGACATAATGAGCGAACTGGGTAAGTGCCGGGTATGCGGCGCTGACAGGCCCGAGGGGGAGAAATGCCCGGCATGCGGAGCCATCACCGTGTCGGGAGCACAATCCGGCAAGAAGACCGCCAAGGTAGGATGCGCCATAGTATTTGTCTTGGCGGTGGTACTCATTACGGTGCTCTGTGCTGTCGCCGTCACGGACGACAACTCTCCGAGCAGATCCGCCACCCCTACCACCGCCCCTCGATACACGAGCACGAGGCCGGCTCCCACGAGGGAGTACATCACGTACCGGGCCGACGGCACGGCTGGGAACAAGGTGGTGGTGTGCTACGCTAGCGGGGATGGATCGATGTCGCAGCGCGACGTCGTATTGCCGTGGACGAGTGAGAGGATCGCCGTAAGTCCGGGCGATTTCCTCTACATCTCCGTGCGGAACCACGAGAGCTACGGGTCCGTAGTGGCCAAGATCGTATGCGACGGCGTGGTCGTGCGCGAGTCGAGCTCGTCAGGGGCCTACGTCATCGCTTCTGTGAGTGGCTCCTGGTAGAGCCAGGCGAGACAGATCAAGATTGCCCGGCGGGGGTGGTCTCCGCCGGGCGGGTGCGGGAACAAACCAACTCAAGGAGGCGCGTGATGCGTCAGCTGTTAACGGTGCTTGCTCTGGTGACCGGTCTTGTGTCCGCGGGAGAGGGCTACAACCAGTGGGGGGGGGGGGGGTAGGTTTTAGCCTCTCCAGAACCATCGAAGAAGACCCCGTCAAGGGATGGGGAGTCGAACTGTCCCTCGCAAGGGATTACATCTTCGGTTCTCAGGCCTTCATGGCAAATCCCTACATGGGCTTTAGCGCGGCTCATCAGTCTGTAGATGATGCGGACTATGAAATCTCGTTAAAGACGCATGGCTTTTATGGCGGGGTCACGGTCATAAGCGATTACAGGTTCACGCCATTCCTAAACATTGACTTGGGGTGGTATCGCTATAAGACTACTCTCAAACGCGATGGATGGGGCTCTTGGAGCAGCACGTGGGATCCGCGTTGGGAGGCCGCTCAAACTCTCGGCGTTAAGTACAGCGTATCTGACGAAGGCATCGCCTCTGTGGGAGCAGCGTTAACACACTCAAGGGCTCTCGAGGAGGCAGCTCACCACTACTGGTACGCGAGAGGCTTCCTGGATCTTAGGGTCGCTTCTGGCGTAACCTCCGAGATTGCAGTAAGTAGGTCCATAGACGATGATAACGAAAACGATGACTTTATCGTTAACATCGCGCCGGTAATCGTGGAGTTCTAGCTCAGGCAACGAGTCATGCCCGGCAGGCCCATCGCCTGCCGGGCTTTTCTGTAGGGCGAGGAAGAACAATATGGGAGATAACCACGACACGCGGGATGCTCACGCAGGCGCGACGGATCGCATCAAGCGTGCTGAAGCATTCCCCTTGCAGAACCCGATACAGATAGTGTCGGACAAGCTCGACTGGAAGCTTGGCGATGGGCCACGAGAAGAATGCCAGCAGGCAGAGGAGCGCAAGCTGGCCTACCTGAGTACGTACGTTCCCGACCGGGATGAGCCTGAAGTCCTCAGCCTGGCCGCCATGGCGGTTTCAATGCAGGATGCCTGCAATCCAGCCGCCGTGGCCGGAGAACTGAGCGCGGCGATACTTCAGCTCACCAACATGGGCGAGGATGGCAAGCTGCCGCGTGGGACGAAGCGGACGGCGGAACACCCCGTCGTCAGACTCCTAGTCTACAAACTCGTCACCATGGCCTACGGCGGCGATGCCGATGGAGCCTTCCTGACGGCAACCCCTACCGGCGAGATGCTTCGGTGGGCGTGGGAATGGTGTACTGAGGCTCGCGAGAGGAGCGAGGATGGAAACTAACAAGTGCCCGGTGCTTGAGGAGTTGTTCCTCCAGGAGGCCTACGACCATGAACGTGAATCCCCACCGGTGATGACCGGAGGGGATTACGACATCGGAGGAATACGCTCTAGCGCTGAAGGGTGCGAAGTGTCCGCCAGGGCGGACAGGATTACGCTTGAGAACACAGAGCTGAGGAAGGCCATCGAGATAGCCATAAGAGCCTTCGATGAGATCGCCAGCCCTCCGCCCCCCCTGCAGGACCTGCGAGGCGTCCAGCGCTATGCCGCTAACAAGGCCTCCGTCCTGCGAGAGGCCCACGAGACGAGGGTGTCAGGCTTGGGAGACAGGCTGAGACGCCACAGAGAGTGGCTGGAAGCTACTCTGAAGGCGCTCGAAGCTCATTCGGGAGCTATCGCGCAGGCTCTGTTAAAATACGGTGAGATATGCCTGGAATGCTCCGAAGCTGACGACGGCGGAGGCGACTATCGTGTGGCCATCACCTGTGAGGCACTACGCGGTGTAGAGCTGACTATCGCGGTGCCGGCGGACATCGTAGCGATGCCCGATACCCCGCGTGACGTGAAGTTGAAGTGGTTCAAGGGATTCGTGTCGGATTTATTCGAATCTCTTGTGATCGACCACTGTTTCGGTATTGACAACTGGGCTGGGGCCGATATCTGCTCCGTGTGCGGCAAGGCATTCCCGGCGCGAACGCTCGAGGATCGCTGGAGCAAGGATCAGGATATCCCTAAGGGGGCAGGCCAATTCGATCTGATCTGCCCTGAATGCCGCACTAAGACAGCAACGCCCCCGACGATGGAGGAAACGATCTATGTCGATGAGCCGTGAAGAAGTGATGGCGTGGCTGGAGACGCTTCCGGAGGGAAGCGGAGTCTTCATAGACGACGGAGGGCTCACACTGCGCTGCGCAGAGGAGACTGAAGCCTATCTTGAAGTAGGCGGAAGCATGGACGACGAGGAAGGGGCCGATATCTGCTCCGTGTGCGGCGAGGCCTTCCCGCCGAGAACGCTCGAGAATCGCTGGCGCGAGGATCAGGACATCCCTGAGGGTGGAGTGGAAGATATCCTGACTTCCATCAAGACTCAGGATAAGACAATCGAGGCCCTGAAGGAATTACTGCAGGTAATCCATGACGTGGCTACCGATAAGCTGCTGACATCCGCAATTACCCCGCAGGACAAGCTGAGGGCCATAGCGGAATCAGTCAATATCGCCTTGGGCAAGAAGGAGTGAGCGATGCCGCCCGACGACCTGCTCCTGGTCCTGATGCGTCGCGACCAGGTGAAGGATCTGACGAAGATCGTCCATAACGTCTACGTAGCCGTCAAGGTTCACGGCCCCGTGGTGAAGCTCAACGTCTTCTTCACCAAGGAAAGCGCCGCCGACTGGCTGCACGATCAGTTCATGATCTACCCGTCGACCGAGCCCATATCCGTCGACGAGCCTGAAGAAGAGCCGTACTCCGAGCTCGACTTCATGACGATGGATCAGCTGATGGACCCCGAGGGCGAAGCCATCGTGGCGCTGATGAAGCACAACAAGCACCACTACATGGGAACGGGGATCTACGAGATCCCCATACGACTGCGTGGTGCGCTGACGGCTGGCATCGTGCCTGCCGCGTGGTAACCGAGGCAGAGGCCGAACCCTCTGTCTGGGTGAGTGGGGCACATACGAAGATGGCTCCCGAACGCTGCGCATCCCCATCAAACCAGGAGTAATACTCGAGGAGGCAATAGGTGTCTGAAGAGCGCGTTGTCGACTGGAAAGCCATGGCGCTGGAGTGCATCAACGCACTACGGCTCATGCGGAAGCACTACTTCGACGATCTAATCAAAGGCAATCCCAGCTACATGAGGCATATCGTCCTCCAGGACTACGCCTTGATGAACGAAGCCTTCGTCGCCATGCGGGCCGCTACGGACAAGTACAGGGACGTGACGGGCGATGAAGTCGGTCAGAAGCCTCAAACCGTGGCAATCGTAGTGAATGGAGGGATGATCGATCACGTGGTGTCGGAAGGGCCCACTCGCGTCCTGATCCTGGAGTCTGATCTCGAGGTGGACGGCCACGAAGACGACTACGTGTCAATCATGGTGACCAAGAGGAACGGGCATAAACAGCTCATGGCCGGCTATCTCGACGAATCCGAAGTCGACCCCGAGTTCTGCACCGAGTACTACGAAAAGTACATGTTCGAAACTTTCTGCCCGGATTGCCACGAGCACGTCAAAGGAGTCGAGAATTTGACCTCGCTGAGCGATCACGGCCGCTGCTTCGACTGCCACAAGAAATGGCAGCTTGGAGAGATAGCAGGGGAATCCGAAGAGGAGGACGAAGATGAATAATACACGCTTGATCCCCGTGATCCTACGCCTTGACCTACCTGCAAGCCGACCAGGATGAACACCCGGGAGGGGGCGAAAGCCCCCTCCTCTCTTTTTAGCTATCTGGCGTACAGCTGTTTACACCGATTTTGTTTAAGGGCTTTGGGTCCGTATACTAGGATCAGAGCGCGAGAGTCCGTTGTTTCACCTAAACGTAAGGAGATGAGATGCTTACTACCAGTGAGAAGATAAAGGTTGCAGCCGCGCGGCTCCTGCTCTACAGGATGGACATGGCAGCTATGGAGAAGTACGCCGGCTTCGACAACCTCTGGTCGGCCGTGAAGCGAATGGCGGCCAATCCCGCCATCAGAATCCCCACGGCGGCTGGTGTTGCCGGGCTGGGATCGCTGGCATTCACCGGCGACAAGGATCTCGACGAGAGGCTGAAGATCATGGCCCTCGCAGGCGCCGGCGGCGCTGCTGCAGGAGCTACCCCCGAACTCGTCCAGCTGCTCCGCAAGAAGCCGGCTAAGGGTTATCTCGGCGGAGATACGGTCAAGGCCAGGGGTAAGGCCGCCATCCAGTCCGCACGGGATAGGAGAGCAGACCGTCTTACCAAGAAGCTCATCGAGCTCGATGACAAGATACTCGGACTCGGCGCGTCGCCTGACGCCAAGACCCTTGCTAGGCTCACGAACCGGGCTCAGGGACTCCGGAGGACTCTCGACAAGATCTACACCCGGAAGGCTCCCTCCGCCTTCCAGCAGGCCATCGCCGGCGGTTTTGAAACCCCTGGCATCCGCATCCCGCTCTCCGCACTGCTCGGCGGCGGAATCGGTGCCGGAGTTGCCGGACTCACCGACGAGGATGTCGCCAGCGGCGCCCTCATCGGCGGAACTGCAGGCGGTCTCGCCGGAGCGAGCCCTGAGGCCCTCAAGGCGTTCATCAGGGCCTGGCGGCAGGGCTAGTAGCCGACAAGTGAGCGATGCTGGGCGGCCTGAGCGATCAGGCCGCCCTTCTTTTGGAGGTGAACATGTTTCTGAAGCTGGCTGAGCTGGCTGATGAAGATCTAGCCACGGCTAGAAGAGCCAAGACGTGGAGGCAGTGGGCGTCTGCACTGCAGCCCGGCGACATCATCCTCACAAAGCCGTCCAACACCTCTCACGAAATACAGGCTCGCAACGATCCATTCCTGATGATGCTCGCCCCGCTGGTGAAGGCCGTTGATGGCGGCAGGTGGGTACATGCCGCTCTGTATGCCGGCAATGGCAAGGTGATCCATGCCAAGCGTGGACTCGAGGGCGAAGACCCCTCCACACAAGTAAGAGAACAGCCACTCGAAGCCTTCAGGGATGCCATGAGCGATCTGATGGTGGTCCGCCCCAAGGTCTCCCTCAAAGCACGCAAGGCGGCAGTGAAACGAGCCAGATCGACCATAGGAACCCCCTACAACGTGTGGGACGTCGTCAGAGCCGGATTGGCCCCTCAGCACGTCTCCGGCGCGGAGGAATGGCCCGATCGCGCTATCTGTACCGCCGTGCCCGGCTACGCCTATCCACAAATTCCATGGCGCCCCGGAGTGTCTATCAGGCATATCCGGCCCAACGACTACATCAGGACGCCCTACGCCGATCGGATCATTGCGTATACTCCAGATAAGACTGACCTGGACAAAGTAGCAAAGCTGTTGATAGAGAGGGCACGTGATGGCCGTACAGCCAGATCTCAAGAAACTCAACGATCTTCTCGATGACCTGCTGGACGATCCGGGAAGCGAAGTAGTCTACAACTACAAGCACTTCCTCAACGCCCTGCCCAATCACGTCAAGGAGCTTCTCTCACACAACGGCGTCAATCAGTCGCTCGAAGTGTCCGACATCCGCTATGACGTGCCTGATGACTTGAACAGCATCAGGAAGCAGGCTAATGCCAAGGATGCCGGTCAGAGTTACGTCATTCCCCTGCGCGGCACTTTTACGCTGATGCGTGACGGCCGCCCCGTCCAGGTGCTCAAGGACAAGATCATCGCCCACGTTCCCATCCCCACCCGTCTTGGCACGTTCATCGTCGGCGGGCGTGACGTTACGGTCAGCAATCAGCTGCGTCTTTCACCCGGCGTCTATACCACCAAGGGGGATGATGGATCGATTCAGGCTTTCGTGAACAGCTCCACCCGGCAGAATCAGAAGTACGTCTTCGACCCGCAAACCGATACCTTCTCCATGATGATATCCGGCCGCAAGCTGCCGATGTATTCCGTGCTGACCGGGCTGGGAGTCAAGCCTGAAACGCTCCGGAAGGCATGGGGCGATCGCATCTACAATCTCAATCTGCGCAGCGCCAGACAGGTCGATGCCGACATGACCAAGCTGCATCAGATCATGCATCGATTCATCCCCGTGCCCGACGATCCCCGTGAGCGTGCCGCCGACATCAAGGCCGCTCTCAGCGAAACCACTCTCGATCCGTGGGTCACCAAAGTCACGACGGGGAAGCCTCAGACCGCCCTCACACCGGAGTACATCGCTCACGTGACGGGGCGTATGCTGGACGTGAGTGCCGGCAAGATCCAGCCTGACGAGCGCGAGGCGTTGTATTTCAAGGAGCCTTACACCATAGGGCGGATGGTGCTGTTCGCCCTCGATCGCAATGCACGTGCGATTCGCAACAAGCTGCAGCGACGGCTGGATTCGAAGGACGATCTCAACTCTATCGTCGCTCGCCCGCTGGCTGACGTGGACAAGATCATCCTGCAGAAGTTCAATCAGGACGACTTGGCTCGCTCGCCTGAGATGACCAATCCCATCGGCGCCATGTTTCATTCACGCGAGATCACCGTGCTGGGCGAAGGCGGCATCGGATCGCGGCAGGCCATTACGGAGGAGACTCGCGGCGTCCATGACAGCGAGCTGGGCTTCATCGACCCGCTGCATAGCCCTGAAGGCGACAAGATCGGCGTGACCAACCATATCTCGAGTATCGCCCACATCGACCACGACAAGCTCAAGATGCTGGCCTACGACGTCAAGACGGGCAAGCCGGGCACCCTTACGCCGCGAGAGGCTTACGATCTCGCCGTGGCCTTGCCGGGCGAGTTTACCTACGACACCCTGAGCAAGACCTTCAAGCCGAAAGCCTCCAAGGTGGCGGCTGTAATCAAGGGCCGGATGGTGGAAATGCCCGCCAGCCGCGTCAGCGCTCTCATGGCAGGCTCGCCGAGCGACGTCTTCGACCTCGGCGGGGCTTCCATACCGTTTCTCGGGAACGACTATGGCGTGAGAGGCAGCGTCGCCATCAAGCAGATGGGCCAGGCACTGCCACTGGTCAATCGCGAAGCCCCCCTCGTGCAGAATCTGGCCGGAGAGACCGAGACGGGCGATTCCAGGATCTTCACTCAGATCAACGCCAAGGTGCCTCTGAGGATCAAGGAGGCTACCGTAGCCAAAGTAGGCAAGGATTACGTCACCCTGGTCGAGCCTGACGGCACGCGGCATCAGGTGGAGTTCTACAACGACTACCAGCTCAACAGCGACGCCAAGATCGACTCCACCCCGCTGGTCAAGGCAGGCGACGTCGTCAGGGGTGGCGATCTCATCGCCGAGAACAACTTCTCCAACAACGGCGCTCTGGCGCTGGGCACCAATCTCGATATCGCCTATCTGCCCTACAGGGGGCTCAACTTCGAAGACGGGCTGGTAATCAGCGAAACCGCCGCGAAGAAGCTCACGTCGGCTCACTCGTATCAGGAAGCACATGACATCAAGAAAACCGACATCCTGAACAAGAAGAGGTTTACCAACAACTATCCCAAGCTCTACACTAAGGCCATGCTGGACAAGCTGGACGACGATGGCGTGGCTATGGTGGGGCAGACCATCATGCCTGGCGAGCCCTTCCTGCTCAAGCTCAGCCCGCGCAAGCTGACTGACGACGATCTCGTGCGCGGCCGAATCTCCAGCGCGTTCAAGGCGCGTCTCGTACGCGACGAAAAAGTGTGGAACGGCGACGCGCCTGCCACCGTACGCAAGGTCGTCAGGAAGCCCAACGGCATCTTCATCTATCTCACCACGCTGGAGCCGGCCAGGCAAGGCGACAAGATCTCCGGACGGCATGGGCAGAAGGGCGTCATCACCTCCGTAGTCCCCGACGCCGAGCTGCCGCATTACGAAGACGGCACCGTGCCTGACGTGATCCAGAATATCGCCGCCGTGCCCTCTCGCATGAATCTCGGCCAGATACTCGAATCGGCTGCCGGCAACATCGCCAAAGCTACCGGGAAGACGTATTACGCCAGAAACTTCACCGCCGACAACGATCTCGAAAACGTGATAACTCAGATGAAGACCCTCGGCGTGCCTGACCAGAAATTGCTCTACGACCCCGACGGGACGCCGCTGGGCAAGGTCTACGCCGGCCCGCAGTATTTCTACAAGCTGGTGCAGCAGGCTGAGAAGTACTACAAGGCTCGCAATCGACACGATCCCTACGATATCGCATCGCATCGCCCCGTCAGGGGCCCCAAGCTTGATCCGCTGGGCTTCTACGCCATGCTGGCTCATGGCGTGCCCAACGTGATGCGTGAGATGGGCGGCTTCGCCAGTGAGGCCAATGACGAATTCTGGCGCGACCTCGAAACCGGCAAGAACCCCACTCCGCCGCCTACTACCTTCGCCTACGACAAGATGCAGGCGCTGCTCAAGGCGGCTGGGATCAACGTCGTGCAGCAGGACAATACCCTCAAGCTGATGCCCATGACCGACAAGGACACGCTGGCCCTTTCCAGCGGCAAGGTGCAGGATGCCGCGATGGGTGTCAGGGTGGGCAAGATAGGGGCTAGCGACGCCCTCACGCCCTATAAGGGCGGCCTTTACGATCACGATCTGTTCGGCGGCCTGGACGGCAATCGCTGGGGGCATATAGAGCTGCCTGACCATATCCCAAATCCTGCCTTCGAAAACGCCATCCGCTCCGTGGCCAATCTTTCGGGAGCGGAATACGACGGGCTCATCAGAGGCACCAAGATGGTGCAGGACGGCAAAGTGGTCGATGCCACGCCGGAGGGGCTGAAGGCGGGTTTGCCTACACGAGGCGTAGCCTTCGTCAATCTGCTCTCTCCCCTCGACCCCAAAGTCGAGCTCGACAAGGCCAAGGCGGATTATCCCAATGCGCGAGGCGATGCCAGGGACAAGCTCGTCCGCAAGATGCGCTATCTGCGCGGATTGATCGATTCGGGGCTCACGCCTACCGACTACCTGATAAGCCAGGTCCCCGTCCTGCCGCCGACGTTCCGCCCCGTCTATCTGAATGAAGCCCGCAACGAGATCAGGGTGAGCGATCTCACGACGCTGTATCAGGATATCGGCAAGCTCGTCGGGGTAATCAACAACAGCACCGGCTTGCCGCAAGCAGTCGTCGGAGACACCCATGCGGCGCTGTACGATGCCGTGAAGGCTGCCTATGGAGTGGGCAGCGCCACCAACTACAACGGCAATCCGGTGAAAGGCGTGCTGCAGCTGCTCAAGGGCGATCGGCCCATCGAGGGGCATTTCCAGGCCAAGATCTTCTCCAAGCGCCAGACGCTGGGCGGACAGGCCACCATCATGCCCGATCCTACGCTGGACATCGACGAGATAGGCATACCTGACGAGATGGCGTGGACCATGATGGAGCCATTCGTGATGCGCAAGCTGTCCCTCTCGGGGATCGAGCCTCTCACCGCTCAGCAGATGATCAAGGATCGCCATCCGATGGCCGAGAAAAACCTCGACGCCGTGCTCGAGGAGCGTCCGGTGCTGCTGAGCCGCGATCCCAAGCTGCACAAGTTCAACTATCTGGCATTCAAGGCCCATCGCGTGCCCGGACGCGCCATCTACATCCCGCCGCTGATCGTAAAGGGCTACAATGCCGACTTCGATGGCGACAGGATGAATGCTTACGTGCCCATCGAGCCCGATGCCGTCAAGGAAGCCTGGGAGCGGATGACGCCCTCGGCCAACCTCTTCAAGTACGGCAAGAATGAAGTAATCATGACTCCGCAGAGCGACGCCATCGTCGGGGTTTACGCCGGCACGAAGCTGGGCACCGTACTGCCGGGGGCGGCTTACAAGACGCCACGTGAGATCGTGGAAGCCTACAATCGCGGCGAGCTCAAGCTGACCGATGGAGTCAAGCTGGGCGAGCAGATCACCACGCCAGGGCGCGTGATGCTGAATCTGCAGCTACCTGAAGCGCTCAGAGACTATTCCAAGACCTACGACTCGAAGGCCATCAAAGGCCTCCTCCAGCAGGTGGCCGAGACCATGCCGCAGCGATACGGCGACGTGCTCAAGGCCGTGAAGGATTCAGGCGACGAATACGGCTACCGCCTGGCACTGAGCTTCTCACTGGCGGACTTCATGCCGCTACGCGATAAGTCGGCTATCGCCGGCTTCAAGAGCGTGTCCGGCAGCTCGCTCAATCCCAACGTGCATGACTGGCGTTCGGAATGGACGCCCGAACTCAGCAACAAGATACAAGCTCAGGTCAAGCAACACGTCAATCCCAACTCCGCCCTGGCCATGCTGGCTGATTCCGGCGCCAAGGGCGATTGGGGCAACGTTATGCAGATGCTGTACTCACCGGTGGCCATGCAGACTACTACAGGCGAGACGGCTCCATACGTAATCAAGCGCGGGTATGCCGAAGGCATGTCTCTACCCGAATACTGGACGGCGGCCAAGGGAGCCCGCGCCGGCGTGCAGTCGAAGAGTGTGGAGACTTCCGAGCCGGGCTACTTCTCCAAGCTGCTCAACCGCGCCAGCCTGGGCATGACCGTCCAGCCCGGCGACCGTATTCCCGATCAAGGGCTGTCCTATCCCGTAGAAGAGCCCTCTCTCCCGGGACGCTATCTCGCCAAGCCGGTGTATGACGCGGCTGGCAACGAGCTGGCCCGGGCAAACGATCTGATTACCCCCGAGCTGCTCCAGACGCTCAAACGGCTCAAGGTCAAGGAAGTCGAGGTGAGATCGCCGCTCACCTCCGTAGCCACACGCGGCATCTACGCAAAGGATTTCGGACGCCTGCCCGGCAACCTTACCCCGCGTGTCGGAATGGATATGGGCATCATCTCCGCCCATACCCTCACGGAGCCGGCAGTACAGCTCACGCTGAAGAAGTTCCACGCCGGCGGAGCCAAGGGGCAGGCCAGGGCCATCACCGGCCTGGATGCCCTATGGCCGCTGTTGGAGGGGCGTGTAGCGTCCAACATGAAGGCTGTAGTAGCCCCAACAGCCGGACAGGTCACTTCGATAACCCAAGACCGCTCCGGGGCCCATCTCGTGACGATAGGATCAGGCCCGACGGCTCAGGTGATACGGACGACGCCAGGCATGCCCCTCAAGGTGAGCGAAGGCCAAGGCTTGCGCCCCGGCCAGCCGCTCCAGGAAGGCATGCTCGATCCGCAGGACGTCTTGAAGTATCAAGGGATGACGGGGCTCAGAAGGTATCTCGTGGGCGAGATCGAGAGCAATTTCGACAAACACGCCCCTGACAAGAAGTACATCGAGGCCGTCGTAGCCAATCTGACGCGATACGCCAAAGTGGACGAGCCCGGCGATAGCCACTACCTGCCGGGCGACGTGACCAGCGTGAACGAGCTTGAGGAATGGAATCGCAAGCTCAACAAGGATGCTACGAAACTGACGTATACTCCTATCTTCCCGGGGATGGGTAGACAGATGATCGAGGCTGAACCCGACTTCGCCGTGAGGATGCTGGGAGAAGACCTGGCGAGACAGTTACCTGAAATGGCGGCACAGGGCGCTACTTCCGAATTGAGAGGCACGCGCCCCGTCCTCCCGTTCATAGCCAACAGGGATTACGGAAGATGGCTGGATACCCAGGGGACATACTGATATCGGAGTAGCGGTATGAGCGACAATTACACCCCCGAGTTTACCACACCGACAGCAGACAAGTATCTCCACGATCCGCTCAGCAAGTGGATCCTGGAAAAGGCCAAGAGCGACCCTCGAACGTACGACAAGCTGGTTAGGGCGATACGCAAGAAGGGAATAGGCATTGAAGACCGGCCGATAGGCGGGGTGACCGGCGATCGCGCCATAGTAGGCCCCATCCTGGGTAAGCGCTCCGACTCCGACACCGCTATCATCAGAAGCCCCGAAAGCCGCAACAGAAAGCTGACATGGGTGCTTGCCCATGAATACGGCCACATCGAAAGCACGCGCAAGCCCTTCCCCAGGCTGGTTTTCGGCCTCAGCCCATGGCTATCCTACGGCGGGTCAGGAGTCAACATCATCGGCCGTCTTGCCGGCAGCCGTGGACTTAAGACCACGGGGGCCGTGATGGCTGGAGCCGGCGCCTTAGGCACGTTCATGCGCGAAATGAGCGCAAGCCTCAAGGCTAAGAAAATCCTGAAGGAGATGACGGGCGAGGACCTGTCTATGCCGAGCGAGCTGAGAAGGGCCATGCTAGCAGCCGGAGCCGGAGCCATCCCTGCGGTAGCGAGTATGATTCTTACCTCGGCAGGGAAGTAGATTTAGAAATCACGACGGTCGCTCGTATACTTGTGATGGAGAAATGAGGTGAGTATGGACGTGAGAGAGTTCGACGGCTGGCTGTACCGCTCCGCCATGCGGGAAGAGTTCCTCAAGGAAGCCGGGGTATTCAGAAATGCCTCCAATTGGGTGAGGGGTAGGGCACAGGCAGCACGATCCGGATTGCAAAACGCTGCCGCCGGTGCGCGACGCAGGATCATGCGCCCTTTTACCGACGAGATCAAAAACATAGCCGGTGATGCGATCGAGACTGCCGCCCATAGCGCCAGAAACAAACTGTTGCTGCCCTTGGCCGCCGCTTCTACGCTGATAGGCGCCGGAGGCCTGGCTACAATGCTTCTGCTGCGCGAAAAGGATCAGCGTAGGAAGGCGTTGGAGGGTATGGGGATAATCAATGCCGACGAATCTAGTTAAAAACAAGGCTGACGAGGCCAAGTGGAGAGAGGCAAAGGCTGCAGCCAGAAAGCAGGGCCAGGGTGAGAACTATGCCTACGTCACGGCGATTTACGAGAAGATGAAGAAGAAGGCATCCGCTACCGATCTCCAGCGCTACATAGCGCAAGACCATCTTCTGAAGACGGCAGGCCCGCTCGGCGGCCTGGCCTTGTTCGGCGGAGGGATGCTGGCCGGCTATCTAGGCATCCCGGCACTCAAGAGACACCTGCTCATCCAGAAGCAGCAGCGTGAACTAGCCAAAATGTACGAAACAGCCGCTCTCGCTCAAACCGGGCGCGGGCGCACACCCCATGGAGGAGGAATACGATGAGCCTTCCCGTAAAGATCAAGTGCCCGTACCTCGAGCAGTGTGACGACGTCTCCCGGCTCGGTCAGATGCAGGCGGAGAACAAGAACTTCTTCAGGGAGATCAATGCCCTGCTCACCTCAGCCAAGGAAACGGCATCGCTGGGGACGGTCGCCAACGACACCCTCACCTTCGCCGCCAATCCCACGGCTGGAGATGAGATCGAAATCGGAGACGATACCTGGAAGTTCGCCACCGCCAGGTCCAAGGCGTTCGAAATCGCCATAGGGTCTACGACTGACGACACCATCACCAACGCAGTAGCAGCGATCAACGATGACACTACCGAGAACGTGGTCGCCGAAGCAGCTCTCGCCACGGATCAGATCCATCTCTTCGCCGCTGACGAGCCTGGTGGCAAGCCCGTCGCGGGCCCCTCCGACATAGTGCTGGGTGGGACCTTCACCAATACCAGCACCGGCTGGGCGTTCGAAGCACTCAGCAACGGGACTGACCATCTGAAGTACGAAGCCCACATCAGCATCGAGGGCGATACCGACAACATCGCCTCCGACTTCCTGATCAACACTGGCTTCAAGCCTACCGAGCTGAGATTCAGGGTCGTCACCGCTACAGGACTGCCTGTGCCCTCCTGCACGGCTGTAGCCAGCATCTCGGGCAACCACGTTCTCGTGGATCTCGGCGCTGGAGCTACACCGCTCACGGCGGGGCAGTTCTTCCAGCTCGACGTCTACGGCTCAGAGCTTCTGTAGGTTAAGGAGAAGCCCGTGAGTATGGTAAAGAGACCATCGGCCGGGATAGATACGATGAGCCAGGCGGATCTACGGAAAACTTCGCTTGACTTTCGTTCATGGTGCGGGTCTTTTTATCGTCTAAACGGGCGGCAGCTGATGAATAATGCTAGGGGGTGCTGGTGTGTCTAGGCACTTTTTAAGGGCACCAGCACCCCCTGACATCGGTACTGATTTGCTGAAATACGCTGCTACGCAAGAGCTTCTATACGAAATACTGAAGGGGCGCGGTGAGGGGTCGAGTCGGGTCAAATTCCACGAGCCGATCTCCATCCGCATCGGCCGCTCCGGCTCAGGGCCACAATCAGGGTTGAAGACTCGTCCGGGAATAGCCTATGACCAGCGTGATCCGGTCACTGACGAGCAGAAGATCGACACGAGGAGCGACAAGAAACGCAACGCGCTCAGAACCGTGTTCGGCATAATGGGGAGCGACTAATGCACAAGTACCCTTCAGTGAACAAAGTCTTCATCAGTGGAGAGCTCGTCGAGAATCCGGTCTACTCCCAAAGCAATTCCGGCGACGAGGTAGTAAACTTCGTCATCATCAACAAGAAGAAGTTCCTGTCGAAGAAGCATCAGCGTATCAACCAGAAGTCGTGTCTGGTCCAGGTTACGGCCTGGAATACCCTTGCTGAGGCATGCAAGGAACACCTCACGCGAGGCAGCATGGTCTTCGTGACCGGCGAGCTTGAACAATCCAACTGGAGAAGCCGGGATGGCAGCCGTAGAGTCAAGCTATACATCGTGGCGGAGAGGGTGGATTTTATCGTCCGGGATCAGCAGGGTGAAGATCTGGACGAGTCGGCAATGGATGAAGAGATAACGGAGGCGGAGGACTTTGATCGGAACGATTGAGGCTCTCGATCTGGCAAGGAGAACGATCAGCGTCCGCGTGATCGACAGCGGCGGCGATCAGATTCTCAGGAACGTCAGGCTGAAGAAGCATCAACGCATCCCCTCCATCCTCGAACACGCCATCGTCAGGCAGGACGGCTCGGAGTATTACTACGAAGGCGAGCCGTACGGGCTGACGCAGCAGGATACGGAAGACAACGTCCAGGCAGGAGCGGCTCCGGGGGATAACTTCCTCGGCAATGCCGAAGAGGGCCCGGCGTGTGGGGTGTACGCCGGGGGGATGGCAAAGTGCATCGCCAGCCCCCTGGCGGGCTTCATCGCCAGCTCCGTCAACAACTCCAATCAGATCATCGGCGACAGGCTGTATCGCGATGCCCCGGGCTACCACGAGAGGATCGAGACCGATCCGCATGACGGCAACGTGCAGCTTGAGATGCTGCTCTTTGGCGCCCCCCTGGCCCTCGGCGGCGAGACCCAGGTGGACATGGAGACGAAGAGGCTGGATACACGCAGCGGCCGCTACGATCTCGAGCTGAAGGGCTGGCAGGACGTCAACCTGAAGGTCAAGCGCAGCCAGGCGCCATTCCAGGCCGTAGGCTCTACCGTGACCGTAGAGGTGGAAACCCTCCAGGGGCCCATCACCTGGCGCGTAGATGGCACTACCGGAGAACTGACGATCGAGGGTGCTCCGAAGATCACGATCAAGTCAGCTCCCGGGGGGAGAGTCTGCATCAATTCAGACGGCAGCAATCCACTCGACGGGGTGGTGACGGGTAAGACGCGATGCCCGTATACTGGAGGGTATCATGTATCCTGTTCAAGAGAGGTATTCGCCGGCAACGGCTAGGCTGCAATGCATGAAGGGGAGGAAGATTAGGTGGGCCTTCTAAACGATATCTACGAAAGAGCCAAGCAGGCCGATTTGTACGATCAGGCCATGCAGATGGCCGATGCGCGGAATCGGATCAATTCGCCCAACTTCAGGGCTTCTCCGGTGTTCAATATCGGACGCTCCAACGCAGGAACCGTCCAGCCCGCCACAAACCTTCCAAGATCCCGCCAGATAATGGACCGGGTGACCAATAACGTGAGGCATCAATACAACTTCGCCAGAGATCAGAATGCGATAAGGGCACAGATGGGGCTCGGAGCTCCCGCCGCCCCCAAGCAAAACCTGCTGCCCAAGGGCAACTTCAACACGACGAGGGGGAAGGTGGCGTCGGCAGACCTCGAAAAGATAGCCACCCATCTGCAGATAGTGGAAGCCATCCTGAACGCGAGGTGAGCGGGATGACCGACAGCGAAGACAAGAAGAAGCTGGCCAAGATCGAAGCTGATGAAGACGATTCGCCGTACGTCTACGTCAACGGCAAGAAAGAGCTCAAGAACGGCGAGGGGATGATCAAGGAGAGCACTACCACAGGTGGAGCATCATGTTTCTTAAAATAGCCAGACTCATCAACGTGGAAGACGTCGAGGCGGCTGCCCTGCAGCCGCTGGACGCCGCGAAGGTCGATGCCGCAATACGCGAGCTCGAGGATCGTAACTTCGTCATGCGGCACCCGTGGCTGACCGGGATTCCTACCTTCGGAATAGCGCCGCTCCTGGTCAAGGAGCGCAAGCTCCAGCAACTGGCACATAAGTTCCTGAGGGAGGATCCCAAGGCATATGCCACTTTCCGGGAAGCCCTCGCCATGGAGCGAGCGCACGAACAGGCAATGGCACGGGCTAATTCCCTGCCTAATGCATTGGGCGCCCTGGGCCTCGGAGCCATGGGCACGGCAGCGGTAGCGAAGAGTTAGACAGCACGCCGGGGCTTGTACGCAGGGTACAGGCCCCGGCACCAGTCAGCGAACAGAAAGGAGAGCGAAATGTTCGGGAAGAAGCTGGTAGACTCCAAGAAGTACGAAGCCATGCTGGAAGACTCCAAGAAGTACGAAGCTATGGTGGAGAAGGCAGCGCGTCTCGAGAAGCGGATAGATAGTATGCGCTGCGAAAATTTCCGGACCAAGGATAATCTCGAGGCCGCCAAGAGCGCCAATCCGTACTCTACACACTGGGCCCCCGCCGACAAGTCCAAGATGATTAACGCCGTCATCGGATCGTTCGAGTGGCATGCCTACAAGGTGGCTGAGTTCATGAAGGCCCGCCGCGGCAAGATCGAAAAGATCTCGCGGGAGGCCGGCTATCCGGTGTCAGCCATCTGCATGATGCTGATGGATGAAAGCAGGATGAGGATCCCTAGTCCACACAAGGACGTGGTGGATATGGGCCTGAACTTGTGTCCTGACTTCGAAGCTACTTGGGAACACCACATGGATTTCTACCTGGACTGGCTGGTCTTCGTCGATAAGACGGCCAGAATCGGCTTCCCCGAGCCCCGCGTCCCCGGAGACGTCCTCCCCAAGCGGAAGCTGGCTGATTCCAACAAGGAACGCCTGGATGTGAAAGACATCGACGAGATGATCGCCCCAGACCCCGTGCTGGAGAAGAAGATCGAACTCGTACAAGCGATACTCAACGCCGGCGAAGCAGCTGCAAAGATCTGCCGCGACGACAAGCTGAAGGGATGGCTCACCGACGCCCTCAGCGACCTCCGGCTTAGCGATCTGGCCAAGATGTCGACGGCAGATCTAATCAAGATAATAGGGCGACCCCTGTTGTTGGCGGGGTATGTCGAAGAGAATCCGATACCACCGTTGAATCTGGTGGATGATATCCTCAGAGAGGCAAGAGCCACCGAGGACGCTTGCGCGGCAGGGTTGGCCGAAGGTGAGAAGGCAGCAGCATCGACGCCACCGGAGTATTCGGCGGAAGATATCATCAGAGAGGCGAGAGCCATCGCGAACGCTTTCGCGGCAGGGTGGGCCGAAGGTGAGAAGGCGGCAGCATCGAAGCCTCCGAAGGCCGGCCCCGCTCATGCAGGCCCCGCTCATGCAGGCCCGGCGGCCGGCGCCGCGAAGGCCGCAGGAAGCGATCAGCCCGCAGCCTCCGAACCCACCACCACCGCCGACGACTATGACGAGCTTATCGACGTGGAAGAGCTGCATGAGGCAAAGTCTAAGCTCCTGACTATGGTGATGAAGGAATACGGCCCCATAATTTACCCTACTCTCGTCGATTACTTTGGAGTGAATGGCCTGTATAGCATGTTCTCTGACGTCTACGACAAAACCGTGAACGAGATCATCGCCAACTCAGGCGGCAATAAGGTGTCGGCTATTCAGGCCGCTGATACCATAACCAGGGCCATCGATGACCTGCTGCAAAACCTCCTGGATGACGCTGCCTTGGTGAGAGCGACCATAGGCGATGTCGCGGAATTGCTAAGCGATCCGGAGGATTAATGCCGTCGACGCTGGATGGACTGATTCACTCAGCACTGACTAAAACCTGGGGGCCGGTCAGCCAATCCGAGCTGACCGGCCAGCTCGAGCTGGCTGAGAATGCCGTGCGTGAATACGCCAGAAGCCTGGCTCAGACCAGCACGGGCGATCCCGCCGCCATTCAGGATAGCATCGCTACCTTCAGGGCCTCCAAGTATTCCGAGGCCATCACGAACCATATAACCGAACGTATCGCCGTGGAAGCTGCCGAGATATCCGACGCAATCCTCGCCTACCTTCGGCAGCATAGCACGGCTCAATACGTACCTGGATCGCTGGTGGCGACTCCGTCAGGCGTGGTGGCTCCATCTCCAGCCGGCCTGCCTGTGTCCAGCATCCAGTATACTTAGGGAAGATGGAGAACGTGCTGGGTTGTCAAAACGGTTCGAGGCCGTAGGAAATAGATGGGCTGAAGAGCCCGCTGGAGGATAGAAATGCTGCTTAAGTTCGGTTCTCTCGACCTCGGCAAGGACCATACAACCTGGTACGGCAAAATACAGAGCTACTTCGAGGCAAGCCATTCACCCGTCATCAAGGCCGGCGGGAAGCCCCACATTCAGTTTACCTACAAGGATCTGGCGAAGGGCATGGCCGTGGGCAGCATCACAGTCGCCGTCCACGGCCATATCCTGGTCTTCCCCGTCGTCATCAGAGGCGGGCAGCTTGAAGACTTCGACGTCTACTACGATCAGGCGGATCGCAGGTGGAAGTACAGCAGTGAGGAGAATCTCGACTCGGCGGTGAATGGCTACTCGCCAATGGTAGGCCTCTCCAACAGGAAGCGGCCCGATCAGCAGGAGCCCTTCGACAGAGATCCCGGCACGGAGCACACGATGATCGTCACCGCCAGCCGTGAAGAGCTTCGCAAGATGGCTGCCGTGCTTGACGCTCAGCCTGATCTGTACCTCTCCGCTCCGGAGCCGTTCATAACCGGGTTGCACAACTTCCTCTCCGAAGCCGACTATCAGCATCGCCTGCCGGAGAAGACTGCCGCCTACAACCAGAAGCATCGCTCGACGGAAGACCTGTTCAAGCACTGGGACGTTGCCGAGATCCGCAAGATCGATCTCAACAAGTATGCCGTGAAGATGGCGGCGCTTGGCGTCAACGAATCTGTCAGCCTGGAGATGCCAGCCGAAGGCGTGCGTGCGCTGTCGTACAGCTTCAGGAAGCGTGCTGAGAAGGTACTCGACGACCTGGATCGCACCAACGGCCTCGTCATTACCCGCGACGTGAGCGCTCCCGCCCATATCTTCAACGATTACGTCGATGCCACGCCTATGAATCAGACCGACGTGATCGGCTCGGCCGGCACGTACGACGTGGTCGACAGCAATGGCCGGCGCAAGACGGGCAACGTCTACCCCGTCATCGGCTGGGGCGGTGCTCGCTCCGGCACGTGGCTCTGGCTCGATCCGTTCGAATACGCCTGCCAGACACAGATCGCCGGTGAGAGAAGCGGCTCCAACATCATCCCGCCGCGTGGCTCCCTGGCACCGGGGCGCAAGGGTGTATTCATCGAGGATCGCGGCGGCGATCTCTGGTGTACGCCACCTGTGGTCATCAAGAGCATTAGCACGGTGGGCGAAGGCACACGAATTCTGGCGGAGGATCTGCAGTCGGCACCCAGCACGATCAACCTGGTGCTGACGGGCTCGTATCGCCATCCCGCTCCATTCATAGCCGACGTCGCCCCCGAACTCTACCGCCCGGAGGCACGCAACGTCTTCCTCCCCGCCGGCATGGCATTCGTCGAGGTGGGCAAGCTGATCGAACTCATGAAGTCGGTGGATGGAGTGGCCAAGGTGGCTTCAGCCCTACGCGAGCCCTGCACCAAGGGCGTGCGCTTCGAGGTGGAGAAGACAGCCGCCCGCTTCAAGCCGTACAGGATCTACGACAGGTCGAACCACGTCTACAAGTACGCCATGTTCGAGCCGGAGAAGAAGGCCCCCAGCGGCTCGCCTATCCTGTCAGGAAGCTATGCTGTGGCTGACCTCGTAGGGATGGACTTCATCTTCAAGACCGCCAACATGGAGATCGACCTCCGCAAGATGGAGGGGATGCGGCCGGGCGAACACGCTACGGTGTGCGGCGCCGGGCTCGACAAGAAAGCCATGGCCCTCACGGAAGCCGGGCGTGAGAGAGTCAATCCGCGTCAGTACGCCGCCGGCAACGAGCAGTATCCGATCGACGATCTGGCCCACGCACGATACTCACTCGCCAAGGTGGCTCAGTTCGGCAGCCCGGAGGAGCAGATCCGCATCAGGGGCGAAGTGATGCAGAAGTACCACGTACTGCAGCAGGAGTACAAGCAGGCTTCGGTGCTGCTGGAGAAGCTGCCGGGCTGGGAAGGCACCCTGAAGCTGGCCAGAGCTTACGCCGAAGCTGAGCCGATGGCTTACAAGCTGAAGGATATCCTCCAGGAAGCCGACTGGCCGATAGTGAAGACGGCTTCGGAGTGGGATACCGACGACAGCCTCAACAGCATCTTCAAGCTGAATCTCGTCACGCCTGACAACGTGGCGTACTTCTCAGACCTCGTCCCGGCATTCGACGCCGTGGAGGAGGCGCTGGTGAAGCTGCTGCTGGTAGCCCGGCTGACCCCCGTAGGGGTTGAGGAAGAGCTCATCCGCGATACACTCGAAGGCGTATCCACCATCAAGAGCAAGTTCCGTGGGATGAAGCCCATGGTAACGCCGTAAGGAGGGGAGCCATGTTTCTGAGCATAATCGGCTTGGGGGAAGGACAGGAGAAGACCGCCCTCTTCAAAAAGGACCATGCCAGGAGATTTGCTGAATGGGGCAACTCCGCCGAGCAGCTCAAGTTCCTCAATAATTACGTTGATGAAGGGGCTAAAAAGGCAATGAAGGAGAAGTGGACTGGGAATCAGGGCGACATTCCCAAACCCTTGAACCAGGAACTGTTCGTCAATGGAGTAAGGGAGCTGGCCAGACGATACATGGCCGAAAACAAGATTGGCCGCGACAAGCTTACAAACATATTCACCAGCCCCTACGAGGAAAACCCTGACTGGATTTACTCCCCTGCCTGGGACGAGACGCTGGATAAGACGGCAGGGTTGAGGATTCTGAGAGCGATCGCGAGGTTATAGCACGCTGCAGCTACCTCTATTGCTGTGAAGCGGCTATATGTAAGCGAATGTAGCCCGGGCTGGTCCGGGGTAAAGAGGGAGATATGCCAAGGAGCAGGGTTGAGGCTGAGCCTCGAGCCGATTTACAGGTCCCATACCTGAAAGCTCTACGGGCGTACGCCTACTCAGGAAAGACTTACGAAACGGCCATGGAGTATCTCGACAGGATGCACATGGCCGTTCCACCCGATGACGTGAAGATCTACCGCGCCATGTATAGCAGATGGCAGGTAGAAGCCCGTCGGAGCAACCGCTATTATCGATTCACCTCCGCTCAGGCCAGGAAGCACAACATCGACCCCATCTACACCTACGTAATCGAACGCGACGATCCACGCAGCCATGGGGCGCAGCAGATGAACGAGCTGCTTGGCTCGATCAACAACGTCAACCTGCGTCGTGCGGTGGATATCCTGCTCTACCTGGGCGATACTCCGGAGACGATTGCCGCAACGCTTACCACACACAACTTCCTCCCGCGTATCGACGTCGACCTGATCGAGCTGTACTGGGAGTTCTTCTGGGACGTCCAGAGCATGAATCACGAGTCATGGAAGCGCTACGTGGGGTGGATGAAGCCTGGCGACGAGATGCGGTATCACGTACGCAGCCTGGGCACCAAGACCCACGCCATGCTCAGGCAGGATGCCTACCTGGGCGGAGCCGGCTTCCAGCCTGAACGTGCTTCGCTGAAGCAGATGGCTCTGCTCGACGCCATGTTCGAGGAGGAAAGCGCCAAGCGATTCGAGCCTGGAGCGTCGGTGGACATCAACACCCTGTGCCAGCTCTCCAGAACGTTTCTGGCTCACAAGACGAGGTTCAACGCCGAGGAAGCACTGGATGCCGAAGCGAAAGGCGACTCCGACGTGCCCAAGCGCTTCCGCGTGATCCTCTCCGAACGCGAGCGTCAGGCTGAGAACGTCAGCCACGAAGATCTGGGCATAACCGGGTTGCCTATTGCCCTGCAAGACCTTGACGGAGAGTTTGGCGATCCGTATCAAACCAGCATGTTAAGAGAGTCAGGTCAGGAGGAGACGTGATAGCGGCCCCGCAGGCTGCGGCCAGGGCCGCCAAGGCGTCTGAGTGTGTCTACGTCAGCCCTTCGGATTACGCAGAGGGCTGGTTCCACCTCAATCAAACCACGCCTTACTCACTCGACAAGATGCCCTACATGCGGCCGATCTTCAACTGCGGTGCCAGGAAGATCGTCTTGAAATGCGGCCGTCAGGTAGGGAAGAGCGTATTCCTGCTCTGCACCGATCTCACCTACACGTCTAACTACCCCGGCTTCTCCGTACTCTACGGCGTGCCTGACGAGACCAAGCTACGCACTTTCTCCGGACAGAAGATGCACACCATGATCCAAGCTTCGCGTGAATGGCGCAAGAAGTACATGACCGGGCCCGACGTCTTGAACAACGTCTTCGAGAAACGCCTCAGCAACGGCTCCAACATATACATGAGAAACGCCGCCAATGTCGGGAACTTCCGTGCACCTTCCGCCGACAAGCTCGATCTCGACGAAGTGCAGGACATGCAGTCGGACGTACTCGAGATCGCCGAACACACACTCTTCGCCTCGCCATTCAAGATCGAGATGTTCTCCGGCACGCCCGGCTCCTTCCAGACTCCCCTTGAGGGCTACTGGCGTGAGAGCACGCAGAACGAATGGCTCATCCCGTGCCATTCCTGCAACAGGACGACCAAGGCGGGCCCGGAAGTGTTCACCACCTATTTCTGGAATTGCATCGGGATCAGCAATATCTCGCCCTCAGGCCTGATCTGCTCACGATGCGGCAAGCCCATCCACGTTCTCGACGGGCGCTGGGTGGCGTTCAATCACGGCCCTAACATGGAGGGATTCAGGGTGCCACAGCCGATCAGCCCGTTTGCGAATTTCGAGGATATCTGGGATCAGGTCAACAAGCGCCCTACCGGCACCGTCCACAACGAAGTGCTTGGCCTGTCATACGACTCCGCCGACAGATACTTCACCATCTCCGAACTCCAGGCGGCGTGTGGAGAATACCGCATCGTGACCAAGCTGTCCGAAGCCGAACCCCGAATGCAGTCGCTCATCAAGAGCCGCCAGTGTGTCGCCGGGATCGACTGGGGCTTGAACCGCGAAGGCGGCGGCGATACCGTGCTGGCGATCTTCCTGCTGGTAGAGCCTACCGATTCGCGGCTAGTGTACGCCATCAAGATGCCCAAGTACATGGAGTGGAACGATCAGGTGCAGTTCATGGTGGAGCGCCTGAGAGAGTTCGGCGTACGCCTGGTATGCGCCGACTGGGGCGCCAGCGGCAATCGAAACGTCGACATCGCTCGTGCGATGGGCGCCAAGAGGATCATCCAGATAGAGTACGTCAACTCCGGCGCCGTGATCGAGAAGTACGAAGGCGAGCTATCGCTGCTCAGGATCAACCGTACTCAGGCTCTGTCCACCTTCAAGTCGGAAGTGGTAGGTCAGAAGAACATCACTTTCCCCGTGTGGGAAGACTTCGGGCCATACGCTGAAGATATCCTGGTGGAAGGGGTGGAGCTGACTTCGACAGGCAAGCTGAAGTACGACCATCCCAAGGGCACGCAGGACGACTTTCTGCATGCAGCCGTGTATGCCGACATCGCTCGCAAGATCGTAACCGGCCTGCCCCTCACGGATATCGTGGCGAGGATGGATCGAGAAGGCCAGGCCTGGTACGTGCCACAGCAGCAGGTATGAGCCGCTGCAGCAGACCGGATGGGCGGGTGGTGGGCTGTGAGAGGCTGGCCACCCGCTCTTGTTGACCATCCCACGAGGCCTGATGCATAGTATGGCGTCAGCGAATAGAAAGGTGGCTAAAATGTCAGCGCCAAAGAGCTCCCGGTACGCGAAGCTTTTCTCCTCAAATCAGCCCCCCTCTTCCAACCCCCTCCCTGAAGGTCTTTCTGAAACCCCACCCGTCCCCGAAGACCCCTATGCCGACACCCCGCTCAACGAGCTGCCCTTCCCCGTATGCGGCATGTGCAGATATCGCACCGCGCTTCAGGGTATCTGCATGGCGCTGCCGCCTCAGATCGTCCCACGCCTCATCGTCCCCGCACCAGTCAAGGTAGTCCGCCCGGGCTCGATGCCCCCCATGTCCGTCCACGTCAGTCCCATGCGTGTCGTAGTCCAGGAACGCGAAGCTGGATGCGGCCTCTTCGACCGGCTGGCGGATCAGGAATACCAGGAGCGGGAAGAGTACAAGGCCAAGGCCATGGCGGCGCTAGAAGGGCTGGAGGAGGCCGGCGAGGCCGACGATGCGGACACGCCAGATACACCCCCAACAATGCCCGGCAACGATACCGGGACGAACAGGCCTCCGCTTATCGTCCTGAAGTGAGCGCCAAACAGCTACCGCCCACGGCAGCGGCGGGCGACGATCCCGCCGCCGCCAACGCTCCCTCTGCGCCCGATACTTGTTGGGCCGAACCGGAGCGCAAGACCATGTCCTTTATGGACGTGACGGCATGCTACGTTTGCCACTTCGGCCTCTATCACACTAAGGATGATGCGGTCTCGGTCGACTTCGACTTCCCGCTGGATCACGATGGAGAAGCCGTAGCGCCAAAATGGCCCCTAAAGTACTTCGGCGTGTTGGGTAAGACGGTATTCACTGATCGTTCGGAATCCGATCCACAGACAGGGCGCGGCAGAATAATGCTGCACTTCTACTATGCCGGACTCTCCATTACGCCAAGCGATAGCGTGCTGGAGGCGATGAAGTGGGATGCGCTGCACTCGAGATCTGAATCGACCTATCCGCTCGCTCCCATCAAGTACCTGCTCGCTCGGATCATGAAGGCTACGTGCAAGCCATGACGCAGAAGACGCTGGATGAGCTGAAGCGGCTACAGGCCCTGTCTATCCATCTCGCCTCCGTGGCGCGAGCGGTGGTGGCGGTGGGATGATGCAGCCCTCGACTTCTATCCTGGGACGCAAGGAAGCAAAGGCCATCTTCGCCCCGGATGACATCAGAACGCTCCCGGCATTGCCGTGGGCCAAGGTGAGCCGCGTCGGCGCGATTAGCGATAGGGACCTACTGGGTAAACTCTCCGTCGATCAGGCAGTGGAGATAACCATTGACTTACATGGGCAGTATCACGAACCACTCATGGTTTTTGATTTAGACACGCTGCCACTCGACGTCTCCGTGCTGGGTGTAAAGTTCAGGAAGGTCAAGAGCGTGTTCAGGGATTTCTGCACGCTCATCATCACGTATAGGGTCGACATGGACTTCAAGCCAACGCTGCGGAACGCCCCTGTCGAACTCCTGAACAACATCGTAGAGTGGGATTACCACCATGCCGATCGCGATGACGGCTTGAGCTGGCTGAACGCCAGCGTAAACTATCTGCTGGGGAAGTTCATCCTATCCAGGAAGGGGCAATGGGGTGGAAGGTGATTTCAAGCTGCTGGACGTAGTAGGCGACAAGGCTTCTCCACGGGCGAGGAAGAACGTGATCAGCGTAGCGGTGCAGTTCAGAAACGACCTGGCGATCGGATACGCCACCATCACCTTCAACGCCCCAGATCCAGCAGGATTTGTGCTGCCACGCATCATCAAGCCGCATCGCGCCTACTGCCCTACCGATAAAAGGCTCTGCGATATCCTGAGCGATTTCAAAGAGGATTCGGGTAATGCCGATACTGTAGAGCGCTGGCTGAAGAACCGGTATCCATTTTGCAGGCCGGGAGGATGAAGATGAAGTGGACCAAGAATCTGGACAAGATCAAGATCGAAGTCGAGAGGAATGTCGTCCTCAGATATGCTTACGACCACGACAGGGGCGAGATGGTAGAGGCAGAGCCCGCCTGGCGCCCCGGCGTAGCCTTCATCAGCTACCTCGGCAATCGATACTACGGCCGTGTGCTGACTACTGTAGAGCCATGGGGAATGCCTATGTCGTTCGCCCACTACCTGAAATCGGGAGATTGCCTCGAGATATCGGCGGAGAAGGCTGACGGGCTCAAGCGCAACAAGACGAGGATCGTAATCATCCCGGATTCGAAGAGCTCCACCATGGAGCAAGCCATTGCCAAAGGACGCTTCAAGGATTCTCTGTGGATCAGCGTGAGCCAGGAGATTTTCAATCTCCTCGTATCCATCTCGAAAGGAGAAGTGGGCGATGTATCGTAAGAAGGATCCCCCTGACTTCCTCCCCGCCAGGAAGGACATGAAGGTGGTAGCCACACTCGTAGACGACGTGAGCGGGACCAAGGTCCACATCGGCCTGGTAGATAGCTGCTACGAGATCCTCCTCGAGCCACCCCACCCGGGGGGAGAGGCACGCCTCTCCAACGTATCCAGGCTCAACACCGAAATCTTCAGGGAGCTCAAGAATCTCCCACTACCCAAGTGAACCAATAGGAAGGAGAAACCGTGGACGTCAAAAATCATGAGATCGGGAAGGCACTAATGAAGGCAGGCCCCGGGTGTAACCTCGAGGCCCCGAACACGTTGCGCAACCTGGTGTCCAGCTTACTGATATCCTTAGGAGAGCTAGACGAGCTCGTCACAGGGCTCCATGAAGTTCTGGAGCCTATCTTGGCCCCGTCCCTGCCGAAACCGCCGGCTTCTGACGAGAGCGTAACACCTTCTGACCCCACGGATTCACCGCTCTGCGCTAAATTGCGGGATTCCTTGGATCTACTCCAGGCTGAGAAGGATAGAATAAGAATGTTAACCAGCTACATCGAAGTGTAGCCCGTGCAGAAAGGAGAAGCCATGAAAGCCGGAAGACCGATGCGGGTGGCCTTTAATGCACCGCCGGAGAGAAGGGACTGCTCCGCACAAGGAGAGGCCAGCGACGCCGACATGGCATTGCGCGAAATCGTCGGTAAGCTTGTCGAAACCGCTAATAACCTGGATGAAACCACACGGAGCTTCATCGAAGAGCTTAGGCCTATCTCAAGAGGTCACACATAGAGCGGGGAGTGGAGTTTACCGGCAAGGAACTTCAGGGCTGCTCGGAGGTCGCGGCCGGGATATTAACGGCCATCTTGATGATGCAGAACATCCGGCAGGCAATCCTCGACGCCGCTGCAAGGATCAACCTGTGATGCCTGATTACCGCTATAGGAAGCGCCCTGTAACGATCGAGGCCTTCCAGATGACACGCGAGCGGCGTCTGGACAACAGAGACTGGCCTGACTGGATGAATCGGGCATGGAACCTCAAGCGAGGCACCCCTGGCTCGCTCTTCCCTACCATTGCCGGCTCCGGTGATGGCACGCTCTCAATAGGCACCCTCGAGGGCAATCTGGAGGTATCGTTCGACGACTGGATCATCCGTGGCGTGCAGGGAGAAATCTACCCCTGCAAGCCCGACATCTTCGCCGCTACCTACGACAAGGTAGAGCAGGAGTAGCCAAACAGCCAGAGAGCAGGCGGCGCTCGAGCGATCGGGCGCCGTCTTTTTACCACTCTCGCCCGCTCGCTGAAGGCCGTAAAATCTCCAGATTATGAGGTATAAACCCTTTAGGTTGGCGTTTGTCGACCTGGGTGCCCATGCCCGCGTCATGGGAGAGTGGAGGCGGAAGCTCGTGAAGAACGATTCCGCTGTCGAACGTAGGAGGTACGAAATGAGGATGTTTACGCTGACCGAGTTCGGGCTCATGGCCGGGGTGGTGGTGCGCCACAACCACTATCCCCGCGTCGTGGTGGGCCCGAAGGACGAGATCGTAATGGGTAGGAAAGACTACCCAGACGGCCTCAAGGGCCCCTATCCAGAGGCCCACAGCCCCGAGGGGCGTGAAGACGCCCTGGCCCGCTGGGCCGCGCTCGGGGTCAACTGCCCGCACCTGGGTGAGGTGTGGGAGTACCGGGATCTGATGTCCCCCTGGTACTGGGACCCGGAAGGCGAGCCCGGGGGCATCTGGCAGTCCCCCGACCGCGCCCGGCGGAACCGGGCGGCCACCGAAGGCTGCCCCATCTGCGGAAGGCCGTGGGCGGGGATAACCCCCCACGCGGTCGTCCACGCCGACGCCTCCCTCAAGGACGGCGTCGATCTCTGGCGGCGGGGGGACAAGGAGGGGTGGGTGCTGCTGAAGCACCACAACCCCGGGAAGGATTCCAGGGCGCTGGTCATGGTGGACATGGCCAGTGTAGCCACTGACATCTCCCTCCCGGACGACCCCTCCAAGCGCCCTGAGGTGGTCGTACGCGACACCACCAGCGGGGCGGCAGTCCCGCGTCAGGCCATCCTCCTCTCCCCGGGAAGGGAGTTCAGACTCATCCTCCGGGTGGGTGAGCGGGAGGAGGAGATGGCCGTGAGGATGCAACGCGAGGGGCCCGACGTAGTCGTCACCCCCCGCGAGAGCGCGGCTACGGTCGAGGCCAGAAAGGCCGAGGCCGAGGCGAGAGCCGCGAAGGAGGCCGTGTGGGAGAAAGCCCTACGGCAGGTCCGGGAAGGGGTGCGGGCATGAATCCTCAGATGACCCCCCGGCAGAAAGCGCTGAGCAGGATCATGGAAAGGGTCTTGTTCGGCAACTCGATAAAGACGATAGCCCCCGACGTAGGGCTCGCCAGCACGACCATCTACAAGATGGCCAACGGGGAGGGTAACATGTCCACGAGTACCCTCCGCAAGCTGGCCCACTGGCTCCATGACAACGGCTACGAGGAGGAGGCAGCCGAAGTCAAGGGCCTCATTGCGGGGGCATTCCGGCGTAGTGAGTGCCTCCACTTTGGCACGGAGGCACGCCGTGAGCTGGCAGCCGAGTTGCACAAACTCGGGACGCCGGCTCATCTCGCGTCGGAGATCGGGATCCCCAGGCCCGAAGTCGACAAGGCGTTTGCATCACGCCGCCTGGAGGATCCGGCGAGCGTATCCGCCATCCGTGAGTGGCTGGAAGCCTTCCACCCCAAGGTGGCGGCACGGATGGACTGGAAGATGCTTGGGAGCGGCATGAGCCACGGCCGCGTCCACCACGTGGCGCCCAAACCGCCGCAGCCGGCCGCTCGACCCGCAGCCCCGGCTCCAGCCCCTCAGCCGATGCCAGCGAGGAGGGAGCTGATAGACAGCTCGCTGGCCCTCTTGGAAGGGCTGGTCGAGTTGGGTCTCGACATCCCCGCCAATTCGATCGGGGAGCGGATCTCCGCCAACGTCTCTGAGATGCTCCAGGCTATGCCCGCGAGCGAAGTGAGGCGGACGAACGCTGTCCACGAATGGCTGGCGACCACCAGCGTCAGGGTGGTCGAGGGGATGGAGATCCTCCTCCGAAGGGCCCTGGCCGACAACAAGGCCCTCGATGCCGAAAACGAGGCCCTGAGGGGCCACAACGGAAAGGAGCAGGGATGAAGCTCCTCGTCAGAAAGATCTCCGACGTCCCCGAGGAGGCATTCCTGCCTCCCACCCGGGGACACTCCGATCCCGTTGAGGCGGGCGAGGAAAGAACCTGGGAGCTCGACGTCGAGCTCCGCCGTGGTGTTTACCTCGAGGCGACCGACGAGGTCAGTCGGCACGGGCTGAAGTCGGCCCGCGTCCTGGTAGGCGCGAAGTGCGTCGCCTATCTCGGACAGGTAGCCGACGAGACCTGGGAGCTCGTCGAGAGGTACTAAACATATGCCCCCGCCCCCGGCTTCGGCCGGGGCGGGGGCTTTCAAGGAGGATGAGATGAGAACGATCGCAATGTTGCTTCTGGCCATAGCAGCCTGCTCGGCCGAGATTCTGAGATACGATACCGACACCCCCATCTTACCCTACGGCGTGAGCCATGACTGGAGGGGTGTCTATTTCGACCTGGATGACTGGGACACGATGTCCTACCCCCACGCCACGGGGACGTTCAGGGTGGACTCCATTGAGGTATGGTACAATAGGTGGACTTCCCCGCCTGAGTGCAAATACGTCATCGCGCTTTTCAGCGACGACTGCGGCGGGCTAGGCAGTCCACCGCCCTGCAATATGGTCTGGAAGACCGTACAGGATAGTCTGAGGCAGCCATCCATCATAACGTGCGACGCCCCGTTCGACGTGCGGACGTTCACGGGCCACTTTTGGATAGCCGTGGCGAAGACTACTCCGTACGGGCCGGATATCTCTCTACAATTAGGGTCTTGCGAGTACGCCTTTCGAGATCACTCCTACCACTGGCAGGAGAGTGGATTGAGGGGGTTGGAGGCCCTCGACCACTACCAGTGCCACAGTTATCGGATAAGGGCCCATGGAGAATGGGTCCAGACGTCTTCGCTGACCCCGATGACCTGGGGCAGCATCAAAGCAACCTTGGGCCGATAGGCCCGGCGCGGAAAGAGAGGACAAACAATGACCAGGAAAAATTTTATGGAGACGGTCCAGGAGATGTTCAACATCTCCGGAGATTTTCTGGAGTTCACGTTCTCGTCTGCTCCCACCGCGACGTTCTCGCGGGGGAGCAAGTTCGCGCAGGTTGAAGGTTGCGGGCTTCGGCTCGCAG
>Ga0208040_1000722_pt1 | contig 37691 bp, 39 predicted proteins | sample AD_UKC083_MetaG_FD_184431 | JGI IMG/M metagenome (GOLD analysis project Ga0208040, IMG submission 184431) | Active sludge microbial communities of municipal wastewater-treating anaerobic digesters from USA - AD_UKC083_MetaG (SPAdes) (version 2) | ecosystem: Engineered > Bioreactor > Anaerobic >...
GGTGGGATCCGGAGAGATACGATTCTCACTTTTTTCTGACATCAGACTTCAGGCATCCTGATTTTGGAAAGCGGACGAAAGTTTCTCCGTCCAAAGAAGGGATTGTTATATCCTTATTGCCTACGGGACAGCATAGGGGAGAGGGTCCCTTCAACCCATACCTTTTCAGAGCAATAGCACCGGCAACAAGTATAAAAAAACATGAGGAGGGGTTCTCTCATCATACCCGACCCAGTGACAACCAGAACAGAAACTATTGTTTTATGGAAATAGTTTCAGTTTTATAAAACTATCTGACAAAATTGCATGGCAATTCCTTATGTATAGGATGTCTGATTTTTTCCTACGGAAGTCGTGGTGGAGAGAGCGATGTCCCGTGAAGTGCAATAGCCTGGTGTACTGCCCACAATAGAAACCAGAACCCGTGATGATTCGGCTTCCGTGAAAGTGATGAAATCTCTCCCAGCGATATCAGACCAGTCGCCCTTGGCAATCTCACATTGTTGTTCCACTTCATAGGCAAAATTTGAGGGAAAGGTGGTTAATGTGAAAAGAATTTCAGTCGTTATAGCGGTAGCTGTAATAGTACTTTGTCTTGGGGTGGCCCCAGGACTTGCTGCGTCAGAGGACGCTATTGAAGAGTCGATAGAATCTGGACTTTCATGGCTTGCTGCCCAACAAGATCCAGTTGGTGGCTATTGGGGAAGCTATTCTTGTGAAAAGGTCGGTTTTACAGGATTTGCCCTTTTGAAAATGGAAGATCGGGCTTATGAACTGGGTTATGACTCTCCATTCGATCCTGAGTATGAGTATGCCTCAAACGTAGACATAGGCTTTGATTATATCTTTAGTGCCTATCATGTTGGGGGTGATTCTGATAGTGATGCAATCCCTGAGGGATATTTCGATAATGGGTGTGGATATCACCAGACCTATTCTACAGCAGTAGCTCTCATGGCTTTGGCTTCAAGTGGAACACCTGACCGTGTAGTTGACGTGGGAAGTGCAGATGCTTTAGGAAAAACCTACCAGCAGATCGCATCAGAGTGCGTTGAATGGTTCATTGCATCTCAGAATCCGGATGGCGGATGGCGGTATGTCCCTGGAGAAATTGATAGTGACCAGTCGAATACTGGCTGGGCAAGTATGGGTCTTGCATATGCAAATATAAAATTTGGGATTGATATATCGGCAGTACTTTCTGGACTCACGAATTGGAATGATGGTATCCAGAACATGAACCCCGGAGATCCCATGTATGGTGGAGCCGATTATGTACCAGATTATGGATGGGAGAATACCCTAAAAACTGGAAGCCTTTTGTATCAGTTAGCAATACTAAAAACACCCGGAAATGATCCTAATGTCCAAGCAGCAATTAGATTTATTGAGAAATATTGGTATTCTCCGGGTGGGTATTGGGACGAAGGGTGGCTTGACCATCGACAGGCTATGTTCTGCTTAATGAAGGGTCTTGAAGCGTATAATATCAAACTATTGGATTTGGACGGGGACGGTACACCAGAGACTGATTGGTTCGATCAGGTATCAACCCATCTTGTCATGACCCAAGACCCAGGCGGATGGTGGCCTTATGATGTATGGGCAAGTGAAGAAGCTTCAACGGCATGGGCTTTGCTGACCCTTGAGCGTACCGTTATCATCCCCATTCTCGAGGTCCCGGTGGATATGAAACCGGGTTCATGCCCGAACTCATTCAATGTCGGTCAGAAGGGAGTACTCCCCGCAGCAATCCTTAGCACTGATGAATTTGATGTGTCCGACATTGATCCAGCAACAATCCGGCTGGTCGCTTGCGATGAGGAAGACCCGGCAGCGGGAGTTGTACCACTCCGCTGGGATTATGAGCAGGTCGCACAGCCTGCTGAAGATGCTGACTGCGATTGTGAAGCATGTGACGAATACAACTGTTGGGAGAGTGCCTATGACGGTGATGTGGGAGACGAATACATGGATCTGACCCTCAAGTTTGATTCGGTGGCAGTCTCTGCGTATCTTGGCGATGTCGATCCCGGTTGCATGAAGATCAAACTCGTTGGCACCCTGAAAGAAGAAGAGGGAGGAACTGCATTCGAGGGATGTGACACCCTCCGGCTTCTTGTGAAATAACCAGGGGAAATCCCAGAATGGGATATCCGCTCAATTTTTTACCCGGAAATTATATCCTTCCTGTAATCTTCCTCAAGCAGAGAACGTCAATGATCTCCCCTGAGCCATCTCAGATTTTCGATATCCACTGATTGATGACACGATAGTATCCATCAAGGGCTGGAGGTGAGCTTTCGCTGAGGCAGGACAACACGGTTCTGTTCGGTAAACCACGATCCGACAAAAAATGTTCAACCCTGAAAACCGCGTGAAGAAGCGATACCCCCGACCAGATTCGAACTGGTGTCGCCGGATCCAAAGTCCTGCATGATTGACCGCTACACTACGGGGGTGGATAATGACTTACTCCAATACACTGAACAAAATTCAGTCTAAAATTTTGTTCCATTAAGAATGAGCGCGTGAAATATTTAATTCAATTTCAGCGTCCTACATTACTTCCTTGACTGCCTCGGGGCTAATCGCCTTTTATTGTATTGATTCATTCATGTATCAACATCAGCGCCGCAGCTGTAGTAACAAGACAGCTAGCTATTGTAATTAGATATACAGAAGCGATTCTATCATTGAAAAAAACATTAAAAACAATAAGAGCGCGATATTTAAACCGATAACAATTCCCAAAACAAATCTGTGTATTTTCATCATTTTCGTCAATAGACCAGTGGCATGCTTAATTTCTTATAAATATCAGCAATACTCAAAGTTCTTCTTTCAATGATGTTCTGGTGACGGGAGGCCATGCTCGTCTCCACTCCCTTCCACTCCGGTCCTGCAGGTCCTCGCTCCAGTCCGTTCCGCTCACATCGCCTCCCTGCTTTTCTCGCGGCAGGATGTGGTGAGTAGACGCCCGTGGTTTCGTCGCCCGCTCCTCCCCACCGGCTGTTTCCTCACGCACCTTGCGGACCGTTGAGACGGACCGTTTCGGTGCTGTGTCCCTGACCTTTTGCAGACAAAAATGTTTAAAAATTTTTAAAAATAACAATTAATTCCCATGGCAATTCAAGTGGATACAGCATTAATATTTTTTGCTTCAATTCTTGTTGCTGGGATTCTAGCAATATTTGGTAATTGGTGGATTACAGGATATTTTAGTCAGGATCCGCACCCGACAAAATATAACTGGAAACTGGGGAGATTTTTCACAATCCTAATTCTGATTAGTTACTTGATATTTTTCCTCTGGATGGCAAATCTTCTTTCATTATCTAATACAACTATTCCAAGCGAGACAAATACCACGATCATTAATAATTATTATTTTAACACAACGAATTTTTATTTTAATAATAGCAGTCTTGCTATCGAAAATTGTCGATGTTTGCCTTGTGAGAATAGGCCATATTTTGAAATCCCCGATTTATTTAATAGTGCATCAATCGAAATTTAGAACAATCCTATTTGTATATAGCAACATCATTTCATCTAAGTTTTTTCATTATAGTTAAATTTGAGGGAGGGAACCACCCACTCCCCCGCCCTTTCGTCGCGCCGGGGGATAGGCAAGTATCCCCCTCTCTCCTCACCCTCCGGGCCGGGCTCCTCCTCTCCCTGAGGAAGAGGCAGTAAACAGGAAGCCTCCCTTTCAGGGCATCAAAAATAAAAACACTTTCACAATACATTAACAAAGTTTTATTTTTAGATATCAATCTCCAATTAGGGAAATTGTTTCATGACAAGTAATGAAGAAAATATTTGTTTTATTATATCAGCAATTGGTGAACCTGACTCAGAAATAAGAAATAACGCAAATCTTACATTTGATCGTATTATTCTTCCAATAGCCCAAAAACATGGGTATTTTCCATTTCGCGCTGATCATATTGCAAAACCGGGAATGATCTCCCAACAAATTATTAACCTTCTGATAGACGCTCCTCTCGTTATAGCTGACCTAACATATCATAATCCCAATGTTTTCTATGAATTGGCCATTCGTCACATTACAAGAAAACCCGTCATTCATATAATTAATAACGAACAAAAAATTCCCTTCGATGTATTCGATTTCAGGACAATTTATTATAATTTAGACGATAATTTTATTGAAAATGCGAAAATTGAACTTGACAGACAAATTGTTGCCATTCATCAAGAATCAGAGACATTTGAAAATCCAATATCTATTGCATTAGAACAAAAGAAAATCCGATTGCTTGATAGTGAATTTTTTGGTGATGTTGATGTAGTTTTTGAAAATTCTAATAATAATGAAGTAAGTTTATCAATAATAGGAGATTTTGAATTACCTTCTGACAGAATTATTAAAAAAATTGATGCAGCTATCGAAAGAAAAACATCACCAAAAGAGCCGTTAGAGTACCATAAATATCCAGGATCGCTTGGAGTTGCATTTTCTTCAGCACTTTCTGCAGCAACAATGATTGAACGGATTTATGGTATCCCAAACTTTGATTCTCTATCCTTGGAAGAATTAGAAGAGAAGAGAGGGACCGTAAAGGATGATTATGCTCAAAATGACTTATATGAGTTATTTGAAGAAAATTCTCACAAAATTAACTTTTTAGTAATAAATAATGGGAAAAAATATATTCTCGATGTTTCAGTGAAAATCGAACTCCCTCGAATTGAAGGTCTTTTAATAGCCAATAAGGTACATGCTAAGCCAAGAACAGGATCAATTCTTCTAGAAGAATACCCTGTTTCTGCCTTTTCAACTATTAATTTCGCAAGATATCCAGATGTGGAATATGCAGAGGATAAAATAATTATCTTTTCAAAAATTGGTAAGGTAAAACATCTTTTCAGTAGTCTGGTATTCGAAGAACCAATCAGAGTTGTATTAATGGATAAATTGAAAGATGCAAAGATATCTGTCAAATGCACAATTTACGGAGAAAATCTTCCTGAACCGATAACACGCGATCTGATGATCAATGTTGATTGATAATTATTAGAGAGAGAAGCACCCGGTTACCGAGCATAGCGAGGTCGGGGTGCTGACGAGCGTAGGAGGACCAGAACAAACAGCGTGGGTGGGTGGGCCGGTCCCGGTTATGGATTGCCGAAAGCGAGCCGTCGCGGGCAGGCCGGCGGGCGGATGGCGGCGGGTTGTGCAATGTAGCAGGAAATCAGAACAGTGATAATAGCCAGTCGCCCATGGTATACACGACCGGGTCGCGACCGGCGTCTGATCATTGATACTTGGCAGTTCATGGTGTAAGACGCTGGGATATCCCCGGTCACGTCTCGTTCTCTTCAATGAACTTCCGGATATGCTCTTCAGTGATGCGGTATTCGTTTCCGATCTTCACCGCTTTGAGCTTCTTTGCCTTGATCAGCTCGCGGACCGTCTTGACATTGACATGCAGTAATTCGGCTACCTGATCGGTGGTATAAAATTGGGGGACCGGGATAGTTCCACCTCCTGTGCTCCTGGGATGCTTCATTGTTCTAGTCCTCTTCGGGCAACATAATGGTGATCACCGGTTCGCCATTATCTCCCGGTCCGCAGAGGGCCTTGAAGGTTACCGTCTCATGGTCGACCTTTCTCACGGGTTCTGCTCCATCTCCGGCATAGTCCCGGAAGGTAACAAAGATGGTCCTGAACTGGAGCGAGCTGGTCCTCCGTGCGTGCCGGACGGCAAGCGTGAACATCCAGAGGAGATCCCAGAGCCTGCCCTCAACACTCTGCCCCGGGAGGTCCTCCAGGTAGTGCGGCGAGAGGTAGCCGTCCCACACGGCAGATGTCACAGCGACGGGCACCCGGATCCCGGCCTCAATCACAAGGGCTTGCGGAACCTCCACGAGCACCCCATCCCGGAGGGCATCCGCCCGTATGTATGCAAAGATGACCTCCCCAAACGGGGAGGTGAGGAGGTTGTCCTCATTCACCCGGACCGCCCCCGTGCCGATATCACACGGATCTTTTTCGGGTCCGGTGCAGCCCACGCGAGATCGCAGAGCTCGCTCTCAGTCCGCATCCGGGCCGGTGTAGTCCGGAAGTATTGGTCCCGGTCCACCCCGATCTTCCAGAGAGCCATCTCATACCCGCAGTCCGGGCAGTGGATGAAGAGCCACTGTTCTTCGGGCATGCATCACACCTCAATCCGTTCGATGATCCCGAGCTGCTGCCGCTGGCACCCGGCCGGACCGGTGACCCGGAGGAGCCGGCCGCGCCTGATCTCGTGGGTTAGCTCATAACCGCTCCCGACAATGCCGAACCCGGCACCGAACCGGGCCAGGCAGCCGGGGAGGGTGATCACCTCTCCGGCGGCCATGGTGATTTTCATACACTCGCCCCCTGCCCGGGCAGCGGGTCGTAGTACCAGGATATAGCGTCCTGCCGCTTCGCTTCCGCACGGCAGGCCTCCCAGCCGTATCGTTCTACCCGGAATCGGTAACTTACTACAATGTCATCGGCCTTTACGCGGAGGTCCTGGGCATCTGACAGCATGATAGTAGCCTTGTGCTCGAGTTCCGCAGCCCGCTCCTGGAGGGCGCTGATTCGCTGCAGGTCCTTGAGCGGGATGACATCATGCACGCTCTGACGGGTGTTCATGCGGGCACCTCGGCGCCTTGTGGAGAAGAGAGGGGGTGATTATCTCCGGGGGTCTCCCTCATGACAGAGACATTGGCATACTTCCGGGTGCCCTGCAGGACTCCCTGCACCTGGGAAAGCGGGGAGAAGTACCGGGTGCCATTGATCGTATACATCACCGCCCGGCCGGACCGGGTGATCCACGCCCTGCCCACGGCCTCGGGCTGACCGGAGGTCTTCATCACGTCGCTGATATCGTAGACATCGACTGGCCACCGCTGGACCAGCCGGGGAATATCGGACCGGGAAATGACGGCCTGCATGGTCTTGATGTCGATCCGGATCGAGCCGGCGAAGAGTCTGGCGGCTCCGATGTGCTGAAAGGTTGTTGTTTGGCAGTTCATGGTGACTACTCACCACATACTACTAGGATTCATAAGGTTATATAATTCATCTAAGCGGCGTGAAAGTAATACAAAAGCAGTTATAAGGTATATTTTACGCAAAGAATTTTGGCCCTCCGGGTCTCGCCCACTACTCGCTGCCGCTCGCATCGAGGGCTCGCCCTGCGGGGTGGTCGGCTGGGGTCCTCAGTCGCTCCGCTCCAGCGACGTCCTCACTCTCGTTCGGTGGCGGCCTCCGCTCCGCTAGGGAGTTGTTGAGGGGGATATCGCGATCGAGCGAAGCCTCGGGGCTGAGCCGGCGTCCGTGCCCGGACGCATCGAAAGCGACGCCGAGCGGGAGTGGGAGGGCGGAGCTTTACTGGCCACAGCGGCCCGAGCAGCGCCGGTTACCGAGTGCATCGCACGAGGTCGAGCGCTGCGAGTCACTGAGCGTCAGTCGCAGTAGGGTCTACAGCGACGAGCACGCTGTGAAGCATGGTGCGAGGAGCGGGAGATTCCAAACTGCCGGTGAGGAGTGAAACAACGATGCCGGGAGTGTCACTTCCCAGTGTGAACCGAGAGAGAACAAGCCCGGGTTGTGAGCGAAGCGGATTGGAGGAGCACCGGACGCAAGGAGGAGCGGACGGAGTTCCGCGGAGACGAGCATGCAGGGCGGTATTCCCCCACAGTCGATTTCTACTCAGGATGCAGAATCTTATCCTTTTTAGTGAAAAATACGATTAAATAGGGGTTTTTTCACAATTGAGAGCACTCTCCAGTTACCGAAAAAGCCTTTAAAATTGTCCTTTTTTACTGCGGTTAAAAATAGGCCTAATTATGGCCCATTATGCTAAAATAACGCCTAAATGCACCTCAGATAATAGCCTTTAATCCGTTTACAATCGAGGTAATTTCTGCCCCTTGTTTTACCCCACCAGATGGGAGAATCGCTGCCAGAACGCATCTATGAGGTTCTTTTTTTACGACGGAGATGTGAAAAATCACTGGATAGCACAGGGCGGTCTCATATTTCCTTGAGAGAAGCATCTGGAAATCCTATCACGACAGCTGATAACCCATCCCTTGTATAATCCCCTTGATTTTCTGGACGATTAACTCGGCACGCTCCAATGCAGATTCGGTATCGGTGTGTGAAATAGTCCCAACACGTTCGTAGATGGATTTGTTGCGTTGCTTTCTCATTTTGGAAAAAATTTCAACCTCTTTCTTATCGAGGAAATGAACGAGAAATAACTCCACCGCGTAATGGTGTTCTCTCCCTTCAGGACGATAGCCCTGAGTATTCATCAGCGATGTTCCGGCCTGGAGCATTGCGTTATAGGCAATGTTGTAAGCCCATTCATCGTCACCATCCTGAAAGTTTCGTCGTGCCGTTGCCAGGTCTCTGTCGGCTATTTCCATGAGCTGCCGGACCGTTTTGGGATCTGCGAGGATTTTTTTAATTCTTCCCTGGCTTTCCAAGTTTTTCAAACTCATTTTGACCAACTATGAATATTTTTGGCTCTCGTATGACATTCACAATGAATGGATCCTTATTCTGAATGCGCTGAATCAGCTCGTTCCTTCGGAGGAGGGTATAGTTTATCTCCCGACCAAGGTGTCGCTCCGTTTCAGTTACCATCGATATCAGATCGTCGTCGCTGACTTCCCCGACGACAAAGAGATCGATATCGCTTTTCGCATGTGCCTTGCCGGCTGCAAACGATCCATAAATAAAAAGTATCTCGATTTCACCGGAACGAGCAAACTGCTCTGTGAGGATCTTTGCGATTCCTTCGGTCTTTAATACCAATTTTTGGAGGTCCTCAAAGATGAAGAATGATTCATCAGCCCAGTAGTATTTCTGGTTGCCTTGCCGTTCGCTCTGAAGTAAGCCGATGGACTCAAGGTTTGATAACTCCTTGCGGATTGGATCAACGTCAATTTTTAAATTGCGGCTTATTTCACGGATATAATATTTTTTTCCTGGATTGAGGAGGAATAGGGTCAGTAATGCCACTCTCGTTTTTGAACCGATGAGTGATTCGAGCATGGTAAGTTGTGTTTGCTGTTTGAACTAAAAAATATTTCAACTGTAATTAAAAGTAGTTCAATTGAAATACAATATAGTTCGAATTACTTCTACAGATTATTGGACCGTTTTTTTCTCCAATACGCGGTTCGGCATGCTCCTAGACAGAATTTAGCCTTTTTATGCTTATTATTTGGTAAATGTTTTCCACAATTCAAACAAAATCTGTGTGATTCTTTATCAAGAAATGGATTGAATCCCAGCTCTTTCACGCTATTTTGGCAACTTGAGCAATATTTCTGGTTTGGGGCAAGTTTCGTAAAGTGGCGACCGCAATGTTGACATTTTGGTATGAAATCGGGAAATTCTATATCTTTATATAAATTCTCATCTCTTCCTGCCATATTCTTTGAAGTATCTACCTTCACTACGCTAGTAAACCAGAGCAAATGAAGAAGGGTATATTTTACGATGAATTCCCTATCGATAACAATACTCCAGGGATCCCTTTTAATTTGATATTTGATGAATTTTACAGGAATATTTTCTTCTGTAATTATGTAATTTACATCCTCCCACATTGGAGTGAAGAATACTCTAGCATATTGCGAACCCTTTTTCAAATAGTAATTTGGTTCTTTCGGATACGATTTCTGAAATTCAGTTAAAGGAGCCCAAATTTCTCGAATTTCGTCTTTTTTCTTTCTTATTTTGTCAACTGACTCCTTGGTTAGGTTCCCTCTTATACTATCTTGAAATTGTTTATTGCATTCCACAGTTCTTTTTAGGCATTCGCGTGCCAGTTCAAATTTTTTATCTAAATACTGTGCTGCATTTTGGATCATAACGCATATTTTCCGAATTGTAACGATATATCTCGCTTTAACCCATTTTTCTATACCTTTTATTTAACCATAGATATATTATTTCACATTAAAAATAGGAGGTGAAAATGACCCAAAGTATCAGTGGTTATGGATTGAGCGGTACAGGAATCGTATCAGTCCTTATAATCGTGGGATTTTTGTTGACCGCATCCAATCTGAACACCATTGCTGGACAAGTCGCTATTTGGGGCGGCGTTGGAATAGGTCTCATGTTGGGGCTATTGGGTGTTTTGGGCGTTTTGAGTAAATATATTTGAACTCCCAAACGCATCGGTATATCGGAATAGTGAGATTTCCAGCAAGCTCACCCAAAATTTTTCAATCGATTATATAGATTGAGGGGAGGCCACTCCTCTCTTAACCTCATCAAAGAACCAGCCATAGAATTTAAGAAATTCCTCCAAATTTTCCTTCTGAACGAATACCGACAAAGGCACTTTGGGCATGCCACCAATTCTCTCTGGACCGATATTGAGACCAGTTAATTCATTCAAGCGTTTTAAAAGATCTATCCTGCTCTCTTCAGAAGCAAATGCATCGTATTTCTTGATCTCATTGAATCGTATCAGGAGATTCCCATCAGTCCAAAAAGCCCCCAATTGATGCGAATCATTGTTAAAATCCATAAGAGGGACAAATGACCCCCCAGTACTTCCTTCTCCCCACCAAATACGCAGATTATTCTTTTCCACCCACATTAAAATCCGTTCGATAACCTTGATTTCTTCTTCAGGTCGATTTTTAGCCATCTCAGAAAGAAAAGTTTCGCGGGTCCACTTTTGTTTTGGAGATTTCCCTTTTCGTCGTTCCAAAATAGCGGTCTGTCCAATTACCCGGGGTGCTACCATCCGCATTCCATTATCCGCGGTATAATGACGGATCTCAATTCCCAAAACTTCACATGGATCGAATTGATTATTAAGAAATTCAATGACCCGCTGAAGACGTTTGGGGATTTCATCGGCAAGAATGATAAGCCGCATTCGGCCGGCCTGGAGGTTTGTCTTCACCTGAATCCAAAATTGGTCATGGTCGATATCGGGGCCAATGAAGTCCCCCAGTATAACGAGCGGATCTTTACCAAGGTCTGTCCACGTTTGCTGAAACATTGTAGAGAGAGAATCCGCCGTCCAAAAAGGTCCGGCATGGGCAGCATAATCCAACATTTGCCCAATTACTTCGCGCCTTATCCTGGTATCGGTACTCCGTTTCACCTCAACGAATGTAAGAATCCCTTCATTGTCAAGAAAGAGGTGATCAAGTGAGAACGTATCAATTCCGTCGTTGTCTCCAGGAACCCCGGCTTCCCGTTTGACGAGGAGAAGGGATCCCACTGAATCAACCACCGAAACAATGAGTTCAGGGTACTGAGCGATGATGGTCTGTAATTCGTCTTCAGATTTGAAGAGATTCTGGTTCAGCGAAATAAGGCTGCCATCCTGATGAAAAAGAAAGACTGGGGCTGGCATTTCAAGTCAATCCTCCTTGATTCATTTTCCCACCCCTTCAACGATCTGAATTTCTTCTGAGGTCAGCCCATACAGCTCGTAGACCAAGGCATCGATTTGCTTATCTGTGGCCTCGATCTGCCGCTCGACCAGGTTCTTATCATGGTCAGTCTTAACGTCAGCCCGCTGCTTATTGAGGGAAAGCATCCGCTCGACCAGGGTGACCATTTTGTCGTGGCGGGCCTTGTCGGTGGGATCGGAGAAGTCGATGGTGCGGATGGGGAGATTCTCAACATAAATCAATTTTATTTCTGCGAAAACCTTACCTATCATTTGAGGATTTTGCAATTCGAAAATATGTTGTATTAGTCGTGAATTGATAATCCCAAGTACATATTTGTTAGAATAAAGACTTCCATAGTTAAGGTGAATAATGTGACAAGATTTAACACAAATTGCAGATTCTTCCTCCAAGCAGGCCAGTATTCGATCATCAGTTCTCCGAATGATTATTTTAGGGCTGATGAAAATATCTGGATCTCTTTGAGCTGCAAGCCAAGGTCCATAGTGTACATACTCCGATGAATTTTGTAAAAAATATCTGGTAATGTCTCCTCCCCGATGTAAGGGTCTCCATCCTATAGGACATTCAGATCCTTTTATGGTAAAGGGCTTAGTAATCATGGTTGTTTCTGTTTGCGGGGGTTTACCCTTTCCTTTTTCGTATAAAATTACTCCAGCTTTCACTGAGGCAAGTTCCTTTAATTTTAAAGAGATTTTACTAATTTTAGACATTAATTGTCGATCATTATCAGAATTCCTATAATCGATTTTTAATTTTTGATTCATTTGGAATGAAGAATAGGAACGTAAAAACGAATTATTTTCGAGTTGGACACTAATCATAAATCCAGATTGGGGAATTCTCTTTTGAATAAAGAAAACTAATGTATCAACAATTGCTGATTTAAAAGCCCATCCTGTCTGCCAGATATGCTTAATTGAAATCTTATCTAACAACCAACATCTAAATTCTTCACATGTTTCTAAATCACAGAAGGTATTGGGAACAATATAAGAAATGCAACCATCTTTCTTCAAGAGACGGATTCCTTTTACTATGAATAAACAATAACTATCTGGATACTTTTTTACTTCTTGATATGACTTTAATAAATACTCAATTTCTGAATTTGAAAATGGGACCCCATACGGGGGATTCCCTATGATAACGTCGAATCCACCTGTCCCCATAATCGCTGGGAACTCCCGCTCCCAATCGAAAGCGTTTATCCGCTTTACTTCCTCTGAATCTTCAAGAGTTGCCCGAATGTCGGAATAGATTTCGGTTCCGATAAGTGAGTTCCCACACTTGATGTTCTGGTGCAGACTTGGGAGTGCCCTTTCATCGAAGAGCTTCAACTGCTTGGAAACATTCTCTTCATTTTCCTCTTCGAGCACCTTAAGAAGGAGGGAGAGCTTGGTCACCTCCACTGCCTGGGTATCAATGTCTACTCCGTAAATGTTGTTCAGGAGGACTCGTTTTCGCTCAGCAGTGGTTAGCTTCCAGTCACTCCGTGTTCGTGAAGAACTCCCATTCCCAGACTTGTAAATAGGGAGACTCGTATCACCCACAGATTTCTTCTTCCCCGATTTTGGGATTGGTTCCGGGAGATGTGCTTGAACCTCGGAAGATGTCGCAGGGTTATCCGCAAGGACTGGGACCAGGTTATGAACGTAGTACTCAAGATGCCAATCGAGGAGATATTGGTAGGCCCCAATCAGGAAAGAGCCTGACCCACAGGCGGGGTCAAGGATCCGGAGTTTCGCCGCCTCTCGTGGCGTCTTGTCCTTTACGAGCTCCCCGACGGTGTGCTTCACAATATAGTCCACGATATACTGAGGAGTGTAGTAGACCCCTCCGGCCTTCTTTACCTCGGGTTTGTATTCGACCCGTGCCTGATGCCCAGAAGTGAGCCGGATCACTTTTCCAAGGAATTGCTCATAGACCTGGCCTAGGATGATCGGTGAGATGACCGAGAACTCGTACGGGCTCTCAGGGTAATACAACCGTTTGATGATCTTCTTCAGAACGGCATCATCGATGGTGAGGCCAGGGGTAAGCGTGTCTGGCAGTTCATCCCATCCGGATTCGGCGGCGAAATGGAAGATGCCGGAATTATACTTGGTATCCGCCCTCTGAAACAGCCCAATAAGGCGCTGGTAAACATCCTGTCCATCGAGCAGTTGTTGGAGGCATCCGTACTGCTCGATGCCCCGGTCCTCACAGATACGGAGGAAAAGAATCCGGTCGATAGTACGCTGCACTGCGACGTTCAGCTCATCAACAGTGAGCGCCGGGTTCCTTAGCGCGAGGTTCTTTGCCAGAGCATCCCGCCATTCCTCAATGTCGGCGAGGATGGCCTCATCGACCGTTGCGGTCCCTTTCTTCCCTTTTGTTCCCTCAGCAAATCGATCAAAAGAACCTTGGAGAATACTATCCTGTGAGAAAATGGAGGCGATCCAGCCCCACTTATCCGAGTACTCTTTATAGGTGAAGTATGCTATCCGGGCGGTGGCCGCGGTATCACCCGGCATTGGTTTCTTAGTGCAATCGTAGACTGCAAACTCTTCAAAGTCAGTCAGAATGGAGAGCGGAAGGCGGGCGTTCCAGGCATACCGACGGATTTGGAGAGCGGGACCGGAGTCATCCTTGATATTCACCCCGGGCTTCTTGGCTTCAACAATAAATTTTCGAGCTCCACCAATCCGGAAGGAGTAATCAATAAACTCGGTAGAGCCACGGATCCGGATCGGGTCCTCGTGGATCACCTCTTTGTAGAGCTCTGAATATCTTTTGTTGTTATCAATATCCCATCCAAGTGCCTTGAAGAACGGATCAATAAATTCCCTTCGCAGCTGGGTCTCATTGAACTGGCCTCGCTTGTAGGCCGCTTGGTGGAATTCGAAGCTTTGTATAAGTGTACGAATGGCCTCCGGAATTACTGGTGATGCCTCCATGCTACCGCCTCGTAATGTAAGTTCATGCCGCGATGAACGAAGAATCATTCGATATTTCGTTTATTGATTATTTTCACGCTGCATCCAGCTTGATTTATTGTTACTGCTGCTCATTAGGTGTCATATTACTCAAAATTGCGGGGTTGAATATGGAGATAAGATTTGATTTGAAAAGTGAACGTCACGACGAGAAAATAAATGAATTAATCGAAAAAAGTATGAATGATGTAATGGAGAAAAATGGTTGTGGATATTGTGGGGGGAGGAATATTACCGTTTATGTAAATGGAATTGAGAGAGATTCAGCTTCTGGATATTATTATTGTCATGATTGCAATCAGAAGGGAGATATATCCGTAAAGCACGACATTTTTCAGACTCTGGATAATGTTGAGAATGAATTTAAAAAGTTGATAAAAGATCTCCAATGAATGAACTCTACGTCATCATAATTGGATTCATTGGAGGAATTCTCGGAGGAATTCTTGTCAATGTTATCTCATATAAATTTGTAAAATGGAATGAGAAACAGGAAGAACCAGATTTAGTCAAAAAATCTGTTCTTTCCTTACTTAACCAGATTTCGACGAGTTGGGAAACAGAATCATCGAAAAGAACGGTTGATAGGAGCAAGATTCAAAATTTATTTGATATTTATTCAAGCCAACTATCCTCTGCGATAGCAAGAGCGCCTCCATCTTTTCCCCAAGACATAATTAATGATGTGAAAGACTTGTGCATATCTCTTACAAAATTACAAGATTTTACATTAACACTGGGTATGGAAAGATATCAAGCGTTCTTAAAAGAAGCCCAGGGAATCGTTGAACAAGCAGAAAAACTTAAGAAAAAATTAAGTTAAATTCACCCCTTCCCCCCTCCCTTCAGCAACCCGTACTCAATCTCATAGAAGCACCCGGGCACTGAAATGAAATAGTGATACTTCTTCTGCTCCTCCGCTTCGGCGATCTGCTTCAACAGCGAGGCCTGCTCATCCGGCGTGTGACCGACCGTCACCCACCGCTTGGTCTCATCGTTCATCTTCCAGGACCTGGCCGGGACATTCGCGGGCGGCTCCGTCACCCGGTCATCCTGCGGGTCGAAGAAGGCCACGACATCGGCCCTCTCTCCCTCGGCTTCCCACTTCTGGGCTTCAGCAAGATTCATTCCTGCGAAGGCTTCAGCCATGGCCTCATCGGCCTGGTTCTTCTGTCGGTGCTGCCAGTATGCAATGATAGCCATGACAATTGCGGCAAACATCTCAAGAATCTGAATTATTTCCTGTTCCATGCACTTCCTTTCCTTTCTGGATACGGTCGTGTTCCTCCTGAAGCTTCCCGAATTCCTCGCAAATCACGTCGTATTTCCCAATCTTCTGGTAAATGACGAACAATGCAGGATAGAGGGGAAGCACCGCGGAAAGCACCACCGCGATCAGTTCATATTCCATCGGCCTACTCCGCAGTGACAACGGGAGGCCAGAGAATCATGGGGCGATTAAAGGAGAGGAGATATTCCTCTCCCTCTCATCCCGTTGTCGGGGGTGTTCAGGCCAGTGCCGGCACGGTGTCGGCCCAGGTCTCCACGGTCGCAAGGATTGCATCATCCTCGTAGGATGTGACGCGGATCTCGGTCCGGGAGAAGCTCACGTAGTAGATCTCCCCGCTCGGGTCGTGGCACCGGATGGTGACGGCATACCGCTCCCCCTCGGAGTCGTTCACTGCGTCGCCGCCCATGGCGGTGGTGAGGTCGGTGTCTGCCAGGATGGCGGTCTTAGCCGCGTTAAACCCGGCAACGGTGCCGGCTCGTGCAGTGACGTACCCCACGGTCTTTGCCTCATTGTCCTCATAGAGGATCCGGGCGGTGTAGTTCTCACGGCTCTTTGCGACGGCAGGGAATTGCTCCCCGCTGGTCTCGTAGGCGGTGCAGCCAAACGGGTTGGTGGTCAGGACTGCCTGGACAATGGTGTTGAAGGCAGTCACATCGGCAATCGGGGAGGCGATCTCCCGGACTGCGGACTTGACATTGCTCTGTGCGACGAAATCTCCCATGTTTTTCCTCATGCCTCTGCATAGAGGCTAAGGAAATATATTACTAATGGTAATATATGCGTGACTGAATGATGAATTGTTGAGTATATATTTAAATCCATGAAAGGCATGAAGTAAAGCATCAAAGAGTGCAGGTAGCATCATCTTGCTTTAAATCCTGATCTATCATTTCTCGATATCGTTCCAATTCTCTCACTGTTTCTGGATCTCGCGGAAAAACTGCGTTAATATGCTCCTTTCTTGTTTTTTCGTATTCTCTCTTAAATGTGCGATAAATCTTGTGATTAAATTTTAAGAAGTTAAAATTTATGTGATAATTTGCATTCTCAACAGTAAGCTCATCAATATCACTTCGCGTGTTTTCATCAATCCAATCGGACTTTTTTGTTTGAAAAATGGCACTTTTTTGCCTTGTTAAGTTATGATATTTAAGATAGAGTTTATTTAGATACTGCTTGGAAGTACTTTCTGATACAATAATAATCTCGTTACTATGTAATATTTGAAGACTATTCAATCGATTAATATCTTCTAAATTTATTAGATTTGCTTGATTGATAGAATAAAAAGCGGGATCATATAGTATCAAATAAATGTGAGGACTTAGTGGACAATGTATTTGAAGACCACGAGAAAAGAGTGCTGTGAAATTATTATCCAAGTGAATCCGGTTATTAAATATTACCGGACTATCACTACTAATAAACGGAATAGTGGAATTATTAACTATAATATTAGCAACAAGATCTCGAATTCCGATGATAGAATTCATTGAAGTGAGGATACTTTGTTTATGAAATACATCCATATTCGTGATTTTTACTGAATATCTCTCGATGTTTTCTTGGTTGTATCCCTCTGACCTTAAATGAGACTGCATTACGGGTTTCAAATAATGTTCACAAAAGGCATTTCCCATATTCGATACAAACTGTCGCTCAATAAGTGTCCGAGCATGTAAAACCAATAGGAATTCTAAAAGCCCTATGTAATCATTTGATGCATACTTAGGAACAGATTTCGATTCAATTGTTTTTTTTACCGTTTTAGCATGATTGTCATCAATTTTTTCAAGGAGACTCTCAAATTCTCCATCTTTTCCATAAAAATATGATTCTTGACACGTTGATGAAATTGGACTCAATTTCATTTCACAAGTCTTCAAATGGAATACACCTACATTGAATTTATCCGAAGAAAAATTTCGAAGATAAAATTGTGGTACAAAATGTTGCTTTTTATTACTAGTTTTTTTATTTTGAATATTTTTCATAATACTAACTATCCAGATTAACTGATTTCCATCAAAATCTAAATATTATCAATTCTCTTACCAATTTCTATTCATTCCACGTATTAGAAATCTATTATAAACGGGGATTGTCTTCCATTCATTGATATCTAATTCAAATCTCTTAGACTTTTTAATTTTACTTCCGCTTACCTCGATATAACCCGAAACACAGATTTTTCCTTGAATATACCCATATTCATTGAGTTTTGGCATTAAATCCTGGGGATATATGTAAATAAAGAGTTCAGGTGATTCTTCATACAAAGAAATTGGAAATTTATATTCCCCTTTGCTTGAGCCGCGAATCCGAGTACCATTTATTTTTTCACCGTTAGGTAAAAGAATACCCCCATCCTTTATGGTAATTTTTGATCGAGAATTCTCAATTTTATAGAGTAGATATGTTCCATTACTATCAGTTTCTTCTGAAACATTCATTGAAATTTTTGGGGAATTATGAATAAATTTGTGTCCTAATGCAATAATTCCTACGACGACAGATAAAAGTGCTATCAGCAGTCCTGGTTCGATTATGGTTATATTCATTTTATGATATTTTGGCTAAATCTATGTCTTGAAATCTTATCCATCCAACAAAATTTCATCAATTTTTCTTTCCTCTCTTTTTCTTATAAAATTCGGGTGGATGGATGCATAAGACCATAGGTATCCAATGCGGATTCTTATAATTTCTAATTCCCCTTGCTAATGGCATTTTAATCAATGCCCCATCGATGGCATATATGAGCGGTGAGCTAGGTAATAAGAACAATTTCTTCTCATTAACAAGCCTTAAAATTAAATCAGCCCCCTCTTTTGTAAAACCTTGCCATACAATTAAATTTGGATAATTTGGAAGACAAATGGCAATCTCCCCACCAAACAATTCAGGGAAATTTTCTTTCAATTCTACAAAAGAAACATGATCTCTTTGACAAAATTCTATTAGTCTCTCTTCCATTTTTTATCAGATCCCAGTGATATGGTTGTAGATAAAAAATTTTGGTATGCGAGATGGAAGTGATTCTAAACTAAAAAATGAGATAATGGTTTTAGAGAGACTTCTACTTCCAACCAAACGCTTCAACAACAGATATTGGTGGCCATTTGGTATAATTAACATATTTTATCGTTGGACATGGTGCAGGTTCAACACAGACTTGGCATTTCGGGCAAGAAATTTTAAATTCGGTTGTGTTATTTATTGAACAATTCACTCCTTCACATATGAAATTTAGATTAATTTGCTGATATTGTTGGTCCTCGGTTTTACCATAATTCATTAAGGCATGACCCCAGGAAACTGGAATATAAACACAGAGGATAAAGAACCCAACCAGAAAAAAAACTAAAATAATCAATCGAATCCAACTTACTTCTTCTTCAAACTTTGTTAGAAAATATACGATAAGGCCACTAAGCAACCCTACAACAGAACTGAAAGCCACAAATATGAGCGTCAAACCTACTGTAAAGGCATCCATACTAATTCTAAAGTTGTTTTAACCGTAATCCAATAATTAATTATACCATATTTCCATCTCGACCCTTCATAGCTCCCACAGACCATATTCTTACGTTTTTATTTTGTTAAGCAGTGTTCCCTCACCTCCCTTCCATAACAGTGCTCACATAACTTTACTCCAGAATCAGTTCTATCAGCCCAGGCTGCCTTCTCCAATCCACACACTGAACACGCTCCGACCTCGTTCGTGATTCGGACACATTTCGAAATATCAAGAGTTCCGGGAAGCGGTTGTTTTGCCATCTGCTCCGCCTTCACTGCTGCCTGGAAGCACGACCGGCAGACACGACGGGCTTCCTGCTGGTTTTTCGGCCGGGCCTTACGCTCTGCAGTCAGTTTCTCGACAAACCATGCACTTCTCTTACCGCAGACGTAGCAGGAAGTCTGTGGCTCTGGTGGATCGAGGGGCTTATAATCGGCCACATTGATGGCTCGGAGCACATTCTGCTTTGCAGCAAGAGGCTCATTTTTCTGCAAATTTGCACCATTTTGCGTACTGGCGCTGCAAGAATTCGGGCTGTGCTGGTAGGCTGGATGTCCGGATTGTGATAGTCCGGTCAAAGATCGGTTTTCATTTGCAGCAGATCGCGAATTATGTGCACACTGTTGAGAATCCGGTTCGGAAAAGAGGGTACCTGCATGATCACGATTTTGCTGTAAATCCCCCTCTTCCAGTAAAGAATTATCTTCAATATCCTCTTCTTTGGTGAAACTGGAACCGCAGGGAACACCGGATTCATTTTCAGCATCTGCTGAAAAATTACCGGAAACCTGCTGCAACTGCTGCAAAGAATCACTGGCTCCATCGCCATTCTTCGGGTCGCGGTCGAGCCAGCACGCCCCGCCATTAGCCCAGTAACGGAAGAGTTCCTGGTCCCATGCAAAAGCCTCGGTCCTGCGGCGGACCGTGATCCCATCCTCTTCGTTCATCGTCACTGTGCGGTCGGTGAATGAGAGAGCCGGACACTTCTCCAGGAGCCCCGTGTAATTCTTGCCCCGGCTGTCATACCCTTTGATCGTCCGGTAAATGCTCGAGTAGGAACCCCCGGTAAGCCGTTGGAGATCCTGGATTGTAAACTCGGCCCGGTCTGCCTTCTGGATTGTGGCGAGCAGGTCGGCCTCCTTCTTCGTGAGCTTAGACTCCTGGCCTCCCGCAGTCCCGTTCAGAAGCGTGAAGACCTCGTTCGCCGCTGCAAAGTCTGCCTCGGTCGCGTAGATGCAGAGCGTCCCGTCTTCAGAGGTCTTCTGCTTCCGCTGCATGAAGAAGAGTGCCGTGTGGCTCTTGATCAGGTCATAGAACATGTCGGGATTGCGACGGTTATTGATCGCATGAAAGCGTATCCGGGCCGAGAAAGGGATGATCACCCAGAGCATCTGTTCGTGCAGGATCTCCCAGATTGCCCGGCAGGTCCGCAACTCGGGCGATTCATCGGTGAGAGTATCGGGATCCTGCTGCTCCTTCCGCTGCTTTGCGGCAAGCACCCGGAGATCTTGTTCGGCGGACTCATCGATCCAGCAGGTCAGCATCCGGTTCATCACCTGGTCATCGCCCGTTCCTTCCTTCTTCGCAATCCACCACACACACCGTTCGGGGATGTGGCAGACCCGGCAGGACAGATCCTTGGTCACCGTTGTGTGCGTGATCGGCTCGTTGAAGTTGGAGGTAGCGGACTTGAGGATCTCCTGGATGCTGTCAGAGAGTTCGGTGTCGTCACTCATCAGTACGGAGCGGGGTGCGAGGTCTTTCATGTAATACAGCGCCTTGTTGCTGACCGTGCCTTTCACCTTGAACCGGTCAGGGACCTGCCGGAGCATCTTGCGGAAGGCGTGGGTCTTCCCTTTACCACTGTCGCCCGTGACCGATACATGGAGACCGTCCGAGTTCTTCACCGCCTGGGATGCCATCGAGAGGATCATGCAACGGGCGAGAATTTCGTCACCGACATGCTCCTGAGCAAATGTAGCGAGCATGAGGGTGAGAGGGTCGCCGTGCTGGAGTACCTCCAGCGCATTAGCCCGGAGTTCAGAAGAGAGTGGCACAGGGACGATTGGAGCCGCACGACCTTCGTGCTCAGCCCGGGCCCTGGCCCGCTCTTTCCGACAGGTAGCCTCTCGCTGCTCCCACCGGTCACGTTTCTCAGTCCGGTCCGGCTCATACTTTGACCGGAGCTCCTGCCACCGCTGCCGGCCACCACCACAACTCGCATGATGACACCCCGCATAGACGGCCCCGTTCGGGAACTGGATTGCGAATGCTCCATCCTTGTGGGCTGAGGAGAACGGGCACTCGGCAAGCGCAAAGAGTATCCCGCCCTGGTAGGGTTTCTCTGACGCAACCGCAATACCATGGTCCGGTAACCAGCGGGTGAGAACGAGCCCGCTTTTCTCATCCTTCATATCAGGTGGAGTCACGGGGATCCTGGTCGCCATCAGCTGCAGGAGATCAGTTCCGACAACTTCCACCGTGTGAGGGGCGGCGATAATCCGGGATTGACGATGAGGGCGGTCCGTGGTGTTGTCTCCCTTCCGGGATACCGTGCCGTAGAGCTTCCAGATTCTCCCGGCATTGAAGTTCGCCATATCCACTGATACAAGGCGATCCGAGAACAGGGCGTCCAGGACCTCAAGGCACCGCTTCATCAAGGCTGTGCTCTCGTCATCGTTCGGGAGATCGATGCGGTAGAGCAGGTGTGCCCCGTTTCCACTGTCCGCTTTCACCGGGTCAGGGAATCCCATCTCACTGATCCAGGCAGCAACCACATCGGCTTTCTGCAGCGCTTTCTCGTGCTCTTCGTTGCTTGATGACACCCCGCTTGGCCGGATAGGATCAATATCGATCGGCAGCCACCTTCTCCGCAGGATATCCGCATCGCTGGTGGTGGCGTCCTTCTTGCCAAGCCGCATCTTGATCCGGTTCGCCCGGCGCGAGAGCAGGGCCGGGTTCACTTCGTTGAGCGTGAGGTAGATCCCCTGCACGCCCGGGTCGGAGTCAATGACACCCACCTGCCGGACCAGCTCATCGTGGTTGTCAAAGTAGCCGCTGTGGATGAACTGGTCGGTGAGGGCCCTGACCTCAACGACCTTGCCGGAGGGGATTAGAAGGCTGACCGCTTGTTGGAGAGGATCCTGCATGGGCCATCACCGTGTTTAGGGTCGAGTAAGTCGTGGGGATAAGGGTGCAGGAACATCAGCGTCCCTCCAGCGTCTCTGAATCTTTAGTGGGGGATCCGCTGTCCTCGCTTTGCCGAAAATCCGTAGTCGTCACTACTACGGTATAATAATGCAAGTTGCTCCGGGTTACGGTAATCTGGAAGACCGATTCCCCTACCACATGAATCTGGTCCGCGACAACCCTCGGGATGAGGTAGAGGGGGATCCCGGTTACCTTGACAAACGGTGGACCCATTACCCGGTCTTTAGACGGCATGGTGCACCTCGGTAATCCGGTCCGAATCAATCCGGTAATAATTCCAGCATCCCGGGACAGATGCATATATCCATATCTCGAAATGGTATTCTTTCGGAGACGGGATCTTGCGAAGCTCCTCAAATATCTTTGCAAAATATTTTTCGACATCAGAAAAGTCTGACAGAGGGGTATGGACCCGTGCCACGACAACGAAGAGGCCGTGATCATCCCGTGATGCAAAGAAGGTTCCCGCGAACTCGGGATCTGAAAACCGGATCACGGCATAGCCTTCAGCGACCAGGAGGGCCGTCGCTTCTTTCTCCAGCGAGAGCATCCTCCGGAAACCCTTATGCTGGTTCATAACAGGACCCCTCCTCGCCAGGGCAGGGTTATGGCCGAATCCCCGCCATCGATTGCAACTTCAGCGATAGGAGTTGAGACCTCATCACCCAGGGCAACCATTACAAAACGGTCCCAGGGGATAAGGTAACACTGGTTCCCTATCTCAAGCAGCACGGCACGGCCGGACCTGTTGAGATGGGCAACTCCTCCCGTCACCGAAGCATCGTGAGGTGGTGGCCCCTCCCTGATCAGGGGCACCAATTCACCAAGAAATACAAGCGCTCCCAGATCATCGCTCCGGATGAGATATCGCTCATCCCAAATGCGCAGATGCAGGCACCCTTCACTGCCGCTCATGATGATGCCAGCAGGATACTGAGTCATGACGCGTCACCCTGGGGTATTGAGGGATTATTCAAAGGCATCATTTGCGCCAGCATCGTCGCGCCTCCTCATGGGGGACAATTATCCAATGACCATCTTCGACCATTATTTTTCCAATTCCGTAGAAGCCTGTTCTCTTTTCATAGGCATCGACGGCTTCTTGTGTGACCCGTAAGGGTTCGTGAGCAGATCCACTCTGCATAAATTTTCACCGACCTTCAGCGATTGTTCAACAACGATTCCATGGGGGCGAACCGAATGCGTCCGCTTTCTTCGAATCAGAATAGCCGGTTCAAGGGAGGCACCCAAAGCCGCGGCATCCTCCGGTCAGGAAAAATCTGCCTGGAACTGGCAGGTGACCTAAGGGGACTATCGTTCGAAATGCCACCTTCAGGAACCGGCGTTCAATGACCTAAACCAAAAAAAGTGAGCGATGAGAGAGAGACCGAGGTGCTCGGGATATTCCTACGGCCTTTCTTCAAAAAATTCTGCTTCTCGGATGGGACACGGATCGCACCCATCAGGATGTACAGGAACATCAGAGTGAATAAAAAATACTTAGCTAAATAATTCGCCTTCTTATGCGATTTTACAAGCCTCCGTATCCTCCATTTTGTCCCTATACAAAAATTCTGGTCCATTTCTATAACATCTCAAGATCGGGGTTAATATTAAATTTTACTTAACCAGCGGGTTAAATCAGAAATTTAAGCGAATAATTACGAGATTTTTGCTTGAAATTAATATGTGGCACTGATGAAAGAGAGGCTATCCAGAAGAAGCGCACCAAATCTCCAATTAAATGAGAAATTAGTGATTATTAGAAGAAATATCAGTGGAGGTGCCGCGGATAATTTTTCCTAAACCTCTTTGTTCAAATTCTAATGCGTCTGCCTCATGGATGTGAAATTTAGCCCCAGCAGGATTTTGATATTGATGTCCGCGCTGCGATTGTATGACGAGAGAGGGTAATATTCTGGAGAATTCAAAAAGGAGTTCATTTGGTTTTTTGTTAGGCTCTTTTTGAGATCCGCGATTTATTTTCTGTTCAAGAGATTTCGAATATGGTTCTTGTTTGCTGTCTTTTATGTTGACACGCAATCGCCGGCTTTCAGAAAGGGGTATTTCTCGTCTGTAATAGTCAGAATAATCAGGGAGGGATTTAAGATGTAATCCTTCCTCTGGAACATCCGAATTGATATTTGGTTCTTGAGGTTTGAAATATTCCTCCAATGGCTTATTGTTGGGAAGTGGTTTATCCTGTTTATTGGTATCCAAAAAGACTGGTTTGATGTCTTTCTTATTTTTCTCAAGATATTCTTTTAAACTATTGAAAACGGATAAAAATTTTGTCTCTTCTTCTTTTACATGGTTAATCTGGTCCTGAATAGAATTTATTTGGATTTCCGAGATGAGCTGTAATTCCCGATACTTTCGTTCAGAATCGGGGTAATTTTTCCATAGAAATCCATTTTTTGGAGAGAAAACTTTCCAAAAAGCATCCTTGAATGATTTAAGATACTCATACATCAACTGAATTTCCTGTTTTAAGCTTGGTCGATTATCCCACGTATTATTCATAAAAATTGCATAAAGCCTCTTTACATCCTCCTTATATCCATAGTAATTCTGTTCGAGGTGGTTTAGTTCTGCCATCGCAGGTCTAGCAAGTTTCCTTAATTTTTTTTGTTCCCGATATTTCGTTTCGGTTTTACTAAGAAATTGAGAATACTCGCCATTTAGGGTGTTTCTTACCCACTCCGTTAAATCAATGGAAGAATTGGTGGTTGTATACAATCTACTGGGTAACTTGATACCAATAGTTCGGATTCCTTTTTTAATGGAATATAACTGCTCCCGATTCAAGGAAAATTCTGCTTCATTGATATAGGTGTCAATAAAAATACCTGGATTATCATCTGAATCTACATTGTCATAGGGATGAATGTTTAAGTAATCTTTTAAGATCCAATATGATTCGATTCCATCCCGATGATATTTTTGATCTCTAATTTTGAGATCTTCTTGATTGATTATGCTTAGTTGAATTTCGAAAACAATTTGTTTTTCGTCCCTTTTTGCATAAACATCGGCCCGCCAGTCACCATTTGGCGATTGATATTCTGGTTGTGCGTCCCAACCTTCCGATTTGCATATTTGATAGATTTGGTATTTTAATTGTAAATGGTCGAGGGTTTCTGGTTCTCCGCCACAGTCATCGGACTTATGTGCGTGATAGAAATGTTTTAATCCGTTCTTGGAAGTTCGTAAATGCCCAGCCTGCCCGCAGCAAGCCATTATTACGGGAAGGCCTTTTTTATGTCGAAGTTTTAATTCGGACCATTCTTCCTCCGACAATTCCTGGCCGATTATTCTTTCACCGTTAATAACTGCTGAAAGGGGAATATCAATCACTTTTAACTGTAAAGAGAATTGGTTTTCGCCAATTCTTTCTCATTCATTTATCACTTTATACTCAATTACCTGAATTTCTCTAGCGCTTGAAATACGGGATTTAATCGCATCATACGCTTTCGATCCCTCGGTTTGCCAGTCTTGAACATACGTTTTAAATTTTACTGTAGCTTCAAGAGTCGTCATAGTAACTAATTCCTATCGATATTAAAAAAACTTCTTCCCTCGTTGCATAAGAGGTGAAATACTTAATTTCTCTCTTCTAATAGTTCCAATGATGGTCATTAAATGCGATATTTGCGGATTTCCGATTATCGGTCAGCAAAATTTCTGTTCCGGCTGCGGTGTGGATTTGAGAGAACCAAAGGCAGAAGAATCTGACAAATCAGCTACAACCATAATTGGGGAGAGGAGTAATTCCTCGGAGAAAAACAAGAAAGAAAAGGCAGAAGAGGATAAATTCCGCATAATCAAATGGTGCTGGATACGTAGTGCCCAATTGCCCTATGTTCTGGTAATGCTATGCTTCCTTGCTAAAGGGAGATCAGAACTTGGGTTTTGCGATTGTGCAATATGTAAGCAGGGATATCGTGAAATTTTGGCACTTGTAACAGGGCTATCCGAAAAAAGGAAAGTGAGTCCAGCGAGTAGGGAGATTGTGAAAAAAGCCCAGGAAGTCGATATTACCAAAATTACTTTCAATATTTCAGAGTTAATGGATGTAGTTGGATCGAGACCAAAAACGCAGATCTCCGAAGAGAGAGCCGCCACAAATATCCAAAGCACGAGGACGGATAGCGGGAAAATTGTGATAGAACTCGATGATAGTATTTTTGAACGTGCTGTCATGAAAGTATTAATGAGCGAGGAAGGTCAGAACCTCATTAAAAAGGCCAGTGTTCGACAAAAGAGAAAGAAAAAAGATTCAGAATAATTACTTCGCCTGTATTTCACGCAGTTTTTCCTCAACCATTTTATCGACCGCTTTTCTCAAGGATAATGGATTATCCTTGACGCTTCGCACAAGCATTTCAGTCTCGGTCAAGGCCTCTTCGGTCAGTTCTGTCCCACATTCCGGACAATAAGCGGCAGTCGGCGGCACCTCTTTACACAAACAATGTGGACAAATGCCGGGGACAAAGATCGGCTTTGGCACTTCCATATCTTTGATGCCCGCGATTCCCATCACGGCCTGTTCTACATCGACCTGGGAGAGGTTCACGTATCGCTCAACCATTGCAGACCGTTTTCCCCAACCGATCTTGCAGAGGATAGATTCATTCATGTTTTGTTTCGCGTACGCCGTAAGTTTTGAATGCCGGAGCAGATGGAAGTGAAGTTTGTCTGCAAGAACTTTATCGCCCTGTTTCCTGAGTTTCCGGCTGAATTTCTTCATCAGGTATTGGAATCCGGTGTACTGGTAGGGTTCTCCCTTCTGAGTGAGGAATACAAAGTTATCTCCCTCGGGGGGGATTCCATAGATTGCCGGGTAATCCATCTTCCAGGTCTTGAGGTAGGTCCAGGCGGTTGGGCAGGGGATGTACCGGGGATACCCTGTCTTCTTGTCGGTCGATATGGAGATCCCATGTTTCAGCTTCTGGATCTGACGCCACCGAAGATATCCCGCTTCTTCAATTCGTAAGGCGCCATCAAAAACACAGGCAACAATTGCACGCTCCTTTGAGTTGTCACAGACCCCGATCAACTTCTGCATATCCTCATCGGTCAGCATATCATCCGGTGTCTTGGTCATGAGCGGGGCCTTGGGTACCTTGATCTCTTTGATCTCCTCTATCGGAATATTGACAATTTTCTTCTTGGTAAGCCACTCGGAATAGACTTTTAACGTCAGGATATAGTCGTGGATGGTGCTTTTCGATAAACGCTTTCCATCTAATCTTTTCCCAGTCTTTATTTCGGAAACTGCTTGCATGAATGCGCCGGTCGTCATTTCATCATATGGGCCGGGTAAAAAGTCCCGGATGCGAATAAGATGATTTACATAGAGGGCCACTCGTCCATTTGAAAGATTCTTCTTTGCTTTACGCTCGTAGAGAAAATTTTTGATGAGCGCTACTTCCTTTGTTGTTAATCGGCCTTTTTGGAGTTGTTGTGCAAGACGGGATCCGGCGTATTCGGGCTCGTCCCTACGGTGAAAAATTTGATCTTGCATGAAGTGTGGATGCTGTGTTTGAAAATAAGTGTATTGGTCTATGTGTTCTACTACACTACGGGGGTGCCTGACCCTTCCTGGAACAGAAGAGGTCATTATAGATACACCATAAAAATGGATAAGGATACCCTTTATTGGTGGAAATATGGCTCTTGTCATGAACCACCTACGCATATCTCCCGAACCGGAGATTGGTAACATAGGCGGTCTTTAGTGCGGTGATGCACATTCCGGATGTGTTCGATGAAGGACGTATCAGCAGCCATCAGAAAGAGCTATGTCTTTTTTGGTACCCACCTTACTCCCGTCAGTCACCCCCCCTTCAGAATAGCTCTTACAGAGGAAGACCAAAAAATTCCATGAGTCTCATTGAGATGACAGGAAAAGAGCGAAGGAATATTCATGGGAACCTCCCTTTGACCTCCATCAGGTCTGCATGAAGGAAGAGACTGCCAGAGGCAGGACCTCTTTTGAATGAGGAGCCCCATTTGCGAGAGGAGGGGTAGGGCTTTCATCCTCCCTGAAGAGGGACGGGATGCGCATGATCTATCCCTTCCGGACGATCTTCATAATATCATCGGATAATTCCTGAATCTCCATAGTCCGCTCATCCAGGTATTCCCGGATAGCCCTGATGTTTGATTCGATCAAGGCGAGCTTATCCTCAATGAGTTTGATATCATCCTTTTCCAGTTGCATGGGTATTTCCCACCTCCCTGATAATTCCCGGGTTTCCAAGTTCTGTTGGTTTTGAAATCTTTATACGCGTAACGGCATCATTGCTCCCTCCTCAAGGGTACCGTTATCGGGTTGATTATCCACTCCAACAAGCCTTTTCATAGGGAGAACTGGTCCTCACCAGGCAGATGGCATCACTGACCAATAAGGGCCCATAGTATGTGATCGACGTTCCGGGAAATAACCTTGAGATCGTACCAATACTACCGATCTGCCGGGAACCGTCCCCTGTGTACCACCACAGGCAGAGTATAAGTGAAGACTGCCGCATATCTATATAGGAACGCATCATGAAAGGGATCATTCTTGCCGGGGGCTTTGGTACACGACTCTATCCGGTAACCAAATCAATATCCAAACACCTTCTGCCCGTCTATGACAAACCGCTCATCTATTACCCCCTGTCCGTGCTCATGCTTGCAGGCATCCGGGAGATACTGATCATCTCAACCCCGAGGGATATCCCCCATTACAAAGAACTCCTCGGGGATGGAACACAGCTTGGCCTGACCTTTTCCTATGCAATCCAGGAGCGGCCGGGGGGACTGGCAGAAGCCTTCATTGTCGGAGAACAGTTCATCGGCAAGGATTCGGTAGCCCTGGTGCTTGGGGATAATATCTTCTATGGCCAGCATTTCTCCGATTATCTGAAAAGGGCAGGAAACCTCAAAAAAGGTGCAATTATCTTCGGATACTACGTGAAAGATCCGAAGGCATACGGCGTTGTGGAACTGGACGCAGAGGGCAACCCGGTATCCATTGTTGAGAAACCGCAACACCCGGTCTCCAACTATGCAGTGCCGGGCCTCTATTTCTATGACAACGATGTGATCAGCATCGCAAAACAGCTCAGACCCTCCGGTCGCGGTGAACTTGAGATCACCGACATCAACAGGGAATATCTGAATCGTGGAACGCTCGAGGTCCTCCTCTTCGGGCGAGGGATGGCCTGGCTTGATGCGGGAACGCATGATTCCCTGCTGGATGCCGCGAATTTCATCGAAGCGATCCAGAAACGGCAGGGACTCTACGTGGCATGCATCGAAGAGATTGCCTTCACGATGGGATATATCGACGCTCACCAGCTGCATGGATTGTCACAGTCGCTGAAAAATACCGAATACGGAGCATACCTGGAACAGATCGCAACCGGGAGCGACTTTTAAGAGGGGCGACCTCATGAAGAAATTTGAGCGCATCGGGACACCGCTTAAGGGGGTCGTGATCATACAGCCCCACATTTTTTCAGATGACAGGGGATTCTTCCTCGAGTCATACAATGCAGAAGAGTTCACCGAGCTCGGGATTGGAGAAGCGTTTGTCCAGGATAACCACTCCTGCTCAAGGAAAGGGGTCATACGCGGCCTCCATTATCAGAGCAGGTATCCCCAGGGCAAACTGGTCCGGGTGTTGCGTGGGTCGATACATGATGTCATCGTTGACATCCGGAAAGGTTCACCCACGTATGGAATGAACTACGGGATCGTCCTTTCTGATGATACTTACCGGATGGCGTACATCCCCCCGGGATTTGCCCACGGGTTCCTCGCCCTGGAAGACCGGACCGAAGTCCATTACAAAACAACCGATTTCTATCACCCGGAATATGATGCCGGAATACGGTGGAATGATCCCACGCTTGGAATTCAATGGCCATTGGTTGAAAACGGCATCGGACATCCTCTGGTTTCACCAAAGGATGCCCTGCTCCCCTTCTTCACTGAAATCGTTAGCCCGTTTCAGTACTCCTCTGAAGAATAATAGGGAAAGACAGGGTTCCTCACCAGGACATGCTCTCTGTTCGACAAGGGATGATCCCTGGAGAGGAGATCAGTGGATCCTCATCACCAGGGTTCCTCTCCCATTTTTCATGAAGAGCCTGCATCCAGCCGGAGTATGCCACCGATACCATTTTTTCGGGGAGAGAGGGGCGGTGACCTGCTGAAGAAAGAAGGTAGTTCTTATGTTCACCAATGGATCAGGCTCCTGCTGAAGAAAGAAGGTAGTTCTTATGATCAGGCTCCTGCTGAAGAAAAAAGGTAGTTCTTATGATCAGGTTCCTGCTGAAGAAAGAGGGTAGTTCTTATGATCAGGTTCCTGCTGTTACCACGATGCTCCGCTCATCCCATCATTGATCGCAGAGGAGTTACCCGGTCGAACATGAGATGCCATTCAAAAAAGAGAGGGTGCCATCCGGTCCTATCAGGATTCATGCCGCTGGTAATCATCCTGGAGCCGGACAATATCATCCTCGCCGATATATTCCCCGATCTGCACCTCGATGATCTCGAGAGGGACAAGCCCGGGATTTTCCAGCCGGTGCACCGCACCGATGGGAACGAACGTGCTCTCTCCTTTCCGGAGGAGGCGCTCCTGTCCGTCGATATGGACCTTTGCGGTCCCGTGGACCACGACCCAATGCTCACTCCGGTGATGGTGCATCTGGAGGGAGAGTCTCCGCCCTTGAGGTACCGTGATCCGTTTGATGCGATAAGAGGGCCCGTCCTCAAGCCGGGTATACGAGCCCCATGGGCGGTACTCGGTCAGGTGGCTGTCAGCCCTGGGATCCCCTTTCTGCCGCAGGAGGGCCACCGCCTCTTTCGCCTCGTGTGCCCTCTGCCGCGGGGCAATGAGGGTGACATCTCCGGAATCGATGATCGCGGTGTCATGGACGCCGATCGTGATCACGAGGTGATCACCAATAACGAGGTTTCCGGTGGAATCAAGGCCGATATACTCGCCCCGCACCGCATTCTCCTCCCCGTTCTTCTGAAGGACCGAGTAAAATGCATCGAACGAGCCGAGATCGTTCCACCCGGTCTCAAGGGGAACCACGGCGGCACGGGAGGTCTTCTCCATCAGTCCGTAGTCAATCGAGACGGAGGGGACCTCCCGGTATGCTTCCTCCAGTGGTCTCGTGAAAGCCCGGGCGATATCGGGGGCGTGAATACCACATTCCTCGAAGAAGAGCCGGGTTGAGAAGAGGAACATGCCGCTGTTCCACAGGTAGCCGTCCTGCAGGTATCGTTCGGCGGTGACCCGGTCGGGCTTCTCAGTGAAGGAGGAGACGGAATACGCCCCCCCGATTGCAGGCCCCGGCTGGATGTATCCATACCCGGTATGGGGCTCGGTCCCTTTCACCCCGAAGAGGACCAGCCACTTGTCAGCAAGCTCCTCGGCTTTCCGCAGGGCGTCAGCGTACACCGGCCCTGCATGCACCATGTGATCGGAGGGCAGGACCGCGACCTTCGCCGGTCCGGACGACTGCTCAATCTCGCGGAGCCCGTAATAGACCGCAGGAAGGGTATTCTTTCCTTCCGGCTCAGAGAGAATCCGGCAGCCGCATCCGATCATCCCGGCCTGGTCCCGTGCGATGAACTCCTGGTCGGGATTGGTGACAACAACAATCTCCTCCGGTGAGGAGAAGATCAGGGCTCGCCGGAGGGTGAGCTGGTAGAGGGAGTGGCCGTCAAAGATCGGGAGGAACTGCTTGGGGAAGTGCCCCCGGCTGAGGGGAAACAGCCGTGTGCCGCTTCCGCCGGCAAGGATCAGAGTGTGTATGATGAATCCTCCTCCATGATAGTGGAGAATATGGCATCTCCCCCCTTATATCGGTTATTTCACCAGCGGGTTTCAGCGGAACAAACCAAAGGTCATCGTTCTATTCAGCACTGCCGCTCCCCCATCAGGGGAACCCGGCAGACGGGCACGAACCAGGGCCTTGACGGTTCCGGCAAACCTTCGGATATCCCCGGTCATCGCGAGGATTTTCAAAAAGACCGGCACTATTTACCGGGAGACTGCTCTCCTGTGACCAATGCGTAAAATAAGAACAGAATCAGGGATTCGTGCGTATATCACCCGATACTCAGCAATACGATAGCGGAACATAATAAAACTCCTCACTGTGGCATCCGGCACCCCGGAACCAGCCAGATCGGTACTCGTCCGATCAGATGAGGAGGAGATTGGCGATGATGAGCACGAGCATCATCACACCCATCCCGACCGCGGCCGTGGAACAAAGGAGTGTGCCGCCATGCCAGGGATCATCCTCCCGCTCCCTCTGGTTGAACCAGATCGTTGCGGCGATGAGCCCGGCGATCACCAGGAGCTTCGTCACTCCCACGACGGCAATAAAGGTGAGGGGATAGGCCATGAACCGGGCAAAGAGGGCGTTTGCCTCCGTGAAACCGGGGAGGAAGAGGACCCCGTATGACGAGATGGCAAAGTCAGCCGCCATCAGGAAGATGAATGCCGCAAGCATGATCTTCTGGTAGCGGGTGAGCATCATACATTACCATCGAATCCCACATTTAATGAGTTTCTGATAGAGGCAAACTGACGACGTGAAAAGGGCATGCATCCCTGGGTAAGAATCCCTGGGTTGTCGTTTTCCATCCCCATAGGGACAATCCGTGGTTCGTATTTTTCCGGGATCACGCCACTGTCGAAGAAACCATTTTGACAGGATTGGGCCATGTTCCCTTTTTCGGTTAATTGTTTCTTCGTGGTACCATAGGAACTGCCCCTCCACTCGGTTATACCATTGGGATTAGTCCGATGACCCATCGGGCTCCGTTCTCCACGTGCTCCCTCATACCGTGATTTAACCGGGTCACCTTTTTTCCCATGACCCTTCCACAATTCATATGATGCCAGACTCCAGATCCCTACCCATGGTCTCCATCGCATCGATCAGGGAGGCAGCTGCACTGCTTTCAGGAAAGATCATCCGGACTCCTCTGGTCTACTCCCCGACATTTTCAGAGAGGACAGGTGCCGGCGTGTATCTCAAGCTCGAGACGATGCAGAAGGCAGGATCCTTCAAGGTCAGAGGCGCCACAAACCGGATCCTGTCCCGGAAAGATTCGATCGGTCCCATGGGTGTGATCGCGGCTTCCGCGGGCAACCATGCGCAGGGAGTTGCTGTCGCCGCAGGTATAGCCGGAATCCCGGCAACCATCGTCATGCCTGTCTGGGTCTCGCCGGGAAAGCAGGAAGCGGCGGCAGGGTATGGTGCCAGGGTACTTCTCAAGGGCAACAGCCTCGAAGAGAGCCTTGCCTATGCACAGGATCTCGCAGAAACCAGTGCGATGACGTTCATCCACCCCTTCGATGATACGGCTATTATTGCAGGGCAGGGTACGATCGGTCTTGAAATCCTTGAGGACCTCCCGGATGTGGAGACGGTTGTGGTCCCTGTCGGAGGAGGGGGGCTGATTGCAGGCATAGCCACCGCAGTGAAGTCTGAACTCCGTGACGTGAGGGTGATAGGGGTGCAGGTCTCGGCATGCCCCTCGGCTGTTGCCGCACGAAAAGCCGGGGGACCGTTGACCGTGGCGTCCTATCCAACGATCGCTGATGGGATACGGGTGACGCGGACCGGGGAGGTAACCTGGCCGGTCATCCGCGACCTTGTCGATGAAATCGTGGTGGTCGATGACAATCAGGTCATCGCCGCCATCACGGCACTGCTCGAAAGAAAGAAGGTACTCGCTGAAGGAGCGGGGGCAGCACCCCTTGCAGCGGTTCTTTCCGGGGATATCACCCTCCACCCGGGAGAACAGGTGGTTGCCGTCATCTCGGGGGGAAACCTTGACTCGTTTCTCCTCGAGCGGGTCATCCGGAAAGGGCTCTTTGATGCCGGAAAAATGCTCCGGTGCACGGTCGATATAGAAGAGGAGGTGATAGCACTTCCTGCACTCCTCTCTCTTATTGCAGGGGAGGGTGCTATCATCTCCCGGATCGAGCAGGAGCGGGGATCTCCCGACCTGCCCCTTCACCTGAACAGGGTGACGCTGGAAATGGAGTTGCGAGGTCCCGAGCACCGGTACCGGGTGCTCCAGGTGCTCAGAGATCATGGGTACCGGGTTTGAGTGTGTACTGCCGGAGATTTCCCAGGGATCTGGTCGAAGGGAAGTCCTGCGTTAAAGAACGAGGGCGATCAGGAAAGGGTGCGAGCGGGCATCGTCCCCCAGCTGCTGATGACAGTTATCCTTGCGATTCTCGCTCACATTTTTACCATAGGTACGTCCGGACAGAAACTACAAGCGAACGACAATCGCTTTGCTGAAACAATTGAGATAAAACAGTACGTTACGTTGACCTGACGAGTGAGGATTTTTATGCAGGGAACTGTCCTGGCCTGGGGAACCACGAGACAAAGGACCTGATGATCTGAAGCGGCAGAGCAGTATGTGGAGGCCTTATCTTATCCTTGGGAAGAGGGGAGGAGGGTGATGAAAATGTCACCTTATCCACCCAACCTGCATCGGATCCTGCGGAATATGCCCGGTCCTTGACATACTCCCATTTCAGGACATGCGTCCCTTCGGTGATGCTGTAGGTCTTTTGTTGCCAGGCGACCTCTCCTTTTACACTTGCCCTCGACATTCCATCGATAGAGAAGGTGAGGGGATCCCTGGTCTGAGAGGAGACCTTCCACCAGAATGTCAGAGTCCCGGGGCCGGTGACTGTGGTCTGCAGGTAGGTCGACTGGCTGTTCCCAATCGCCCCGCTCTGGGCGGCATCCCCATCATAGTATGATTGAGTTGTTTCTGGGAACCAGTTTGCACTGCCGCCGGTCGTCCAGGCTAGCCCGGTATTGTCAACGGCATCGCCCAGGGTCGGGGTTCCCGAGCTGGGTGCGGTAGTCGCACTATCCGTTACCGTCGCAGTGTTCTCATTGCCAGAGGTGTCAACGGTCGTGACCCCGAGCGTGTATGCTGTCGCTGGGGTAAGACCAGTGGCCGTGTAGGTCTGGACACCATTCTGGACTATCCCAACCGGCGCTCCATCCAGGAAGACGTTCACATAGTCGAGATCAGCATCTATCGGATCGGTCCAGGTCCATGTGATCGAGGTCTGCTCATAGGTGGTGTTGGCAAGCCCGGTTACTGGTCCGGGCGGCGTGGTGTCCAAAGTTGGTGCTGTGGTCGCACCATCTGTCACCATCGCGGTGTTCTCATTGCCGGAAGTATCGACGGTCGTAACCCCCAGCGTGTATGACGTCGCGGGGGTAAGACCGGTTGCTGTGTAGGTCTGGACACCATTCTGGACAATCCCCACAGGCGCTCCGTCCAGGAAGACGTTCACGTAGTCGAGATCGGCATCCGGCGGATCGGTCCAGGTCCACGTGATCGAGGTCTGTTCATACGTGGTGTTGGCAAGGCCGGTTACTGGTCCAGGGGGTGTGATATCCCCGGCAGAGGTGAACACAACCCAGTCCACCCAGCCGCAGTCTGATCCGGCGCTCGCTAAGCGGTCCTTGACATACTCCCATTTCAGGGTATGTGTCCCCTCAGCGATGCTGTAGGTCTTCTGTTGCCAGGCGACCTCGCCCTGCATTGATGCCTGTAATGTCCCATCGACGTAGAAGCGCAGGTAATCCCGGGTCTGCGACGAGACCTTCCACCAGAACGTCAGGGTCCCGGGGCCGGTGACCGTTGTCTGCAGATAGGTCGACTGGCTGTTCCCAATCGCCCCGCTCTGGGCGGCATCCCCATCATAGTATGATTGAGTTGTCTCCGGGAACCAGTTCGCACTGCCGCCGGTCGTCCAGGCTAGCCCGGTATTGTCAACGGCATCGCCCAGGGTCGGGGTTCCCGAGCTGGGTGCGGTCGTCGCACTATCCGTTACCGTCGCAGTGTTCTCATTGCCAGAGGTGTCAACGGTCGTGACCCCGAGAGTGTATGCCGTCGCTGGGGTAAGACCGGTTGCTGTGTAGGTCTGGACACCATCCTGGACTATCCCAACCGGCGCCCCATCAAGGAAGACGTTCACGTAATTGAGATCGGCATCTATCGGATCGGTCCAGGTCCATGTGATCGCGGTCTGTTCATACGTGGTATTGACAAGGCCGGTCACCGGTCCAGGGGGTGTGGTGTCCAGAGTCGGTGCTGTGGTCGCACTATCCGTCACCGTCGCGATATTCTCATTGCCAGAGGTGTCAACGGTCGTGACCCCGAGGGTGTATGCTGTCGCTGGGGTAAGACCAGTTGCCGTGTAGGTCTGGACACCGTCCTGGACGATCCCAACCGGCGCCCCATCCAGGAAGACGTTCACGTAGTCGAGATCGGCATCTATCGGATCGGTCCAGGTCCACGTGATCGAAGTCTGTTCATACGTGGTGTTGGCAAGGCCGGTTACCGGTCCAGGAGGCGTAGTATCCCCTGCAGGAGTAAACACAACCCAGTCCACCCAGCCACAGTCCGACCCAGCGACAGTTGAGCGATCCTTGACATACTCCCATTTCAGGGTATGTGTTCCCTCAGCGATGCTGTAGGTCTTCTGTTGCCAAGCGACCTCGCCCTGGATTGATGCCTGTAATGTCCCATCGACGTAGAAGCGCAGGTAATCCCGTGTCTGCGATGAGACCTTCCACCAGAACGTCAGAGTCCCGGGGCCGGTGACTGTGGTCTGCAGATAGGTCGACTGGCTGTTCCCAATCGCCCCGCTCTGGGCGGCATCCCCATCATAGTATGATTGAGTTGTTTCTGGGAACCAGTTCGCACTGCCTCCGGTCGTCCAGGCAAGCCCGGTATTGTCAACGGCATCGCCCAGAGTAGGCTGATATGCTGTCCTAGCCGAATAGGTTACCATATCTGTATTCTCATTACCGGAGGTATCCACGGTCGTGATCCCAAGTGTATACTCAGTGTCCGGTTGTAACCCGGAGGTGGTGTAGGTCTCAATCCCAGCAGGAACTGTTGTCTGATAGACACCGTCAAGGTAGATAGTCACATACGCAAGATCGGCGTCGTCAGGATCCGTCCATATCCAAGTAATTGAATTATACAGATACGTCGTATTGACAAGTCCTGTTACCTGACCTGGGAGTGTGGTGTCGTTCACCGTGATATACCCGGTCTTGGTCTCGTCATCCGACCCACCTGGACCGGTGACGGTCAGTCGGAGGTCGTAGGTCCCGGGAGTCGTGAAGGTATACGTCGACCC
>Ga0208040_1000727_pt1 | contig 37421 bp, 23 predicted proteins | sample AD_UKC083_MetaG_FD_184431 | JGI IMG/M metagenome (GOLD analysis project Ga0208040, IMG submission 184431) | Active sludge microbial communities of municipal wastewater-treating anaerobic digesters from USA - AD_UKC083_MetaG (SPAdes) (version 2) | ecosystem: Engineered > Bioreactor > Anaerobic >...
ATCGCGGGGTCGTAAAAACCACTTACCCCGCGATAACCCTACACGGGCATCGCGGCGTGAGCGCTCCTTCTTTTTGCGACGGCGCGATACCCCGACATCATCGCAGTGTAAAAAAAGACATAGAGGGGATCGCGGGGTCGTAAAAACCACTTACCCCGCGATAACCCTACACGGGCATCGCGGCGTGAGCGCTCCTTCTTTTTGCGACGGCGCGATACCTCGACATCATCGCGGCGTAAAAAAGACAAAAGGCGGATCGCGGGGCCGTAAAAACCACTTACCCCGCGATGTATCTCTAAATTATGCCACCTCACAACTTGACACACCAAAAACAGGCGCCCACGGCAGAGTAGCCTTTTTCAAAACTTACCCCTTTATTTCGTGCGCATCGATTTTCGGTTACAACCCTCAAAATGCTATAATTCATAGACATTCCTCGTTCAGTCATCTTGTCAACAATAGTGAATTAAAGTGGTTAAGTCCGGTCTTGTCCATAATCGATGTTTGCATTCATAAATGGGAGGCGCTTATGAAAAAGATACTCGTCTTTTTTTCCCTTTTCATCGTACTCACAACGTCCTTTCTTTTCGGGGCGGAGACCCTGCTGGTGAAGGTGATAGGGGTCGGCGAAACCGTACAACTCGCAATAGACAATGGGGTGAAGCAGGCCATAGAAATAGCCGTGGGGGCGCTCGTGAGAGCGTATGCCGAAGTCGATTCGCAGCTCAAGGTAACGGCGACGGACATCTTCGAGCAAACGACCTTTCAGGAAAGAATACTCTCGTTTTCGAAGGCGTACATACAAAACTACGTCGTTCTACAAACCACGCAGCAGTGGGGGCTGTACTACGTAGAGCTCGAATGCGCCGTGCGACAGACGGCGCTCGAAGGCGCGATGCTGAGAAACGGGATCGGGTTTCTTTCCTTCGAGGGGTCAAAACTGATCGCGCTGTTTGAGGCGAACCGCACGACGGACAGGAATGCGGCGGCGATGATTCGGGCAAAAAAGCAGACTCTATCCGTAGGCTGATGTCACCCATACGTACTTCGCTCTTATGACCCTTTACACTGAAGCAATGTGAAATAGAGAGGGTTAATAAGGTTCTCAGCATTGCTTGGGCCATAGAAAAGAACACAGAAAAACCTACAGATCCGAGAATGGAAAGGGAATATCCAGACGCGAAAAAGTGTTTATTAAACTGTTATTGGAGGGTAGATGGTGAAACCGCCTAAAGTGTTAGATAACAGAAAAAATAGAGTCATTGATGAATTAAAAGAGGGGTTAGGCAAAGGGTCCAAGCTATCAGTTATATCGGCTTATTTCACTATATATGCTTATGCAGAGCTTAAGAAAGAGCTTGACAAGATAGATAATATGAGGCTTATATTTACCGAGCCAACCTTCGTTCATAAAGACCAAGAGCTAATAAGGGAGTACTACATAGTGCGACAACCGGCGAAGAAAATGTCAGGAAATGAATTTGAGCTCAAATTAAGTAATAAGATGAAACAGGCGGCCATAGCAAAGGAATGTGCAGAATGGGTTGAGAAGAAGGCAAACATCAAATCGTTAAAAAGACCGAATCCAGCTCAACTCAGACTGATATATATAGAAAATCCTGAAGAGAACATTTCCATAAACGGTACTGTTGACTTCACTTCAGACGGATTAGGTATTGTCTCTTCCAGTCGTTTGGATAGCAATATGTGCTTATATGGCAAAGAATACACCATCAGTTTTCTAGAGGCTTTTAACGAGCTTTGGGAAGACGACACAGTTGTTCAAGATGTGAAAAACCAAGTCCTTGAGCAGATGAGGATTCTTTACAAGGAAAATACTCCCGAGTTTATCTACTTCGTTACACTTTACAATGTTTTTCGGGACTACTTGTATGAACTAACAGAAGGTGACATTGTTAGAAGCCGCACGGGTTTCAAAGAAAGCCAAATCTGGAACAAACTCTATAAGTTCCAAAAAGACGGGGCTATGGGAGCCATTGACAAAATAGAAAAGTATAACGGTTGTATCATCGCAGATAGTGTTGGGCTCGGGAAGACCTTTACAGCGCTTGCTGTGATTAAATACTATCAGCTAAGAAACGACAGGGTTTTAGTTCTTGCCCCAAAGAAGCTGCGGGAAAACTGGACCATCTATACCCTGAATGATAAACGTAATATATTTTCAGCGGATCGGTTCAATTACGATGTCTTAAATCATACTGACCTTTCTAGAACGAGCGGGTACTCTGGAGAAATTAACCTTGGTACATTAAACTGGTCCAACTATGACCTTGTAGTGATAGATGAGAGTCATAACTTTAGAAACAATCCGCCAGTCAAAGGTCGCATTACCCGTTATCAAAGATTTATGAACGATATCATAAAAGCGGGTGTAAAGACTAAAGTACTAATGCTATCCGCGACTCCTGTGAACAATAGAATGAATGATATAAAAAACCAAATTGCCTTCATCACCGAAGGTAAAGACGACGCTTTTAAAATGGTAGGACTGGATAGTTTGGAGGTTATTTTAAGAAAAGCCCAGTTGACTTTTAATAGGTGGTCAGAACTACCTGACTCGGAAAGAACAACGGAAGCCTTCGTAAATATGATGGACCTAGATTACTTCAAACTTCTTGACACAGTGACCATTGCCCGCTCTAGGAAGCATATAGAAAAATACTATAACCTTGCGGAGATCGGCAAATTCCCCACTAGGTTAACTCCTGTAAATAAATATCCCGCCATTGATACCCTGGATGAATTTCCACCTATCAGTTATATCAATAAGCTGATTAAAAAACTGACCCTTTGTGTGTATTCACCTCTGCTTTATGTGCTACCACAAAAACGAGCCTCGTATGAAGCAAAATATGATATTGAAGTTGGGGGAAATAAGGGTGTGTTCAGGCAAGCAGATAGAGAGCGAAGCTTAGTTGGCCTTATGAGAGTTGGAATACTTAAGAGGATGGAAAGTTCTATCAATTCTTTCGCTATTACTGTGGAGAATATCCTAAATAAAATAAACATAACCCTTAAGGCGATAGAGAATAAGCAATTAGACTTCGACGCAGAGCTGAATATTAGCGAGATAGATCTAGACGATGCTGAGTTTGACGGCCTTATGTTCGGCAACAATGTAAAAGTCCTTCTTCAAGATATGGATTTGATTAAGTGGAGACAAGACCTCTTAGATGATAAGTACAAGCTTGAAACTATTTTATCAGAGGCTATGGAAGTTACCCCTGAAAGAGATAATAAGCTGATAGTACTGAGAAGACTCATTGAAGGCAAAATCAAGAACCAAATCAACCAAGGCAACAGAAAAGTGATTATTTTTACAGCCTTTGCGGACACGGCCAAATACCTATATAAAAACTTATCAGATGAATTCGCCAAGAGAGGAATTTATACGGCTATTGTAACAGGCAGCGGCGACAACCACGCTACCGTTCCTATACCAATGGAGCTGCGTAATACGGTGAAAATGACGGATATAAATACTATACTAACCCTCTTTTCGCCAATATCCAAGGAATGTTCCAAGATATATCCTGAGGTTAATGAATATATCGACATTCTAATTGCGACAGACTGCATATCAGAAGGCCAAAATCTGCAAGACTGTGATTACCTAGTAAATTATGATATCCATTGGAACCCCGTTCGGATTATCCAAAGGTTTGGCCGAATTGACCGTATAGGCTCCAAAAACGAGGTTGTTCAATTAGTGAACTTCTGGGCAACTGAGGACTTGGACGAATATATCAACCTTCAACAAAGGGTTAAAGGCAGAATGGTCTTATTGGATGTTTCGGCTACGGGAGAAGAGAACGTAATTGAGATGGATTCAAGCAAAGAGATGAAAGACCTTGAATACCGTAAAAAACAATTACAAAGGCTGCAAAACGAAATAGTTGACCTAGAGGATATATCAGGAGCTATCTCCATTACGGACCTTACCTTCAACGACTTCAAGATGGAGCTTATGGACTATATGAAAACCCAAAGAAAGACCTTAGACGAAGCCCCCGACGGGATGTATGCTGTGGTTAACATTGACCCAGACTTAAATGACGCTGTGAAGCCTGGTGTAATCTTTACTCTAAGACAGGTTAAAGGGAAAGGAGAGGCAAAGGAGCAAAACCCTCTCTTTCCCATCTATATGGTCTACATCACAGATGAAGGCAAAGTAAAGTTATCTTTCCTACACGCTAAAAAGATACTGGATTATTATAAAAAACTCTGCTCGGGTAAGAACAAGGTCTTAAAAAACTTGGTTGAAGAATTTAATAAGGAGACAAATGACGGCCGCGAAATGGAGCGTTATTCTGACCTATTGGAAAGCTCTATTAAAGACCTGATAGGGAAAAAGCAGCACATTGGAGTGACTAGTCTCTTTTCTAAAGGCGGGACAACAATATCTAAAAGTATTTTCGAGGGCGTAGAGGACTTTGAACTGGTTACCTTTTTGGTTCTCAAAAATTAGGAAGCGCCTATGGAGAAATACGGATTTTTAAATATTCCAGTCTCCTGTTTTATCGGGTCTACCATTTACAAAAAGCTTTTTTTTGAAAAGGCTAACCTGAGAGGTCGTGATAAAGCTCTTTTTTCTAACACAATCAATAAAATAAGGTGGGTCTACTGCCTAAAGCCTGAAACTATAAATATCCCAGTCTATAAGGATGAGGTTAGGGACTATCCAGAGATAGAAGTTATTGAAGTATTATTGAATAACGATGATAAGAGGCTAAAAAAAATAGCAGAGATTATCATGAGAACTATTCCCTACCCGATGCTTTTAATCTTTGCGTTTGAAGAAAGGATGCAATTCTATGCGGCTCACCAAAGGGTTAGCCAGAGCGATAGTAGCAAAAACACCATTGAAGAATGTATTGCAACAGACTGGATAGATCATGACAAGTCTTTGTTTTCCAAGCTGGATATTAGGAAGATGCGGTTTACTAATCTTTATGCCCTCTACAGCGACCTTATGGATATCATTAGCATTTACAATGTGTCGGACTTAATGGCAGAAAAAAAACCTATAACAGGCACAGAGGCGAGAGAATTGGCCGCTCAGCTGAGAGTTATTGAAGGGCAGATCGTATCTTTACGGGCAAGGCTGAAAAAAGAAAGTCAGTTTAACCGCAAAATGGAACTGAATATCGAGATTAAGAGGCTTGAGCAAGAAAAGAGAAAACTATTTGGAGGGGATTTCGAATGCGGGAAACTATTTTAAACGGCAAGACTCCGGATATTGCGCAGGACAATATTCTAAAGCTAAGACAAATATTCCCTTGTGTTTTTACTGAAGATAAGGTGGATTTTGAAAAGCTAAAGCAAGTACTGGGCAACTATGTAGAAGATAGAACCGAACGCTATAACTTTACTTGGAACGGGAAAGGGCAGGCTCTCCGCTTATCCCAAACTCCATCACTGGGTACGCTTCGACCCTGCAAGGAAGACAGCAAGGACTGGGATACCACCCAGAACCTCTATATTGAGGGGGATAATCTTGAAGTGCTGAAGCTTCTACAAAAATCCTATCATAGTAAGGTGAAATTTATATACATAGACCCGCCTTATAACACGGGGAAAGACTTTGTATATCCTGATGATTTTCACGATAGTTTAAAGAATTATAAAAGAATTACAGGTCAGGTTGACGAGGAAGGAAAAAGGATAAGTACCAATACAGAGACAAGCGGCCGTTATCATACGGATTGGCTAAATATGATGTATCCAAGGCTAAGGCTGGCAAGAAATTTACTTAGTGATGATGGAGGCATTTTTATTAGTATTGATGACAATGAGGTGCATAACTTAAGGAAGATTTGTGATGAAGTATTTGGTGATAGCAATTTTGTAGCGGAATTTTATTGGAAATCAAAACCACAAGGCGGTAATGATAATGCTAACATAGTTTCAGAACATGAATATATCCTTTGCTATGCCAAGAGCATCGACGCTTTTTCTATTAAAGGCCGTGAAAGCGATGAAAGCAAATATAGGAATAAAGATGAATATTATGAAACACGCGGCGGATACGCACTCGGCAAATTAGACCTTGCAACACTTGAATACCGCGCGAATCTAGATTATAAAATCACCGCTCCTGATGGAACTACTATTTATGCTGGCGGCGTGAATGGAGTTATAATCAAAATGTGTGGAAAAAGGGTAAAAAGCGAAAAAAAAGGCGTATCCTACGATTAGGAAAAAAAGGTCCAGCGAGACCAAAAGGAGGATACGCCGTGAAAGATTATAAACTAAAAAGCAGGAACATTCAAGAGGGATGTATAGAGTGGAAATTGGACGAAAAAGAGAACATCAACAGTTTAGAAGAATTGGCCAGACACGGGGCGAGAGTTATGCTTCGCATAGCCTTAAATGACGAAATTAAAGAATTTATGGAAAAGGGCGAAACGCTACGAGATGAAGAAGGAAGAAGGCTGGTCTACCGAAATGGCTATCACCGAGAGCGGGAGATTCAAACGGGAATCGGGCCGATAAAGGTCAAACAGCCAAGAGTAGATAGCCGGAAAGCGGAAGTGAAATTCAACAGTAAGATACTACCGAAATATATGCGAAGGACAGAGAGCATCGACGCGTTCATACCGATCTTGTATTTAAACGGGGTATCGACAGGAGATTTTTCCGAGGTAATGGAAGGGCTATTGGGGAAAGGGAAAGGCTTGAGCGCGAATACGGTAGTACGATTGAAAGCGGAGTGGGAAAAAGAGTACGCCGAATGGAGAAAACGCGATTTGAGCGCAAAGAGATACTGCTACATCTGGGCGGACGGCATCTACCTGAAGCACCGAGATGAAGAAGACGAAAAGAGCTGCATTCTGGTAGTCATCGGGGTAAATGAGAACGGGGACAAAGAATTCTTAGCGATAGATAGCGGGATCAGAGAAAGCGCGCTGAGCTGGAAAGAGGTCTTGTTGGGACTACGGGAGCGGGGGATGGAGGAGCCGAAGCTGGCGATCGGGGATGGAGGGATGGGTTTTTGGTCTGCGCTAAGAGAGGTATACCCTCAAACGAGAGAACAGCGGTGTTGGGTCCATAAAACGGCGAACGTATTGAACCAGTTGCCGAAGAAACTCCACCCGATGGCAAAAAAGATGCTCCAAGAAATCTATCTATCGCCGGATAAAGCCCAAGCGGAAAGAGGCATAGGAAGATTCGTTAACGTCTTCGAGGACAAATACCCCAAAGCGGTGAAGAGTCTGACGAAAGACGCAGAGGAATTGCTGACATTCTATGATTTTCCAGCAGCGCACTTCCAGCATATCAGAACGACGAATCCGATAGAATCGAGCTTTTCGACTATACGGCTCAGGACAAAAAAGATGAGGAACTGTGGCAACCGAAAAACAACGTTAGCGATGCTGTACAAATTGTCCCAACAGGTGGAGAAGGGGTGGCGCAAACTGCGAGGATTCAAAGAGATTCCCTATGTTTTGGAAGGGATGCCCTATCTCGACGGTTCAAGAATGGAAAACGCCGTCGTTTAACTGCTTGCTGGAGGATACGCTCGATTTCGCTTATTCCACAACATTTGACAATAACTCATTTGAGCGCGAGGTTGTTTTTCTATGGGGAAATTGGCGTTGGCAATAGGAGTCTGCAATGCGGAATAGAAGTTATCGAAAAACCCGGATTCTATACCGAGATTTGTGTAATACGCATTCCAGGCCCGAATCCCCGCAATTAAAACAGAAAAGAGTAATAAAAGAATGAATAGCCATCGATTTCTTAGGATGAACGAGAAGATTTTCATTTTTGGCCCTCCTAAAAAGCGTTTTGATTTGCTAGCCATTATTAACGCGACTTCATTTAATCGAGTTATCGTCATAGGTTTGAGCGGAGTGGTAGAGAAACTCGATTCTATCGAATTCACAGAGTCCGTCCAATGATTCGGGGCGCTCAACTCTGTCAGGTTAATGATCCCAGACACAATAACTCATGAAAAAGGCGACCAAAAAGGCCAAAAAGAACAGCTATGGCTTTTCGACCATCAGAAATCCTTAGCCAATTTTGCATTGAAAAAGCATACCGAAAACGCGCCTAGACGATTTCGTTTATCGATCGATGGATAAGCGGTTCAATAAAGTATTCAGGTCACGATGTTGGACCCCGGTATCCACAAGGGATTTCGCGATCTGAGCCGCCTCGACGTGGTACGCCTGTTTTTCATACTCGTTCTCGGTTACTTGATAGAGGTCTAAAAGGGCAAACGCCAATTCAATAGTCGAGTCTACCATATCGGGCGCTTTCGCTACCAGGGTTCTTAAAATATCCAACACCTGAAGAAAGCATTCTTTCGAACGCGGAAACTCTCCCTTTTGTTGATAGAGTTTTCCGATTCCACTCAAAGATATCGAGTAATCCAGCTGCCAGCGTAGGTTCTCGGGGTCTTTCTCCGCCAATTCAAGCCTGATCGCCAGCGATTTGTTGTATGCTTCCAGCGCACGGTCTATGTTCCCCCGCTTCGCTTCGACATCTGCGATATTGTTCCAGCTCACGCCGAGGTACCGCTTCCAGTCGGTGTTTGTTGGGGCTATCTCCGCCAGTTCAAGCATAATATTTTGTTGTTTTTCGTAAGCGACTAGTGCTTGGTCCAGGTTCCCGCGTGCCGCTTCGATATCCCCGATCTTATCCCAGCTTACACTTAAGTCCAGCTTCCAATTGGTGTTCGCGGGGTCTTTTTCGGTCAGTTCGAGCATGATCACCAGGTCTTTCTCGTAGGCGCCCCGCGCCTGATCCAGGTTTCCCCGCGCCGTTTCGATATCCCCGATCTTGCTCCAGCTCACGCTTAAGTCCCCCATCCAATCGGCGTTCGCCTGGCCTTTCGCAGTCAATTCGAGCATAATCGCCAGGGATTTCTCGTAGGCTTCCCTCGCCTGTGCGAGGTTCCCCATCGCCGCTTCGATAACCCCGATCCTGTTCCAGCTCGCGCTTAAGCCAAGCAGCCAGTCGGTGTTCGTGGGATCTTTCTCCGTTAGTTTGAGCATAATCGCCAGGGCTTTCTCGTAGACGTCCCTCGCCTCTGAGAAGTTCCCCCGCGCCTTTTCTATATCCCCGATCCTGTTCAAGCATGCGCCGAAATCTTGGAACCAGACCGTGTTCAGGAGGTCTTTCTCTATCAGTTCAAGCATTATCGCCAGCGCTGCCTCGTAGGCGTCAGACGCTTGGTCGAGGTTCCCTCGTTTCGCTTCGATATCCCCGATCTGGTTCAAGCTCACGCTTAGGTCACGTAGCCATTCGGGGTTCGTTGGGTCTATCTTCGACAGTTTGAGCATAATCGCCAGGTATTTCTCGTAGGCTTCCTGCGCCTGCGACAGGTTCCCCTGCGCTTTTTCAATATCCCCGATCCTGTACAAACTTACGCCGAGATCTTGCAACCAGGCCGTGTTTATAAGGTCTTTCTCCGTCAGTTCAAGCATAATCGCCAGGGCTTTCTCGTAGGCGTCCCGCGCCTGCGACAGGTTTCCTCGTTTCGCTTCGATATCCCCGATCCCGTTCCAGCTCACGCTCAAGTCCCGCTTCCAGCCGGTGTTCTCCGGATACGCGTCCACAAGCTCTTCGAGAACGGAATGCTGTCTTTGGTGCATCCATCGCGCCCATTCCGCGTTCCCGCGTGCGCTGTAGTAATCATAACAAATATGAAGGAAGGCGGCTAAGGCGTGTTTTGCCTCCGGTTGCGTTTCTGCTTTCAGAAAACGATCCACGATACCTTTGAATCCGGTTTCTTCCGATTCTTTATGGCGCGCGACTACATAGGTCAGAAGGGCGGCGATGACTTTTACCGGAAGCCTTCCCTTCCCCTCTCCCGGGAGGCTTTTCTTGAACAATTCAACCAGCCGGTCCCGGACGGTCGCGTCCTTTTCCGGTTCTTTGTTAGAAGCGTACAAATGAATCCCCAGGTTTTCTATCGCGTAATCCAGGGGCTCTTCCCATTCCTGCACCCCTTGAAGGTACTCCCAGCCATAGTCGGCAAGCATCCGGTGACCTTCTTTAGGTTCTATTTCGTAGATGTCAGGCTGCGATCCTTCCAATTCTCCCGTGAGCCATTCCAGGACGGATGCGTGGTAAAAACGCAGGGTGTCTGTCTTTTCTTCGTATTGAACCAGAGAGCCTACCGCGCGTAACCATTTTTTCAATTCCGGTTTCTTCATCCCAGTGATCTTCAGAATCAAGTCGGCTTTCAAAGGTTCGACCGCCGCGCACATCAGCGATAAAATCTCTATGGTACGGTCATCGAATCCCTGAGGAAAATGTGCGCTGAAGAATCGGCTGAGGTATCCGTTCATCCCTACTGGAAACTTTTCGGGTGAACGAAGCATCCCGGGGTTTCTCACGATGTCATCGCACATAAGCTCGCAGTACAAAAAGCTTCTCTCTGCCCTGTTCACCAGTGTCTCCAGAAGGTATTCCTTCATTGGTTCTTTGTGTAAATCGGAAAGTCGTTTCTCGTAGTAGGCTCTGAAATCTGCCCTTTGGTTTTCCTCTTCATCCAGATCGATCTGGATCGGGGTGCCTTGAAGCTGGAACGTGATCAAGGGTTCATTCCGCGAGGTGATGATCCACCGTATCCAGGTGGGCATCGCTTTTTGGAGTTCCGGGTCTCCGATCAATCGAGCCAGTTCGTTTTCCCTTCCAGGAACTCCCGCTTCGTCGAGCCCGTCGATGAGGATGACGATCTGTTGATTTTCGTTTCTTTGTGTTCTTGATACACGAACCAAAGGGGTCGCGATCAGTTCTTCGAAAAGTACTTGCGGTTGGATCGTAGGGTTCAAGTACCGTTTTTCATTTTCGAAGACCTTGCCTTTGAGTTCACGTCCATAGTCTTCCAGACAAAAAGCGAGTTGGCATGCGATCGAATGAATGATCCGATTGACGTTGGATTTGTCCGCGTTGTCCCGGTCACAAAAGTGAATCGCGCGGATGGAGTCGGGCATTTCCCGGACCAACCATGCGGCGATCGCGCTCTTTCCAGCCCCGGGCCCCCCGCCGATACGGAAAATCCTCGGGGCGTTCGGCGCTTGAAGCCACTTTTTGACTCCGTCTAAGACCCATTCTCTGCCCATAAATCGATCGAGAACAGCGAGTCTCTTGGGTTCGAACTCCATAGGTTGTAGGATTTGTTTGAGTCTGATGCGCTCGTCCTGAACGGGAACGGTTTTCTTCCGCGAGAGAAAGGCCTCGATTTCCTTTAAATGTTCCAGGTAGCGCTCTTCCTTTTCTTCGATGGGTATGGCGTCGTCGATGGGATAGTACTGGATGGTATAAATGGCTAACGGAGGCTCGCAGGGTACGAGGCGCAAGGGGAGTATCGCATCGCGGGTGTGATAACTTGCCCAGGTTACTTCGTTGAGGCAGAAATTATGGCTCTGCCGAACTGAGGAAGGAGTCATAAGAAATACGAACCATCCCCCATCTTTCAGACGCTGTAACCCTTCATTCAGCGTAGCATCCCAATGGCCCCCGGCGGCGATTCGGTCGATGTCTAGAAAGACTTCGTACCCAAGAGCTTCCAGATCCGTTTTCAATCTCCGGGCCACTTCCGGCAGCTCGTGATGGCTGTAGCTGATGAAGACGTATTTGTTTCTCTCATTACTTTGATTCGGCATAAATATCACTCCCGTTTTATTTGTAAAGCAAAACGGTAGCAGGTCTTTGAGCACGTACCTTGCCCGTTTAAGTCCCGAAAATCTAACGGTTTGGTCCGAATGCCTATCAACTCCGCATTCCACATTCTTTCCTTATCACCCGCTCTTCGTTGTGTAATAAGATAGGCCCTTCACCGATCCTCCGCACCGGACAACAAAATCTCATTTCAGTTTCTATGGAAATAATGACAATTATCGCATAGGACATAGCGTTTTTCAATACGATGTGTGAGCATAATATCGAGCGTGACCAAAATTAGAAAGAAGAAGAAGGGAAAAAACAGCCTCCAAAGGAGCCATCATTTGAGCTCTTTTGACCCTTCACGGGGGTGAAGAAGTGTATTTTTCATCCGCGTGAAAAACCTGCCAACTTGAAAGTTGGCGTTTCCAAGAATCTTCTCTCCGCGCTCTCTGTGTCCTCTGTGCGAACTCTGTTTTTCAAGACAGGTACAAAAGCGTATCGCGCCGTCGCGAGAAAAAGGGGCGCTTACGCCGCGATGGCTACACAGGCTAAAAATCGCGCGATCGATTCTGGACTTGTTTCTTGATGGCTCCTCATAATTTAACACACACCAATACGAAAGTCGCTTAATTATGCAAGGCGCTTGTTTCGTGATATAATCCAAGTGTTGCATTAAGTAGGATGTTGACGAATTTACGCGATGAGGACAACGATAAAACGTAGAATCGTAATGTCAAACGGTAATACTCGATAGTTTAGGGGTTTCTTTGATTAAGTCGCGAATCCTCTGTGGAGGTAGGTGATATCCTTGAATGGCGACGAAAAGGGAAGGGTCATTTATCCTGACGACGTGAACGTCCTTCTTTCTTATCAAATCGGCCTTACACCCGGCCAGGCTTTCGATGAAGCAAAATGCGACTCCTACGTTAAGATGGGTATTTCTTTCCCCGAATACGTAAACCCTATCGTAAGGTACGAATGGAATGGTACCGAACAGAGACTGTCCGTGTTTGAACTGAACGCTTCTCATAAATCCCTCAATGAGATTATTTCGGAAAGAAAGCTGAGTTCCTCCGAAGTACTTCAAATCATTAAAGGGCTCAATCAGATTTTATTCGCGCTTCACGTTCACGGGTTGTTCCATATGAATATCGAAGCCTCCAATGTGCTGCTTGTTGACGAAGCGCCGATCCGACTTTTACTAACGGCCCCGCGGTTGATCTACGAAGATGGAAAAGAACGACTGGGAGACGATGCGAAAAGACGTGTGGATTACATTCAAATGGGCCTTCTTTTACTGAATCTTTTAGGCGTCAGTACAGACCATCCTAAAGCGCCGTTGGAATTGCTGAATTGGGTTGAAGCTCAAAGCTTCCAGGTACTTGAGGAGCGCGCTGGGGCCTTGGACGCCTTAATTGCCGGAATCCTCGACGTGAACCATGAGCGGGCTTGGGGGTATGATCAAATAAGACTCTGGACGGAACAGGTTATAGATAAAGACGATGTTCTTCTCGTTCCTTTTTTGTGAGGGATGTGCGGTATGACTCTTTGGCGCAGGTTTCTAAAGCGATCGCAGAAGAAGTTATCTCCTGGAAACAGGCGCGTACATTAATCCTAACCGAAGAATTCAAGGAACGCGTTTCATTATCTTGCAACCGAATAGACCAGAGAAAGTTTTCAAGCGCCTTGTATGCAGCTTATGCGGACGATGCCGAAAGGCTGGATCATTTTCTGCTTCTTTTCCTTGAAACAGACGACTTTTCGCCGTACGGAAAACGAGTAGACGTCGCATACCTTCTGGAACTCATCGAAAATGCGCTCAATGGAGCTTCAATCGATAAACGGGGCAAGCTCCTTCTGCAAAAGATTAAAAAAGGTAGTTTAAGCAAGATGGCGCTTACCCATTCGCTGGAAAAAGACAAGCGGTTCGAAGTCGTTGATCATTTACACCTCGTGGAGGCACTGTATAACGCAAGCTCAGAAGCTTCCTCGTTCGTAATTATGAAAAAGGCATTGGAAATTTCGATGAACCCAAAAGCGTGGATGATTCCTGACAGCATCGATCGACCGAATCTCTTTCGCTTTATTGAGGATTACGCTTCTGAAATAGAGCTGATTCCGAGTGAAAGGGATTATGCGCAGTTTTTGAATGATTTCCTTATTCCTTCAGTGTACGATACGGAAGGAAAGGTCCGTTCCCTTCCTCTGAAAGAATACCGGGCGTTCTTATCTTTTTTTCAGGAATACCAAAAAAACCCCTTGCTGAAGCGGGATTTCGAAGAGATTTGCGAAACTTGGTACGTGCCAAAATGCGTATCTGAATTACCTCTGGAATCTCCAAGCGTCTTTGTTGATCTTGTGAAAATTGTGGGGAATATCTGGGACGCGAAAGCTTTTTTTACGGAAGCTCAATTGTCCGCAACAGAGTACCGCTCAATGGAACCCGAAGTCTTCGCCGCCCTTTCCATCGACGAGTTTTCGACCATGGCGAACACGATCTCTTTAGGCTTAACCAGACGGTTTATCAGGAAATGCGCGAGGGTTATGCGCAACATCCGACCTGCTATTAGCGATAGAGACCCTTTAGCCCTTCTATTGGAGCAGAAGCTGTCATTACTACTTACGCCATCGGAGGCTGTAACAAAAACCGATAAGGAAATAGTAGAAAGAACTATCCGCCTTTCTACTTTTTTTCCTTTTACCGAGACTTTGCTTTTTTTTCTCGATTTTTGGATACGAAAAAGCCTGATTTGGGTTTTCGCTTCCGGTTTGGTGTCGGGAAGCATCTGCGCTTCGATCTCGGGCGGTAAGAGCTATTGGAACTATGTTATAATTTTCGGGGTAATCATCGAAATTGCCATAATCTTCTTTCAGATCAAGGGGCTCACCTCTTGGCCAGACTGGGTTTTCGGCTTAGGACCAGTGGGCGGGTTTGCTGTCGCCACATTGATCATGTCGCTAAAATATTTCCCCGTGTTTAAGCTGGGCTTTCTTTGGGTTTTTGGCTTCGGGAGCCTTTTCACTTTCGTATACTCATTGATAAGGACGAGAAGTCAGGGTTTTCGATTACTGTTCCCGAAAACACGTCGAATTATTACGAGCGATTATGCGATTTCCCCCCCTTAGGAGGTAAAAAAAAGATGGGTATAAGAAGCAGACGGTCACTGCAAGACGACCCTTTCCCGTTGAAAAACGTTGTATGGGCGGACTTACCCTTTAATGACAATGAACATAGCGCCATATTTAAATCAGTTTTCAGGGGGATAGTGGAAAAATCACATATTTCCTCAATAGATGCGCGTTACCTGTTGTTCTATCCCTGGTTCTTCACGACCTATAAGCATAAACGGTTCCTTCAAATGTTAGGCGAACGCTGGATACCGGAACTATTCCAACTAGATTTCGTTCAAACGGAGTTTTCGCCCAACGCCAGTTATGAAAGAATTATGAGGTATTTCGAACATTTTGATTGGCGATATGTCGATGGTGAACTGTTGCAAAATCCTACTCAGGCAATAAAAACTAAAGAGGAGTTTGCGCCGGAAGAACTGGATGAAGCTCTCAAAACCTTCCTTTCCGGAGAAAAAAGAATGATCCGCGAACTCGTGTTCAAACCGAAAAAGGGGATTCAGTATTACCAGGCGCTTCAAAGCGCAAAGGACTGTTTTAAAGTTAGCCTCATCAATTCTTCAGATTCCAAGAGTAAGTATAATGAGGGACTTTCATCCTTTTTCGACGAATTATATATTTACGCCAAAAACGGGAAGCGTCTTTTCGAGGGTTTGATCCAAGAGTTAGAAGGTATTACTTCCGGAGAAAACGGTGGATTGGCCGCGGATATGATTGACTTTGAAAACCATCATCAGTTCCTTAAAGTGGATTGGATCAGCTATTTTAGAGAAAGCTTGAGCAGCTTAGTCGCAGAAGCGCTAGAAAATCGGAAAGAAATGAATACCGGCATTTTACGGAAAGCAAACGATTTAGCCATATCGAATTGTTTGCTGAATGATACAGTTTCTTCCAAATACCTTTGCTCACTCTTTGACCCGGAAAAAGATATAATAAAAGCGCTCGGATTGGAAGATAGAGCCGTTCATTCTGTGGTCGTGTCTTCTGAGCTGCTAAAAGAGAAGGTTAGCGCGCTGCTCCCTGGAATTCCGGTTAACGTGTCGCTTTCCAGAGCCGCAGCTTTTATCGTTTTTCTCGTGACTGAAAACCCAGCGCTTGCATTTCAGGTTAGACCAGCAGAGTTATGGGATCGCGTAAGCAATATGGATCCGAGAATCGTGAATTTGCAGGATGCCCCTCCTGTTGGAGGAAACTTGTTCGAAACGATGTGCAACCGAATAAAGGGACAAAAACCATTCGAAGAGAGAAAGATGGAGCCAGAGAAAGCCTATTTTGCCATCGGCGATATTCACGGCGACAAGACAACGCTATTGAAAATACTATTTTCGATTTATATGGGACGGAATCCCGAGCAGGTGGTTATATTCTTCCTTGGGGATTACGTTGATCGGGGCGCGAAGGATACTTATGTGTTGAGCATTGTTTTTTCCTTGTACCTGACTTTTCCAGACAACATCGTTCTTCTGAAAGGGAACCACGAACATTATCTTGTTGACCAAGGAAGGATTCGACCAACGTTTCAGCCCTCTCATTTTTATAACGACTACTACGATGTATTGGAAGAGCACGGGATGGCCCGACTCGTATTTATCGATCTCTTTGGGTCTTTAAAAACCTATGCGATTCTCGAAAATCCCCTCCGCAAAGAAAAAATCCTGTTAGCGCACGCGGGGATTCCGGATTCAGTCTACGTTCGAAACGTACAAAGGTTTGAGGAAACGCTCAGTCTAAGTTCCCAGCTCCAGCAACAATTTTCTTTGGCCTATTCGGCCGAAAGCAATTTTCTATGGCGTGACCCTTCAGATGTTTCTTTTAACGATGGAACCCCGAGGTACGTTTTTACTTACGAAGAGTTTTATTTCCTGATGAAACGATTCGGGATAAACAGAATGATTCGCTCTCACGAATACGATTCTGAAACGCGAGAAGGGGGAAATCGAGGATATCGTATACACTTCGAAAAGTATCCGGGAAGCGTTATAACCATTTTCTCGACCGGCGGCGATAGTGAAGACACACATTATACTGAAGTATCCAAACCAAGTTTTGCTCAGATATTGAACGACGGTACTATAAAAGTACTTACCTTATAAGCTGAAAAGGAGGAAAAACGATGTCAAGCGATTTTTCATTGCAACCGAAAGCACGAGTGAAAGTCCAGGGAAAAGCCGATATTGTCATCCTGTGTGATAGTACGGGATCGATGTCGCCAACCCGCGATGGGCTTTTGCGGAACCTGAATACATTTCTGGAATCATTGGGAAAAACTCAAACCAAATCGCAAGCCCCTCTGGATTGGAGGATTCGGTTTAACATTTTTCGCGATATCGATGTGGACGCTGAAGCAATGGACTTCTCGGGGAATTGGATGACTAAAGAAGAAGAGATAAAAAACGTTATTCAATCCAAGTTTATTCCCGATGGAGGAGGCGACGAACCTGAATCGACTCTGGACGCTATATTAAAAGCTGTCATAGAAACGGATTGGGGGGAATCGAGAACCCGCGTTTTAATCGTTTTTACGGATGCGACGACGAAACCTCTATCTTCGGATCCAGCCAGAGGAGTACATCGAATCGCTCAGGAAATACTTTCGAAACGAGTCTATACTTTCCTTTTTGCGCCAAAAGACCCTCAATATGAAGAGTTAGCCAAAATAGCCACACGAGCAGGCAAAGCGAGGATGGATTACGATAGTTCCATTTCGTTTGGCGCGGGCTTGGCTGATATCGATTGGAAAGGTATCCTTACAAAAGTTGGCAAAACCGTTTCTATGGATTCTATCAGCGGCCCGGAAAAATCTTAGAGGAAACGCTCGTCATTATGTCTCCAGGCGAAAGCATTCTTGGGTACACAATCGTCGAGTGTTTAAGCGAAGGCGCCTTTTGCAAGTCATATAGAGCGGATAGAGGCGGGAGCGTTTTTTTTCTTAAAGTATACTTCCCTTTCGAAAACGCCCGAGAAACGACGCAGTTCAAAAACAACCAGGACCAGCTCGCCAAGCTTCTTAAAGACTATCCATATTGTGAGAAAGTCGTAGAAACTACCAAGCTTCCTAACGGTCAGATCGTTCAGGCTAAAGAGTTTATTAATGGGAAAGACCTCTCTGTCGTGCTTGAAGGGGTTTCATCCGCAAAAGCTTTGCTTGAATACGCGATTCAAATGTCCAGGAACGTTTTAGAACTTCATAATCGGAGAATCGTCCATTCCGACCTGAAACCTCAACAATTTATGGTCAACAGTGTCGATAACTGCGTCTATGTTATCGATTTGGACTGGTCTTTCCCCGAAGGTAAAAGGCTGAAAACTGTTGGGACGGTTCTATACAAATCTCCTGAGCATTATGAAAAGAAAGAAATTACTCTCAAGTCAGATGTTTTTACTACCGGGATTATTCTTTACGAAATGTTGACTCGCGGCGGCCATCCTTTCCTTGAAGAAGGCGTCATATGCGATGACGACGTCATATGGAGAGCTATGAGATCTCGGAAACCCGTTCGCCCTCTTCACGAGGCCGTATCCTTTTGGACAAAAGAGCTGTCGAGCGTTTTGAATCGTATGCTCGCGATAGAACCCAATCTTAGGCCGGATATGAAAGAGGTCGTCAAGGCCTTGGAAGAAGAAAAAGAGAGACTTTTCACTGAGGTCCCCGTGTCAGTGGTCCTACAAGTGGAGGGTACTCACGCTTATTGCTATATAGATCAAGATATCGATTTTGACAGAGGGAAGGCGAGGGAATACTTCGAAGGGTTGAGAGACGCAGAAGGCGACCCCCTTTATTATTACTGGAACAAGGATGGAACGCCGTTGTTTCGTATCACGAAAGAGCGAGGAAAAGGGTGGTTTATCGAAGATGGGCTGGGGAGTCATAATTGGATCGAAATTAACGGGACCAAGCTTTGCGGGAAAACCCGAATAAAAAATGAGGACAAGCTCACTCTTATCTATCGGAAAACTGGAAAAGGAGTAGCAAACTTCTTAGTCAATCTTTAAAGGAGGTAAAAATGGCTGATTTCCAGTTACAGGAAAAGAAAAGGCCCATCGGAAAAGGTCGAGCCGACGTCATGTTCGTGATTGATCGTTCACGTTCGATGACGCCGGTTCTTGAAGGATTAATCGAGCATTTGGCTAGCTTCGTCCAAGCAATCGAATCGAACCCGAACCAACAATTAGATTGGAGAATCGGATTTGTGGCGCAAGACAACCGCGAATTCGTTTGCAAAGAGTTTTCGAACAGCGTTCGGGATTTGGTTTCCGCGCTGAAAACCGTCCGGTTAGGCGGCAATGAGGCCACAATGCTCGCCATCGATTACGCCTCTTCTGTCGAATGGCGAGAGGACGCTACGAGAATCGTTTCTATCTTTACGGACGAGCCGTTAAGAGGCGGTAACTATTATCGAGAATCTCGAGCGGCGATAGATGCTATGGCGGAAAAACTGAACCAAATCAAAGCCTATGTGTTTTTGTTTTCACCCGAAGATACGGATTACAAACGATTCTCTCAATTACTCCATCGTTCACAGGTCGACTTTAAGCAAGATTTTAGCGTAATTTCATTTGAACAATTACTTAAGAATATGGGCAAGACAGTTTCTCAAATGGCCTCGCAGCAAACTAAGAAAGCCGCCCCTCCATTAGTTTTTGCTAAACTTATCCGTGATTCGATAACAATAACCCATATTTGAGATCAGACAACGCTAACGTATGAATCGTATACGCGGTTCTGGAGCGTTGAATTATTGCTCGTTATATTTTTCAGTCGCAGCTCGTATTCCCTGGAATGATTAACGGGCCGGTTATTGATGGTTCGCTAAACCAGTGGCGATGCTCGACTTTTTTCTTTAAGGGTAAATACGCCGTCGTAGGAACCCTCGCGGAGCAGGCGAATCTGATGTGTACGATTGATAATCACGAGGTAGTCGCCATAGAACCTACCGAATAATGAAAGGGACATTTTTCTCACTCGGTAGGTGGATCCCTCATTATTCGCAAGTATAGGTTCTACCTCTATGTCGACGGGCGCAATGCATTTAATCAAGCCATTTTCGCAAAGCCTCGACGCGATCGAGCCGTTCCCAAGGGAAATCCTTATCGTCGCGTCCGAAGTGACCGTAAGTGGCCGTTTGCTTATAGATCGGCCTTCGAAGTTGCAGGTGCCGGATGATCGCGCCCGGGCGAAAATCGAAAGTCGCGCTGATCGCCTCGTGAAGCCGTTCATTCGTGATCCGTCCCGTTCCCATCGTGTCGAAATCGAAGGAAACGGGTTCTGCTCGCCCGATCGCGTAGGCGACTTGTATTAACAACTGGTCGGCTAACCCGGCGGCAACGACGTTTTTCGCGACGTATCGGGCCATGTAGTGCCCGGAACGGTCTACTTTGGTGGGGTCTTTCCCGCTGAATGCCCCTCCGCCGTGAGGTACCCAGCCCCCATATGTATCGGCAATGATCTTCCTTCCGGTCAATCCCGTGTCAGCCAGTGGCCCTCCCAAGGTGAATAAACCTGCCCATGTCGGGTTTATCAATACGTCCTCGTCCTTTAAGGGCTGCTCGATCACCGCTTCGACCACTTCTTTACGGACCAGGTGGCGCAGCGCTGGTATCGTGATTTTGGGAGAGTGCTGTGTGGAAACGACGACTTTGGATATTTCAGGAGAGTCTCCATAGTCCCCGAATCGAACGGTGACCTGCGCTTTTCCGTCGGGAAGGAAAAAATCGCATCCGTCCTCTTTCCGGAGCCAAGCCAATCGGCGGGTCAATCGATGCGCCAGGACTATCGGAAGCGGCATTAGCGAGGTATGGAATGAGTCCCGGATCGCAAAGCCGAACATCATCCCCTGATCCCCAGCGCCCTCGAGGTTTTGGCCCTGCGCGTTCACACCTATGGCGATTTCCGGAGACTGCCCGACAATGTGCGCGATAATGCCGCACCGCTCATTATAATCGTTGAATGCATCGCCCACATAACCGATCTCCGTCAAGGTGGCTCTAACGATCTTTTCATAGTCCACTTCCGCGGTTGAGCTGATCTCTCCTGACAAAACTACGGCTTTAGACGTTAGCATCGTCTCGATCGCCACTCTTGCGTTTGGATCGGAGGCTAAATGCGCGTCGAGTATCGCATCTGAAATCAAGTCCGCCGCTTTGTCCGGATGTCCTTCCGTGACGCTTTCGCTCGTGAAATATCGATAGTTAGCGCTATGTGTGTTTTTCATACCAAAGCCTCCTTTGGCTTATCAGATGTTAATCTTTTTATATTACTCTTAACTATGACGCCGTTCGCTAGGTGTGACCGGCAACTATCACGTTATCGCGGCCTAAGTGGTTTTTTCGCCCCCGCGATCCGCCCTTTGTCCCTTTTACGCCGCGATGGGCTCGTACAAATGCGTATCGCGCCGCCGCTCGAAGATGGAACGCTTACGCCCCGATGATTATTTGGCTTAAAAATCGCGCGAGCGATTCTGCCTTGATTTCACGGATACACCTCACTGGACACACACGTTTTTTTCCTTCTTGTTTAAAAATTTCTCGGAACAACTTCATAAAGGCGCGGATTTAATGCCCACTGAAACGAGAAAACGAACTAATCGGGTTAGAATTTTCTTTTTTTGTGGTAAACGGCTTTTTCTTTAATGAGAGCCACCCTCGAACAGGTTTCCCGGCGTGGCTTTTCGCTCACGGGAAGAGTATACCATAAAAAACAGGAGAAGTCAATATTCAATTACCTAATTTCGTTTCGAAATTATGTGTTTCCTCAATAATCGCGCTCCTAACCTTAGAAAACTCGGTACAGCTTACTTGGAGCTGCCTTTCGGAAGGAGTGAAGCGATGTCGCACTCTTTTCCTGATACGATTGATTGAGTTTTTTGAAGGGCACGGCCGCCGGCTATTGTGTGGGTATCGCATCGAAGCGCAAGAAAAAAGAGGAAAGAGGGGGATGTGAAAATTGGCCCTCGAAGGAGCTAGTATTAGAGCTGATTTGCCCCTTCAAGAGGGATAATGAAATGTATTTTCCGTTCCTGTGAAAAACCTGCCAGTATAAAAGTTGGCGTTTCTAGAAGACGTGCCAAACTGAAGTTTGGCGTTCCAAGTCCAAAAGTACCGCGCCGTCGCGAAAAGAAGGGGCGCTTACGCCACGATGCTGCACCAGCGAACTCTCCCAGTGAAATGATAAAACCATCCCCAAAAAAAGTTTGGCGTTCCCAGGTTTTCCCAGAGAAACAAGCCGTTTGGAAGTCGGCGCCCACGAAATATCTTCAATCTTTTCTCTGTGTTCTCTGTGCCCTCTGTGCGAACCCTGTTTCCTTTCCAAAGCACGCCAACTTGAAATTTGGCGTTCCCAAGGCGCTCCCGGACGTTCACAAGTGCATCGCGCCGTCGCAAAAAGAAGGGGCGCTTACGCCACGATGCCTGTATGGGATTATCGCGGGGTAACCAACGGGACCCCGCGATACTGATGTAACCCCGCGATCAGCCCGTACAAAAGCGTATCGCGCCGTCGCGAAAAGAAGGGGCGCTTAGCCGCGATGCTTGTCCTCTCTGTGTTCTTCGCGCTCTCCGTGTGAACCCTCTTTTCTAAAGAAGAAAAGCTTACGCCTCGATGACTTCATAGATTAAAAAGTGCGCGATCGATTTTGGCCTTGTTTCTTGATTACACCTCATAGCTTGACACACACCCGGTCATTGGAATCGCGACGAATAGTCGTATAATATGGATATCGGTAATAAATTACCGCCTTTGCGAAGGACAGTCGCAACTGAATAAAAATGGCAAACGAATCGACGGGGTGAGAGAAGCAAGGTCCTCACGGCTGTAGAGGGGAAATAGGACGCTTTCAGAGAAACATCCGCGTTTCGCTGCTTTCCCGAATAGGGGCAAAAGAACGGACGATCACCCCGGTAGACGGTCGATTCTTAATCGTACTTCACGAGAAAGGGGAGAACCGAATATGACGTTATTCTTATTGCCAGGCGTAAACCTCAGGGTGGGTAGGCTTGAATTAGGGATAGGTTTTTTGAAATGGACAATGCAAATAAAAAAAGGGGCGGGACAGCATTTCAGCCCTGACTGGGATGAGTTGCCGAATCAAACGGGACGATTAAAAAAAGAGATCCGCCGCCTTGGAAAACAATTGGAAGGAGTCAACCCTGGCTTTGTGATAACCGTCAACGGAAAACGCAAAGGAATTTTCTCGGATTTCCTTTTTAAAAACATAGATAAGGTCGAAGAAAAAGAACTTTATGACATCCTGCGCGCGGCGACAGCGTTCGGCTCTATCGGCCCGGAGCGAAAGGGAAAGGCGTTGGGCTCTTTTCTCCAAACCCTAAGCTTCCTCAATCGTAGAGAAAGTAGGGCTATGACGACCTCGGGCTATCTGGCGCGGCTGATCCTCGAAATCATTCAGCCGTTATCGATCGAGAGTCTGTGCGACCTCTGCTCCGGCATGGGGATTCTCGGCGTCCAAGCTCTTTCGGAAAACCCGCTTCTTCGCTTCTACGGTCAGGAAATCGACGAAAAGAGCTATTTCCTGAGCGTGATCCATTTCGCCCTTTCGGGCTTTCAAAACGCCGAGTTGAGGTTTGGCGACATCTTGAAAAACCCGCTATTGAAAGAGGAAGGCGCTCTTCTCCAGTTCGACTCCGTCGCAGCGGACCTTCCCGCGAACCAATATATCGGTGATACGCGGGAGATGGCGTTTCCGCAGCGTTTCACGGAAGGATTCGGCAGGAACCTGTCGAGCGACTGGCTCTTCGTCGAACACGCGCTCCACGTTTTGAAACCAGGCGGCGTGGGCGTTGTCGTCCTCTCTACCCCCAGCCTGAACAAGGCCGGCGACAGCGCGGTGAGGCGGCGCTTGATTCGGCAAGACCTCGTCGAAGCTGTCATCGATCTTCCGGACACCATCGCCGATGCCTCGTCGCAGCCCCGGTCCGCGCTCGTGATTCGAAAAGGGAAACCCGCAGAAAGGACGGGAAAAGTTTTGATGATCGACGTTTACGGGCAGTTTTCGACAGGAAAGGATGGCGATGCCGGTCATTGGGTCGATAAGGCAGCTTCTATTTACCGGGAAGGAAAGGAGATTGCGGGAATTAGCGTTTGGCGCTCTGTCGAAGAAATAGAACGGAAAGGCGCCCTTCTGGGCGCTTCAGGGTATGCGCTAGCCACTCATCCGGTAACGGAAGCCCATCCCTCCAAACCCCTAAAATCGCTCGCCGTGGCTGTCTTTCGAGGAATTCAGCTCAGCACGACCCAGCGCGAATCCGCCGCGAATCGGGAAGGGGAAGAGGTTTTCTTGCTCAACTCCGGAGATATCCTTGACGAGCGTGAATTCAGGGAGTTCCGGCCTGAAATAATACGGTTCTGGAACAGAAAGTGGACTCTCTACGCGTTAAAGGAGGGGGACCTTGTCATTTCCGCCCGCGGAACGATTATAAAGACGATGGTGATCCAGCCCGAACACCTGCCCGCGCTCGTCTCTTCGAATGTTCTGTGCGTGCGTTTGAAAGAAGGAGCGATCGATCCGTACTATCTTAAGGCCTTTTTGGACAGCCCTCGCGGTCAACTGATACTGAATAGCGTGCAAACAGGAAGGACCATCAAAGCGATAAACCCGAAAAGCTTGGAAACCGTTCAGATCCCCTGCCCTGGCCCTGATCGGCAAAAGCAAATCGGCGACGCTTACCGGAAAGCTCAGGAGGATTTCCGCCGCGGGCGGGAACGTTACGAAAACCAGTTAAGGGAGGTCTTCGCGACATTTGAAGAGTGATTCCGAAGCTTGTGTGACTTAACCAACGAAAAATAGGATTACTTTGGCAGATGCGGAAGCGAACTGAGAATAACGGGTAGCGACACTAAACCCCGTATTGCCTCCAAAAAATGAATTCCGGCGGAAAAGTTCGGGAAGAACCAATGACTAATGCCTAAGGAGCCGATTCGGGGCGTATCGAGAAACTGTTGTTAGGCGACAGGTTAGTGTGGGTCAAGCTATGGGGCGCAATCAAGAAACATGGCCAGATTCGACCGCGCGATTTTTAATCCGCGTAGTCACCGCGGCGTAAGCGCCACTTCTTTACGCGGGGCCGACTTCCAGTCGGCCTGCCTCTCTGGGAACGCCAACTTTCTAGTTGGCATATTTTGAAAAAGAAAGACAGCAGAGCGTATCGCGTGACTTTGAGGGCTTCCGAAGTCAGCCCGCTGGTTACGCCGCGATGAACCTCTTAGTTATTTCACCCCATAACTTGACCCACACGGCAGGCTAGAGCCGTTGCTTCGGGCGGAGTGCGGAGAGCGCGAGTGTAAAACAGAATGTTTTCCTGATTTTTAGCTACACCATCTACCAAATTCCCGGAACAAGTTTCCTCTTTCGGGAAACATCGTGATTTAAAAGCCCTACCTGCGATGATTCTCGGGTTAACATATGAAGGTTTAGGGGTTCGCGAAGAAATGACCGCTTCTGACGCGTTTTTGAACACGGTACGCAACGTGAAATCCTTTGTGCTCCTTTCGCGGCTCCTGTTTCCGAAAAATCCTCTTCCCCGGTGAAAAGAAAGCTGAACCTTATCTTTCGCTCGGCGTTCACGACGACACTCAAGACACGGCTTTTAGGACGGATTATTTCGTAAGTAGTTAGGTATTTTATTACCTAATATCACTACTCAACTATAGAATTCTATTCCATATTGGTTGACAAAAATCGAATCGTATGGTATACTCTGGTTATCGATACGTTCGGAGACGTCTTATACTCCGTATTTCTGCGAGACGACTCTCGAAAGGGATCGACTTCGGATTTCTGCGCCATACAGATCGTTTTGAATACTGTCGTTTATCCTTGAATATCGCGAAAAAGGAGGGTTTGATGGAAGAACTCGAACTGACGCCCGCGCAAGCCAAAGAAGCCATACGTTTTTTCTTTGACCGAATGCCGTATTTGCCCATCCTTCTTTGCGGCCCGTCGGGCATCGGAAAAACCGATATCACCCGACAGATCGCCTCAGAAAACCAGTGGGAATATCTGGATATTCGACTGGCGGGGATGCTTCCGGAAGACCTGAGGGGATATCCGAAAGCCGAAACGTGGACCGATGTCGCAGCCAGAAGCAACTTGGGCATTCGAGGGGTCAGACGGCCGCAGATCGAGTATGTGCTGGTGGACAAACTCACCAGAGTCTTCGAAACGGAGGGGCCGGGGATTCTGGATTTTGAAGAACTCAACAGAGCTCATCCCGACACGCATCAACCCATTTTCCAGTTGATTGGTGACCGCGCGATGGATGGCCGCGTTATGGGAGGACAGTGGAGGATCATCGGTTCCATCAACCCCGAAGATGACAGGAACTATATGGTGAACGCCATGGATATGGCTTTCACCAGGAGATGGTTGACCATTCGTGTCAAGCCGGACGTCAACAGCTGGCTGGAATACGCCAAACAGAATTTCTTTCATCCCGCGGTGATTGAATACGTGAAAGCCAACCCATCGATGCTTTTTAAACCTTTAACCGAGCGCCTGACCCTTATGCCTGCCGTTTGGGAAAGAGCCAGCAAGCTCCTGTACTCGTTCAAAAGCTCGCAAGAGATTATGACCAAAGGCCTGATTCCCATCCAGTTGACTCTGGGCGTGTCGGTCGGCCTCGAAGTGCTGGATATGGCCTCTAAAAACGTTTGCGTTTCCATTACTCCGATGGATATTATTCGACATTACGCCTCAGACAAGGCTTTGCAAGGCGCCATCCGAGAAAAGGTCGAAGCCGGCCATATGAGCGAACTGGCTCGATTGGCCGATGCCCTGTCCCTTACGATGGAGGAGTGGAATATCAACACGATCCTATTCGCCCTGGACCTTCCCAATGACACCTGCCAAATGCTGATCAGTAGGCTTCGTTCAGAAGTTGTGGACTTTTCTGACCCCGAAATGAAACAGGCGCTGGCTAAGCTTTACCTTAAGATGGACACCTTCGAGATGGATGAGGCGATCTAATGGACCGACAGAATCTCACGCCATATCCCGCTGGAAAAGAACTTGAAACGGCGATTCAGAATGGCATTAAGTCAGGCTGTTTTTACAGCTACATTCTCTCTTCGGTCGACCGCAGGATCGATGAAACGGCAGAAGTCGTCGCCCACGTCTCCTTGTGCCCGCATCGAGCGGAATGGACACTGGTGGTCAACCCCATCCTCTTCACCGAAATCCTGGAAGCCCATCCTGATATAGATCGGGAAAGCATATTAAGAGCGATTTTGCTTCACGAGTACCTACATATTGCGCACGACCATTTTGAACGCGGTTTCGCCTTACAGGAAAAATACTCTCTCATCGAGCGCAACATCGCGGCCGATCTGGCTGTGAACAGCACGCTAGAGGAATCGGATAAGAATGCGCTGAAAGAAATCGGGGGTCTTTTTCCGGCTCAGCCTCCTTTCAATTTCCCTGAGGGGTTGTCGATGGAGCAATACCTGGCCTTGCTGTCTTTAGGAAGCTTTGACGCCAAGATTTCGGATTCGAAGCTGGCGGGTTACGCAAAAACGATGAAAGAGCTCCAAGCCTTCTCCGATGCGCTTACCCAAACCGCGGGGAGCGAAAGTGTCTCTCTGAAGGATTTGGAAGCGTTTGCATCGCAAAAACTAAAAGCGCGGGTCAGAGCGTCCGTCAAGAACTTGAAAGAAAAACCGTTACCAGGCCTATGCCTGCCGCCGGGTATTGGAGCGGGACAAATGAATTGGATGGTCGAGTGGGCTTATCCTAAAGCGAAGATTTCGTGGAAACACCTCTTGAAAGACCATTTGGAACATTCTGGGGCGAGCGGCGCGCGCGTTCGAACCTATCTCCGTTCTCATCCCCGCGAAGGCGGGGGCATCCTCCTAAAAGGAAAAACCCCTTTAAAAATGGAACAGATCCTCATCTTGCTTGACACCTCCAGCTCGATGCGTAAAGAGGACTACAACCAGTTCATAGGCGTGATCAAATCGCTTCGTAGCGAACGGCGAAGCTTCTCGATTATGCAGTGGGATACGGCTCGTCAGTCAGAGCCTGTTCCTGTCGAGCGGTTCATGCGGTTGGAAAAGCCTCGATTACGTGGCGGAGGAGGCACGAACATGCGCGCGGGAGTGCTAGAAGCGTCGAAACGGTACCCACAGTTCAAAAGGATCATTGTGGTCACGGATGGACATACGCCATACTTCACAAAAATGAACCCTTCGCCTGTCCCAGTGATCTGGGCGCTCACTTCGAATGCGCGGTTTGCAAACGCCGATGGAGCGGTGATCCGCTTGTATTCGAAGTGACATCGACTGCGCTACGAATGTGAGAAAGAGCGATGACGGGGATTGCGCCCTACGAAGAACTGGTATACTCGACTTTTTACATCCGTACGAAAACTTCAGCGAATCGTTCTCGCGACGCGGAATCCGCGAGTGGAAGATACGCTATCCGGGAAGCTTGCGCCACGGTAAGCGACCCTGCAATGCTCGTTCAAGTGGTAAAAGGAACCGCCGCGATGGATTCTGGCGTTGCCACGGGTCGCGCCGATAGGGTTCACCTGAGACTCGGGCAGGTACTTCCCCATTCGATCAGAGCAACATTCCCACACGTTGCCGCTCATATCATAAATACCCAGCTCGTTGGGTTTCTTCTTCCCAACCGGGAAGGGGGACAAGCTACGCTGGCGTGATGATGAGTTTCGATCATACCATCCCACTTCATTAAGATTATCGCTTCCGGAATACTTGTACCTCTTCGTTTTCTTATGACCGCCCCTTGCGGCATACTCCCATTCCGCTTCTGTAGGCAACCGGTAGCCTTCCACTACGCTGATGTCCTCTGTCCTCTCTCCTTCCGGATCCAGAAGATTCCCGATCTCGTCATAAGCGCGCGGTAGTCCCTCTCTCAGGCTCAACCAATTACAAAAGACGATCACATCGTACCACCAAGAAACGCCGGTCACAGGGCGCGGTCCGCTCTCCTCCATTTCTTCTTTCGATCTTTTATGGCTCGTCGCGAGACAGAAGCGGTTAAATTCCCAGACGGTCACAGGATACATGCCCAACCAGAAATCGTAGGTCAAGGTGACGTCGTGGGCCGGTTTTTCATCGGGGTGCCCTTTACGATCGTTTTCGAAATTCCCCATTATAAATTGGCCTGCTTTGACGCGCGTCATCACGGAAGTTGGGGACAAAACGTATTGATGCATCGCGATCGCTTTTTCTAACTGTTTTTCATCGACCTGTTCTTTATTCAGAACGAAGCCCCTGATGAGATAGTCTATTTCCTTGAAAGAGCTCTTAGCTACCCGATCCTGTGAGTCCGCGGGAATCCAATAGGTTTCGGTCTCATCCGGGCTGGCAAGTGCCCCAATATCGTCGTAGTCGATCATACGGACCTCCTTTTCGAGACAAGAACCAAAAAGCGAGTAGTCTTGTGAAAGTCCATCCTTCTCCCTTGCTCACGTTTCAAAAGCCTGGCGCATTTTCCAATAATTACGCTTTTGAGCGTGAAGGATAACTGCCCCTATATCCCCGACTGACGCGGAGAAACGAGTTCAGCCTCGTTGTGAGAAAATATCCTATGAAGACTTGCGATGGGTCAAAGTCACTAGGGCTGTCAACGGTCTTTCGGGCGCTTTCGTCCGTTGGCAAAACCGGTAATCTGGCCCTTATCTACGCGCCGCTTTGCCTATTGAGAGTGTTGTGTGAATCAGCTTCCTTCATGCACCCAGGGTACTTGTACTTGTATGATGCCATCCGGCGTATTGATTCTCGGGACATTCGCGTGCAGATAGGTACGATACTGAAAAAAGTTCAAATGCCACCACTCCTTTTCAACGGTATCGTGGACACTATACATCTCGCCTTTGTAGGGAAATTGCGCTCCTCGATTGAAATCGATGTGGAAGTGTATGCCCTGCTCATTTTGCTCTACCTCGCGGATGTACCACGGATCCGCTATTCCTAGCAGTTTTTCGAAAAAGTCCTGAAATTCCTTGTCCATTTCTATTTCCATATCCGAATCCTCCTAAAGGGCATTATTCATAGGTAATTCTATCACACTCATTCAATATCGGATATATTAGCGTGGGCCAAGTTATGAGGTTACATAACTAAGAGGTTCATCGCGGGGTAACCAACGGGACCCCGCGATCTGCTCTTTCCCCTTCTCAAACGCGCATAGTGCCGTCGCGAAAGAAAAAGCGCTTACACCTCGATCACCATGTGGGATCATCGCGGGGTAACCAATGGGACCCCGCGATCTGTTCTTTCTCCTTCTCAAGCGCATAAAGCGCCATCGCATTAAGAAAAAACGCTTACGCCACGATCACCTTATGGGATCATCGCGGGGTAACCAACGGGACCCCGCGATACTGATGTAGCCCCGTGAAAGGCCCGTACGAAAGCGTATCGCGCCGCCGCGAAAAGAAGGGACGCTTTCGCCACGATCACCGTGTGGGATCATCGCGGGGTAACCAACGGGACCCCGCGATAGGCCCGTATGAAAGCGTATCGCGCCGTCGCAAAAAAAGCGCTTAAAGAGCGATGCGGCATAGAAAGATGCTCTCAAGAAAAATAAAACCCTGCCAAACTTAAGTTTGGCGTTCCCAGGCGTTACCGGAGAGACAGGCCGACTGGAAGTCAGCCCCGCGAACTTTCTTCAGTCTCTTCTCTGTGTTCTCGGTGCCCTCTGTGCGAACTCTGTCTTTTTAGGCATACCAACTTAAAAGTTGGCGTTCCCAGGCGTTTCGCGCCGTCGCGAAAAGAAGGGGCGCTTACGCCACGATCACCGTGTGGGATCATCGCGGGGTAACCAACGGGACCCCGCGATCTGCTCTTTCTCCTTCTCAAACGCGCAAAGCGCCGTCGTAAAAGAAAAAGCGCTTACAGCGCGATGCCACGCTTGGGAATACCTCCCTTCTCTGTGTCCTCTGTGCTAACTAAATCTTTTGTTTTTAATCCAGGCTTTTTTTCCTCTGTGCCCTCTCTGTGCTCTCTGTGTTCTCTGTGCGAAACCATCTTTTTTGTTGTGAAACATGCCAACTTAAAAGTTGGCGTTCCCAGGCGTTCCCAGAGAGGAAGGCCGACTGGAAGTCAGCTCCACGTAGTGAAGAAGCGCTTACACCGCGATGACCACACGTACGAAAAACCGGGCGATCGATTCTGGTCTTGTTTCTTGAGTACACCCCATAACTTGACTCACATACATCCCAGACATCCGAAAAGAGCTTCATCAAGAGATGGGGAGGACGAGTTACGAGAAAGGGAAGTTCGGAGAATTTCTCGTGAGGGAACGGCTGAAGAAACCATTCAATCTGAAAGATATCGCTGAAAACGGGATAGACCTCACCATCAAACCGAAAACGATCTTAGAACGGGTAACAATCAAGGTTGGACTAAAAGACAGAGAGATCGACTTGATCGTGAAAGGCAACGTCGAACTTTGGATCGATGTGAAAGAAACGAAAGGAAAGTACGGGAAACGGGAAGCGGAATGATGGGTGGAGATCAAACAAGCAGTCGTGGAAGAAAAAAAGAAAGTCTTGTTCGCGACTTACTCTCAGAATGGATACACCGCTTCAGCGAAAGAGCTACTCCTATCGAGTGGGGTATACGCGTTAAAAATACCGGAAAACAGATAAACGCGCAGGGCGTCTCGGTTCTTGTTTACTAACGCGAACCTTCTATGCTTTTCCCACATCTTTGGGATACGAGTCCCTGAAAGCGGATAAGCCCAGCTGAAGTCCCACTAACGATAAAGCCATAACCGTGCCCTTCTCGATTCCTGTGTCTTAAACCATCGCGAGGAACAGGTGAATTGGAATGATTTTGATTTCATGTTCTACGTTCAGAGTTTGTTTCGATACGATGATTCCTCTTTTAAATGTTTTCGAAATCACCGACAGGTCACTCCTTTGAATATGATTCTGGTACTTCAATTCAATCGGCACAGAATCGATCAATAGATCCACTTCAGAACCTTGTTTCGAGTACCAATAGCCGACGCCACTGATCGCGTCCAACCCGTTTTCTAAAAAGCGGCCGAATGCATATACGCAGTTGACAACGAATTGCTGCTCGATCAATGCGGGTTCACCGATCAGATTCCCCATTTTTTGCCGCAGAACTTCGAGGAAAAAACGGTCAGCGAAATACAATTTCTTTTGTTTCTTTTCAGAAGGCTGCCCCGTATTGGTATCAAGCGCTTTCAACGTCAAAAGTACGAAATTCGCGCCTAAAGCTTCAACGTATTTCTGGAAGGTTTTCGTGTCCACTTCGATTTCAGAAGCGGCGGCATTCCACGAGAAGCGGGTCGATATCCTTTTCATTGTATAGTCAAGAACTTTCACGAGTTTTGCCCGCGAGAGCCCGAGCCTTTCAATATCGCCGATGAGAATATCCCAGAAATCGTTAACAAGCGCGAGCGCGCTCTTTCCAGAAATATGTGACTCGATAACCGAAGGGATACCTCCGGTTTGTCGAAAGCATTCCCATTCGACAAGGAGTTTCTCTCCAAATAACGACCATTCCAAGGCGTCTCGTTCCGCTAGCGCGAGGATTTCCTGCAGATTTCTCCGGTGAGGTAAGTCCGGAATCCGTTGGGTCAAATACTCTCGAAAAGTTACGGGAAGCAGAACATGATCGGATTGTACGTTGCCTTTCCTTCCCGGCAAACGTTCCGAATCCCTTTTCAAATCCCACGCCGACGACCCTGAAAGGACAAACACGTCTTCGCTCATAGCCGTATTGTCGCGTAGTTCCTTAATCGCTCTTTGCCATTGATTCACCATACTGATCTCGTCGATGAAGAGGTAACGCTTCTTTTCTGTTTCCGCAAACTGTAGATACCGTATTAAAAGCTCACGCAGTTGCTCGAAAGAGGACACCGTGTCCAATGGCAAATATAGAACCGATCTGCGTTGATTTTGTTGGATTAACGACGCGATCAGGGTTTTCATCAGTGTGGATTTACCGATCTGCCTCATACCCCGGACGACATAAACCCCGTTCCCGCTCAAATCCAAGCGACCGGCGTACTCCCTTTTATACATTTTATCTTCGAATCCTTTCAACAAGGAATCACATAACTCTTCAGCGCCTTTATCAGCGCGCCACCACGGATTGTAAATCGCTAAGGTCGAGAAATTCATACTTCCACCTCCCAGCGAGTTAGTATAGCATAATTCTCCTTTTTATGGAGTGTGGCTCCATAAAAATACAGAATTTTATGGACTATACTTCCACAAAAAGCTGGGATTATAAGGAGTGGAAGGCTCGATGAGTTTATTTCTAGTCAGGTTATAGTGGAGGGTACGAGTGGTCGTTTTTGAAAGGTAACAAAAAAAACAGGGGTCGCTACTCGTGCGTAAGGGGTCAAAAGGAAATAGACCTTTACAAACTGTCTCTCCAAAAGGAGGTGAAACGTACAAGAAAAATCCGTACTCGTGTTCCTGTGCGCCTGACCCAAACAGAACTCCCCGGCTTGTGTTGTCGGCTAGTATCGTCGATGTTGTTGTGAGGAAACGGAAGCTCCAGTTATTCTTTTTGATCAATGACTCCACCCGCCTTGGTAACCTTGTTCGATTTCTCTATCCCTGGGTATCTGGTGCAATCCGTTCTCGAACACGCGATTGCTCTCTATTCCCGCCCAAGGGTCTTTCGTACCGACAATGGCCTGGAATTCGTAAAGAACGCTTTCGAGTGCCTCCTTTCCCGTTGAAGGATCAAACGCGCGCGCATCTCCAACCGGGCGGACCTTATCAAAACGGATTCAGCGAATCCTTCAACGCTAGATTGAATGAGGCATGCCTTCTAACAATGGATATGAATCTGTTCCCTTTTAAGGATATTCAAAAGCGATAATGTCTGGTTCTCTTCCAAATCAAATGGGGAAGAAAATAGTTATGTCAACCTTGGTACATCGAACTTGAGTTTCCCGAAGACCAAAGAGATCATCAGTCGCAGGTATCTGAGTGTCTTGAACCCATAGGAGCGCTTTGTAATCGTTCTCAGCTTGGAATTGTTCCCTTCCATCACGGCGTTGGTCACCCGGTAAGAATAAATAGGCCATAACATCTTTCTGATGGGTCAAAATCGATTGGGCGACTTTACCTTTCGAGCGCTTGGAATTATTCGCGTTTATAGAAAGTATGACCTTTCTACGCGCGGCTTCATCTATAGAGAGTGCGCTGTCGGTTCTTGCGATAACTCTTGAGAACCGACCTCTTTCTCTTTGTAGCGCTTTAACACTCTCCGAATGCGGTTATCACTTTCCCCGTACCACCGATGAATCTGCGCTACGCTGTTTGTTTGAGCCAAGGAAAGAACCGACTCTTCGAACAAAAGCGTGAATCCGCTTCCTGCCCGAGCCCAGGGTACTTGCACTTGTTTGATACCCTCCGGCGTATAGATTCTCGGGATACGTGCGCGCAGATGGGTCTTATACTGTAACAGGTTCATATGCCGCCACTCTCGGATAACCGTATCGTGGGCACTACACAGTTCACCTTTGTAAGGAAATTTCGCTCCCCGTTTGAAATCGATGTAGATGTGTACGACCTGCTCTTTTTGTTCTACTTCGCTGATGTACCACGGTTCTTCTAACCCTAACAGTTTTTCGAAAAATACCTGAAGTTCCTTTTCCATCCGATTTCCTCTCAATGGGTGTTATTCATTGGGAATTCTATCACGGCCGTTGCCTGGGCGATAAGAAAACCCTACGGCTCGGGAGCCGAATTTTGTTCATTGTCATACGTCTCGTCGTAGTCGATAGACGAGTACAAATCCATTCCGGTTCCGGCTGGAACGAGTTGGCCGATAATCACGTTTTCTTTCAGGCCTTTCAGCTCGTCAACACTTCCTTTCAGAGCGTTTTCAGTCAAGACTTGCGTCGTTTGTTGGAACGAGGCGGCATTCAACCAGCCAATTTGCTCTAGCGACGCTTTGGTGATCCTTAAGAGTTTCCTTCGGTATTTCACCGGCTCTTTGGTGTTGATCTGATACTCTTTCGTTTCGTCTCCTTCGGCGATCTCGACCACTTTGATCCCTTCTTTTACCAACTCTTTGAGGAGCTCCTCGGTCACCACGGACCCCTCGGGGGCAAGCTCCTTGATCTCTCCCTCACGCGAAATCAGAATGCGTTTTTGAACGGTTTTGTCCAAAACGCGTTTCCTATTCTCGTTCACCTTCTCGTTGGATTTTAAGATTGCCTCGTTCGTTTTTTTGACCTGCTGGAACGAAACGAGGTCCCCCACCAGATAATCGGTGTCTCCCGCTTCCACGACCTCCACTTTGCCCAACATCTGGCGAATGATGATTTCGAAATGCTTGTTGTGGATATCCACGCCTTGCTCGGAGTACACCCGCTTTATTTCTCTCAAGAGATATTTGAAGGTCGTGTCGACATCAAGCTCTTGCATCAGTTCCCGAGGCCTCACCGCGCCGGTTGAAATAGGGGTTCCCGGAAAGAGTTTGGCGGCTGCTTTGAATTTCGCTTCTGGAGCGCTCGAGCGTTCGCGCTCGCAGATGCTCCCGATAACATTCCCAGCAGGCTCCGGCGTTGCGCTCTTAGCGCCCCATTCATCATTTTCATTCCGAGTGGTATCGGCTATAATCCTGTCAATAATAGTGTGAATTCGATTCAAGAGCCCTCGAAAACGATCCGAATATGAATCGTAAGTTGTTTTGCCTTCTTCGAGCGGGAATGCTGAACCTTGAAGTCTTTCATTGGGTTCGTTAAGAAAAGGATTGACTGAACAATTTCCTTTCTCGTTTTCTTGAATCTCTTCGCAGGCAGTAGAAAATTCGCGAACGGGAATCGCTTTATTGACTTTTGCTTTCAAGGTACTCGGAATCTCGTATTCGTGGATGCATTCCTCGTAGTCTTCGACGTAGACTTTTGTTTTCCCGTTTTCTTCTTGTTTGATATCTTTTACGAATCCACGAACCGTACTGAATACGGCGGGGTTTTTTTTGAGCTTTATACGCGCCTCGAACAACTCTTCGGCCCGTGGTAGCCCTTGTGTGATGTCGGCCGTTGACGCGATACCGCCCGTATGGAGTGTGCGCATCGTCAGCTGCGTCCCCGGTTCCCCAATCGATTGTGCCGCCACTATGCCCACTGCTTCCCCGATATTGACGATTTGGTGATTCGACAAATCCATTCCATAGCATTTCGCGCACACTCCATCCTCGGATTCACAGGTGAACACGTTCCGGATGATGATCGTCGGTCGTACTCGGAGTTCGGTTACTCCTTCCGCGACTAACAACCGGGCCGTTTCAGGATCGATCTTCTCGTCTTCCACCGCAATCGTGCGTTTCCCATCTTTGGAGAATGCCTTCTGTTTAGAATAATTTCCCACAATCGGATACTCGATGACGGCTATCCTCTGGATACCGTTGTTTTTGCATTCTTGAAGAAGATGGGAGTTGACCGGCGTTTCCGCCTGGAACAGCAGCATCCCGGTGGAGGCCATCACCGGCTCTTTGAGCTCGATGTAGGAGTAGGTCAGTCGATCTTTCCAGATGTTTTTGGTCAGGTTGAATTCGTATTCTTTTTTGACGGGAACACACTTTTCGTACTTGGCTAAGTATTTGGCATCGTCACCGGTCAACATCGTATCCCGCTCATAGACCTTTCCCGGAATGAAAGGGCACGGTAACGGTGTTCCGAGTTCGGGCTCGTAGATCGGCTCCGCGATAACCCGACCGAAGATGTTTTTCTCGAGACCCTCGATCTCGACCTCTTCATCCCGTAATGTAGTTGCATCGAAGCCTTTGCGCGTTCCACAATCATATTCTGTTACCACAACGCTTTGGGCGACGTCGACCAGCTTCGGGGTTAGATAGCCAGCGTTTGAAGTACGTAAGAGCGTGTCGACAGCCGCTTTCCGCCCCCCGTGGGTGGAAATGAAAAATTCCATAACGCTCAAGCCTTCACGAAAATTCGCGCAGATCGGGAACTCGATGATATTCCCCGCTGGTCCCGCCATCAGCCCGCGCATACCGGCCAACTGCTTCAGCTGGCTCACGTTCCCGCTGGCTCCTGAAGATACCATCATCTGCAAGGGGTTGTATGGGTGATCCGCCATATTCTTTACGGTCGCCTTCAACACGTCGCTGGTTGATTCGTCCCAAATCTTGATGATCTCTCGGTAGCGTTCCAAGGGCGTCAAGAAACCGTATCGATAATACTCTTCCACTTCGTTGATCCGCTTTTCTGACTTTTCTATAATCTCCTTCCGTTGGTCGGAGAATAAAACGTCCTTGACCGAGATGGTCAAACCGGATACGGTGGCATAGTGGAAGCCGAGGTCCTTGATGTCGTCCAGCAAGTCCGCAGTTCTATCGATCCCGAATTTTTTGAATATCTCGTATACGAGATTTTTGATCTCTTTCTTTTTGAACGCTTTGTCGTATTGCTTGTACTCCTCCGGAAGGAGCTCGTTAAATATCGCTCGACCGGGAGTCGTTTTCACGATTTTCGTGGCGCCCTCAGACAACCGATATCTGTATAGTATCGGTGTGTGCAGCGTCAAATCCTGCTTGGCGCACTCCGTCGCCGGCTCGTTTTCGGTGTTGACGATCGAAAGCTCTTTTCTATGCGAGCTGTGCTCCAATGCGATCAGGACTTCCACGAAATTGGTGAAACGGAAGGGGATGTCTT
>Ga0208040_1000732_pt1 | contig 37293 bp, 34 predicted proteins | sample AD_UKC083_MetaG_FD_184431 | JGI IMG/M metagenome (GOLD analysis project Ga0208040, IMG submission 184431) | Active sludge microbial communities of municipal wastewater-treating anaerobic digesters from USA - AD_UKC083_MetaG (SPAdes) (version 2) | ecosystem: Engineered > Bioreactor > Anaerobic >...
TCTTCAACCTTCGCATGCTGGCCCTGGTCGGACGGTGGGACGAATTCTGGAACCAACCTGCCCTTGCTGACTGCCTCGTAACTGCGTTCCAAGCCTCTTCCCATTGAGGTGCTGTCTGACCGGGTAATGGATCATACCCGAATCGAAGGCTGATCAACCATGCAACGGCCCGCATTCTTCGATTTTTTGTGTAGATAGCCCGTGATCGTCGTTCTCTTCGAGCGAGCAATCGACGTTGCCAAGTCGGATGACGTCCCCCAACCTTATCGGGACTGGTTCCGAACCAACTGGGTTTTCATTCACGAACGTACCGTTTCGACTCCCAAAATCGTGGATGAAAAGCTCTCGCCCTCGGGTGAGGATGCAAGCATGCAGACGTGATATGGAAGAATGGGCAATGACGATCGAGCAATAGTCGCTGCGTCCAATCACGCATTCTTCTCCGCGTAACGGTGCCCTCGTATGAAAAAAACGAAGCTGGAGCGAGCGGGTCGTCATGCGATAGCCTATTGTGAAACGGCTGGCGTCACAGGCCAAGATGCATCGTCGTGAAACGAATTCGCTGTGGGTACGATTGGGGCAATAAGAAGAATCTTCTGTAAATTAGGAAATTTGCAATCTCTCATGAGTTCATGGTTTTTATTTGTTGCTTCGTACGCGGGGGTTGAAGTCATTTCTCTGTAATTATACGTATTTATGCGACTTTTGCCGCAGTGGTTCAGGAGCGCCTCATTTTTCGCGGGCAGCGGTTTGCCCCGGCGCAGGCGAAGCCAACCGTCGGCTCCGTTGATCCCGACCGACATCCGGCGCAAAATCATAGCCATGATCGCCAGGCACTTTTCATGACGCCCGCCGTATTCACCCCCGCCACAGATCTTCCCACCCTGGATGACGTCTCGCTGCTTTGGGACCGATTCGGAATGCTCGACCATATTCGAGACCATAGCCGGGTCGTGGGGCATGTCGCTCTCATGCTGACGACTTGGCTTGCGCAAGTGGGCATCTTGCTCGACCCGCGCGCCGTCGAAGTCGGTGCTTTGCTGCACGATATCGCAAAAACCCCATGCTTGGGCACAACGCGTCGCCACGATCGGGAAGGAGAGAACATCCTGCGTGACTTGGGATATCCGGAAGTTGCTTACTTGATTGGTGTGCATGTGCGGTTGCCACAACCCCATCCCATCGATGAATCCTTCGTGGTGTACTATGCCGACAAACGCGTGATGCACGATCGGATTGTGGACTTGGGCCAACGCTTCTCTTATATCGCCGAACGCTATGGCAAAGGCGATGCGGAGTCGTTGAAACGCATCGAAGTAGCGCGGTTGCGTGCATTCGCCGCGGAACAAGAATTGTTTGCTCTTCTGCCCTCTCATCGACCCGAGGACATCCAAGCGTGAAACCCTGGTATGGCCGATTTCGGGCCCTGTGGCGACGGCTTCGACTGTCGAAACGCATCGCGATCTTCGTAGGTCTCGGCGTGCTGCTGCTGTCGGTATCGAAAACGGCATGCTACGCGTTTTTCCGTCCATCCCACCTCGACCGATCGCACCCCGCTGTACGGGAAGACCTCGCCGCGCGCAGGCGATACCTCATCCACGCCGTTACCGACCTGTCGTCGGGCAAAATGCCCTGGTACCTGCCCGATCAGTTCAAAGGCGAATGGCTGGCCGTTACCTATTCCATGACCGCGATGGCGCTGGTGAATTTGTCTCGGATCTATCCGGATACGGTCGGTGAATCCGCGCAAATTCTCGATCAGATGGCTGCCGCAATGGAGACCGACGACGTAACATCTTTCGATCGGGCCTTGTGGAACGAGGACCCTCTTTCGTCGTTGGATGGCCCCCATGGGCATATTGGCTACCTCGGCCATCTGGCGATCGTGCTCGTCGCAAAAAAATACGTCAATCCGGCTTCCCCCAACGACCAGCGACTGCGCTCTATCCTGCTCGCGTTGCATCGTCGTATGCTCGACAGCCCGTGGATTTTGGCGGAAACGTATCCAGGGCAAATATTTGTGGCGGATAATGCCGTGGTGGTGGCCAGCCTTTCGCTTGCACAACCGCTGTTTCCGGACGTTTCCTTGGATATTTCCGAGCGTTGGGTTCGCTCGATACAACGGCGCTATTTGGATCCGGATACGGGATTGATGGTGTTTCGGGTGGGAACCGATGGCAGCGTGATCGAGAAAAGTCGCGGCTCAGGAGTCGCCTGGAGTATCTTCTACCTGAGTTACGCCCATGATTCCTTCGCACGACAACAGTACCAGCAGTTGCGCTCGACGTTGCTCAGCCAACCTTTCGGGTTGTTTCATGGCATACGGGAAGTTCCGGTCGGCAACGATTGGCAGGGCGATGTGGATTCAGGCCCCGTGCTGTTCGGATTGAGCCCTTCGGCCACCGGTTTTGCCATCGCCGGCGCGGTGCTCACGGGTGATGACGATACCACCTTGCACTTGTTACGGACTGCCGAATGGGCAGGGACGACCGTGAGTACGGGGCAGGGGCGACGATACCTGCTCGCGCCGTTGGTCGGAGATGCCATTTTGCTTGCCATGAGGACGGTGACACCGTGGCGGCAGCCCGTACCGTAACCAATCTACGCTTCCAGGACCCAGGAGGCGTCGCAGGCGGCGGCGCGGGTTTGATGTTGCCTTGGGTTCGACCGACAGACCATGCTAGGTCTCGGTGGGTACATGGCTGACGTATCGACTTCGGGAAAAACTCACCTTGTAGCGAATCTGGTGTTGCAGATTCTCATGCTTGTGGGTCATTTGATGCTGGGGATTGGCGCGGCGGTCAGCGCCGTTTTGTTTTTTTATGGGGATGCCGGATGGGGCCCCTTTGCCACGGATGCCGCCGATGCAGGGCGACGCACAGGCAACTTGCTTGCGATCATCGCGCTGGCCCTGTGGTCTTGCGTGGGATTGGTCTGGACCCCTTTGAATGCCTTTGGACTTTGGAACCGTCGCCCTTGGGCGCGCAGCAGCACTTCCGCCTATTGGCTCCTGTCCGCGCTTACCATCTGCCTCCTACCGCTATCCGTATATGGACTGCTCAGCTTGGCACGAACGGACGTTCGCGAGGCCTTGGAGCCTGATTCCAATTGAATCTATTAAATTGCCATATTTGAAGTTGTTAAAATAATAAATCTAGAAAACAAGGATGGGTCGTTGGTGGCGGACGCTTTTGCTTCAGCCAGCGGGCCAAACCTTTTTCATCCCACTTCGCGGGCCAATCGAATCCAGAGGTTTTTCGGTGGCGACCTCCGACCGCCTCTGATAATCTTCGAAAATTGACGAATACGAACATCTGACCGCGCATGGAGGAGCCATGAGGAGTCATGAGTAAGATGCTTCATGACATCTCTTTATGCCAGTGTCTGGAGCCTCATAGGGTTCGTCTTTGTCTCGAAGGTCGTTCGGCAATGGTGGATTTGGGCTTGACGGGTGAACAGAGCGAGTGGCTGGCACGTGGCGACAAGAGGCCAATTCGAGAGCATTTTCGAGGGAGCCTATGACGCATCCATTCGCTCCGGGACAGATCTTGGAGGATAAATACCGGATCGATAGTGTCATCGGCGAAGGGGGGATGGGCGTGGTGGTTGCCGCGCTGCACGTCCAACTCCAGCGAAGGGTAGCCATCAAGTTCTTGTTGCCGGAGATGCTTCGGAGCACGGAGGTGGTGGCGCGGTTTCAGCGGGAAGCGCGAGCCGCGGCGATGCTCGAAAGCGAGCATGTGACGAAAGTGATTGACGTGGGAACCACGCCTGATGGCACCCCATTCATGGTCATGGAACTTTTGACTGGGGAGGACTTGGCCACGCTGGTGGAACGTGGTGGCCCCCTTTCCGCAGATACCGCGATCGCCTATATTTTGCAGGCCTGTGAAGCAATCGCCGAGGCCCATCGCGCCGGTATCGTCCACCGCGACTTGAAACCCTCGAATCTGTTTCTCGCTGCCAGAAACGATGGGAGCAGCACTATCAAAGTGCTTGATTTTGGGATATCGAAGCTGCAATCGACGACCGCCAGTTTGGCTTTGACCCAAGAATCGGCGGTCATGGGATCGCCAACGTATATGGCCCCCGAACAAGTCAAAAGCGCGAAATCCGTGGACGCCCGGGCGGATATTTGGGGGCTGGGGGTGATCCTATACGAATTGTTGGCCGGAAAAACGCCTTTCCCCGGAACCGAGTACCATGAGGTGCTCGCCAAAGTGCTGTTGGAACCATGCCCTCCGCTGACGGCCTACCGTCCAGATATTTCGCCACAACTCGAGGCCGTCGTGCTGCGCTGCCTGCAAAAAAAACCGTCGGATCGATTCCCCACGGTCATGGATTTCGCTCTTGCTCTGCGACCGTTCGTCACGGATGACCTCACGCGCATGTCCATCGACCGCGTCTGCCGATTGGCGGGCGTCCCCGCGGCGGCTTCGACAACCGATACAAGGTCGGTTCATCAGCCGCGGCCGCAAACTGCATCGAATACCTTCGTGGCTTTGGCTGCCACCTCCCCCGCCGTGGGCACCACATCACCGCGTCGTATCCCTCGAGGCATTGTTTTCGGCGTTGGCGCGGCCCTGCTGGCACTCGTCCTTGCCGTCGGAGGCTTGTGGATGAATTGGAGCACAACGTCGCCTCCCCCCGGCGGAGTCGTGCCCGACGGGTTCAGCTCCAGCGCCGTTTCCGGAACCTCGGTGCGTGCCAGCCGTGCGCCCGACGATCCTGTCGATGCCCCAGCGGAATCGCAGGTTTTGGCTGCTTCCGCCGCACCGACCATCATCGTCGTCGATCCGGAGCCAACGCAAGTGGCTTCGACGACATCGCACGCAAATCAACTCCCCGTGCCGGCTCGCTCAAATCCCTCTGGCAAATCCTCATCGGGAAAGAAAAGCCAGTCTTCGAAGCATCCCGTCGTGGGAGAAACCCCGCCCAAAACCGCCAAACCCGCGACGACGAGCCGGAAAAACCCTTTGGATATGGATCTGAAATAAGGGAAATACCCATGCGCCAACACAAATTTCGTAATTATTTCGCTGCTTTCCTCGTGCTGGCTTCCACGGCGGGACCCGCCCTGGGGCAGCCTGCTCCCTCGGCGGAAACAGGGACAGAAGGCGATTCCCGCGCTGCCGTTCGGCCTTTGGCCGAAACGCTCACCGAACAGGCGCTCGCGGAATACGAAGCTGGCAAGCTCTTGTTCGGCGATGGCGATTTTGCCGGTGCCAGCGTGAAGTTTCAGCGCGCCTACGAAATCTCCAAAGACGGACGATTGCTGTGGAACAAAGCCGTATGCGAGAAAAACTTGAGACATTATGCCGCCGTATTGCGTTTGGTGCGCCGATACCAGCAGGAAGCTGGCCCGATGCTGTCGGAAGCCGACCAACAAGAAGCGGCGGACCTCATTCACGCGGTCAGCAACTTCGTGAGCCCCGTATGGGTGACGATCGATGAAACCGGCGCAACCATCTCGGTGGATGGCGAAGTGATCGGCACATCGCCTTTGACCGAACCGTTTCTGGTGGATATGGGCTCGCGCCAAATCACGGTCTCGAAACCCGGATTTAGGGACTACACCCAGACCGTGCAGGTGGCCGGCATGAGCGAACTGCGCTTGAGCATCCGAATGGACCGCGAATCGGTGGAAGGAAGGCTTCTCATCGCCGCGGGGCCTGGAGAAACCATTTTCCTCGATGGAAAGGTGGTTGCCGAAGGACGCTGGGACGGTAACGTATCGCCTGGGCGCCACAACATTCGTGTGACGGCTCCTGGCAAAGAACCCTACGATAGCGATGTCGAAGTGCGCGCGAAAGAAACCCGGGAGCTTCGGATCAGCCTTTCTTCTTTAAGCAAAAACGATGGGGGGGGAGGCGGCAGCACCTGGCTTTGGGTTACCGGCGGAACCTTGCTCGTGGCCGGAGCGGTGGTCGGCGGATACTTCTTGTTCAAGCCAGAAGATAAACCCGCCCCTATGAGCGCGATGGGAACCATTCCCCCAGGCGTCGTGCAAATGCCGCTGATAGGCACTTGGCGTTGACCTGAAAGATCCCCTCATAATTTCCTGAAAAACAAGGGATATGGGCGATAATCCCCTAAACCTTGACATTGACCCGGTCCTTGACATGAACGTGAACTTTGACCCAAAACCTTGCGTTTGACCTGGTCTTGAACCCTAGCGATTCCTAGCCGAGTGGTGATGGGTACGACGTTCCGGCAGTCGACAACAAGGGAAATACTCCGGGAAAAATGAGGGGATGGCTCAGGGGTAGCGTATGCGGCGATTGAAACTAGGAACTAGCAACTAGCAACTAGCAACTAGGAAGTGGTGATGGGTACGACGTTCCGGCAGTCGACAACAAGGGAAATAGTCCGGGAAAAATGAGGGGATGGCTCAGCCGCAAACCATGCCCCCGGGACTCACGGCATCGGATGCGCCTCCAAAAAATGCCAGGAGCCTTCCGTGGCGGACGGCCCCTGCGTGTCAGAAAAAGCAAGAGATACCGACGCCCCCGGCCACGCATGACCAAGACCTTTGACTTCCAAGTATTCAATGAAATCCTTCCCCGCGCCGTCGACGTAGACGCTACGTCGAAAGCTATACCCATGGGCTGAATCATCACTCACATGGTGGGGAAACGAGGAAATCGATTGATTCGACAGGTTGTCATCCACCACATCCGCCGCCAGTACCCATTGTTTGACCAGAAGATCACCGTTGGCGGGCGGGACATTGATGTCCAACGAGCCCTGAATGGCGAAAAGAGGCACTGGGCGAGCCCGTGCGCCCATGGCGCTGACGACATAGGTAGCGAGGGTGGCCGCGGGCAATACGCTTGCCGAGCCGACACAAGGCGTTCCCTGGAAAGGACACCCTTCCACCGAGCCAATCGACGCAAATACATCCGGAAAAACCGCTCCCAATACCACCGCCATGGCCGCCCCCGCCGACATTCCCACCGCGTGAATCCGCTTCGGGTCGAGCGCGTGGGTTTTCCCAACCTCCCCCACGATCGCGGCAATCACCGCCGCTTCCCCCACGTCCCGACGCTGATGCCCGGGCAAAAACCAATTCCAACACAAGGCGGTATTCGCAAGCAAACTCTGCTCAGGCCACACCACGATGAACCCGTGCTGATCGGCTAGACGATTGTACCCGGATGCCGTCGCAAAATGCGAGGCCGACTGACTACAGCCGTGCAAAGCCACCACCAAGGCACGAGGCGTGCCGTCGTAACCGGCTGGCTCGTAGAGCAAATAATCCCGCGTCCCCTCCGGACCCACGTAGGAGCGCTCGAGCAATGTGCCATCTCCCGCGGCCGCTTCGAGATCCATCCCGTCATTATCCATATCCGGATAGACGTCCGTCGCGCTCCCCTCGGTTTCGGCATCCCCCGGCCCTACCGCCTCACCATCCGCCATCGCATCCGTGGATACTTCCGCTGCCGCATCGAGTATCGGATCCGACGGCGAATCGAAAGTGCCGGTAGATGTCGAGCAACCTGTCCATACCACAAGCGTTGCCACGCCAAACCGCGCCGAAACGTCACGCATATCTATGACTTACTCGCTTTCGACCCTCTGCGCCAGCCGCTTTACCTCTGCCTTTCAGTTCAACGAAACATGAATCGTGAACGCACCGGCGGGCGGGGCAGTCTGCGAAGGCGTATCCACAACAAGAAAATATCGCCCAGGCTCGATATCCCGGATAACTGCCTTATCCCCCCAAGCCACACACGCTTTCGGATCGCTACCCTCGAGCACGTGGACGGCAAGGCGAACGGGAGGCTGATAATCAAGGCGAATCGTGAGCTTTCCCCGCCTGTCGACCGTCAGCGCGTAGGTGATCTCCCGGCCGGAATACGCCTTATCCGAGCCGGAGTACGTTTCCCATGCCTGAACGCCAGACTGCGACGTATCCCCCTGGCTCGTATACGGGAGAGTATCGATTCGAAAGGGGCATTCAGGCGTGCCATCGGCAGTGCAGGGCCGCCACACCGAAGCCGGAATATCCCGACTGTCGATGAGAAAATAGTCGACCCGATCCCGGGTTTTCGTAAAGGCCTGCGTAATGAAGGCTCGCCAATTCGCGATTCCCGGAATGACCTGGCATCCCGCCGACCAAATGCCGATCGAGGCGTGCCCAAGGGGCCCGTCGATTTCCGCCATGTGTATGTTGTGCGCGCTGCCTTGCCGGTCATGATCCCGCAGCTTACGCGGTGATAGCCAGCCGTTACGGTCATTATCCCAATGACCATTATGGTTGGTATCGTCGCGGACAACATAGCTTTTTTCAGCCATTCGCAGCGCATGATAGGAATTGTGCAAGCCGTTGCGAAGGCGATACCGGCGATTGGCGCGAAGAAATGAGGCGTGATGGCGGCCAAAGTCGAAAAGCCCCGGGTCGGTGGTTACCGGAAACTCCCGTACGTGCCGGAAACCCTCCTTCGTGGTCCAGAGCAATACCAACGTGTCATTGAATCGATCCGGCAAATTCCCGTGATAGATGAGTTGCCCCGGATAGGCTCCGCGAAGACCCACGATCGTTCGCACTTCGGGGCTGGTATTCATGGTCAGTCCCGTGGTGCTTTCGGCAATCGTGCGGTAGAGTTCAAAGGCCTGTGATTCATTGAGGTGCCGGACCCCCGCGGGGGTTTCGAAACAGCGGGTGGGCGTGCTCCACCCGTCGGCTCGCTCGAACAACGGCATGGTATCCTTGTATCCGGGCATCACCAGGTCTTCGGGATGGTGGTCCCGCCATCCGGCGAGTCGATAGGTATAGGGCGGAGGTGGCTCGGTTGTCGGTTCCGTACGATCATCGTTGCGCCCGGAAACGCCCTCGGGCAGAGGTGGGCTGTTCGAAAAAGCCGATTCATAACCGAAACCACAGGAGGTTTCTTTCGCCGATCCTTGGTCAGCATCGTTATAAGTTATTGAATTAATGGGATATTGTTGTTTTTCCCTCGCAGAGGCTTCGGCCGGGGGCAACGAGGTTTGGGAAGGCGAAGCGTCGGCGTGGGATCGTCGGGAAGGGTCGCAATGGACGGGCGTGAAACAGAACAATATCAGCAAAACAATGCTTCTGCAGATCGAGGGCCGCGGTCCAGGAGACGCCGTGCAATTCGAACCTGATGTTCGTGCCGACATGTTCATCCGATGCGGCAAGCCTTTGCTACCACGGGCGATAGGATGGTGTTCACGGTGCTCCCAGCGCCAAACTCAGGCCGCCTCCCAAGGAATGAAATACGGCCCGGTCCGCGGGTTCGCCGTCACGAACTTTGGGCATCCACCCACCGCCGACCATGGCAAATAGCCTTCCGCCATGAAACACGCTTTCGAATCGCGAACCCAGGTCCAGGGCAAGTCCTGCGCTACCCGCGGGATAGACGCTCGAAGTTTCGGCGTGCGCCTTCGGTGGGCCTGCGATGTCACATTGTATTCCTTTGCCTTCGGCATTGGCGCAATACGATCCGGAAGCATCCAACCATGTGCCGGCCAAAGCTGCCATTCCATGCAGCTCCACCCACCGGCTTTTGGGGGTCAGACGTACATCGGCGCCGACTTCCAACGCGACCCGCCGCGCCTCGTACGACGCCTGAGCCGAAGAGCCTTCATGCATCGCCCCCCAGCCAACCAGCCCCACCGCAACGCGCTGCTGCTCGTCGATCTCGGTTCGATAGCGAATCATCGGCTCGAAATGACCCGACTCATCGCCACCGCCCACCCACCGACCCCCTGCGGAAAGCCCTTTCAAAGGAAGCCAATCTCCAGGTTCAAAAAGGCCAGCGACTTGCTGCGTGGGTGTTCCTTCCGGATCCGTGGCCGCCGAGCTGAGGAAAAAACCAGGAACCGCGGCAGCTTGCACCTCCACGTGGGTTCGGGGATTCAGGGCCATCGACTGTCCCGACACCATCGGTGTGGGGCCCAATGTCGTACAGCCCGAGACCAAAACGAGTGCCATGATCTCCAGGGGACGGATGGTAAGCGGCATGATCATCATCCTAGCATCCTCCATGCCTTGGTGGAAAAATAGTATTAATCCTGATATATTCAAGTAGTTACAATATATCTGGGACTGCGGTGTTGTGAGTTTTCGACAACAGGTGTGGCAGAATTCATGTTCCGCCAAACAAGGTCAAGGCTTGGAAGAAAACCGAAATGAAGCCGTCGAACATTTCTCGGAACGGTTGTATACTAACCGGACCGAAGGAGTCGAAGGATGGGTCGCGGGTCTAAGCTGTTAGGTATTTCGTTGTTGTTGATGCTATCGTGCGTGCCGGCGCAGGCGCAAAAGGAGCGCACTGGGATAGAACGAACGCCCCCGCCCACGCAGCTTCCACGGTCCAGACCGGCACCTGTTGCGCCCACGGTAAGTCCACAGCCCAGACCTGCACCTGCTGTGAAGCGGTGTCCTGAGGCGACATCACTTCCCAGTGGTTATGTGTGCATCGAGCCGGGCACGTTTGTGATGGGGAGTCCGTCGAGTGAAGATGGGCGGGATAGTGACGAAGATCAGCATCGAGTGACGTTGACGCGGGGGTTTATGATGAAAGCGACGGAGGTGACGCAAGGGGAGTGGGAGTCGTTGATGGGGAGCAATCCTTCGGACTTCAAGGCCTGTGGAGGGAGGTGTCCTGTAGAGCGAGTGAACTGGTATGAAGCGATAGCGTATGCGAATGCGTTATCGAAGAAGGAGGGGTTGGAGATATGTTATAGGGATGGAGAGAAGGAGTACGACAAGTCTTCGGCGTCATCGGAAAGGGAGCCGAGTTGGCCGAAGGGGTTGGCTTGCTTGGGGTATCGTCTTCCCACGGAGGCGGAGTGGGAGTATGCGGCGCGTGCGGGGACGACGACGGCGTTTTATACAGGTGATATTACGAACCCGACTGGACGGGATGCGAATCTGGACAGGGCGGGTTGGTACGAGGAGAATTCAGGTGGAAAGACGCATCCGGTGGGGCAGAAGGCAGCGAATGGTTGGGGGTTATACGACATGCATGGGAATGTTTGGGAGTGGGTCTGGGACAGGTATAGAGATTATGGGCAAGGCGAGCAGCGGGATCCATTGGGAGCGCAGACGGGCGTGAATCGGGTGGCGCGTGGCGGTTCCTGGAACCGCGTCGCCGAGTTCTGTCGGTCTGCGTTTCGCGACGACTACTGGCCCGACCTCCGCTACGGCTCCCTCGGTTTCCGCCTTTGCAGGTCGATCCCTTGACGCTTGAACCCTTGGACCCTTGTTATCTGGGATCTGGGGTCGTCGTAAGGGAGCGAAGTAGGGGCGGGTTTCAAACCCGTCCTATGGTAGCGGATAGATGTAGGCGCTGATATGTTGGAAGGGTTGGCAATGACTCACGCCCTGCAACGCTTCCAACCAAGCGCCATGTCATTCTACGGCCTATTTCAATAGCATTTGCCCGAGCAGTGAGCAAAGCGGGTCGTACCGTCACGGTAGATATTCGTGCCTTGGATCACGAAGTCTACAGCCCTGCCGTCGCTGAACCGGCCGGACAGATTCGGACATGAAATCGACCATGTGCCGGAGTCGTACATGGTGCCAGATGCATACGTCCAAAATTCATATTGGAACGTGCCATTGGAAAGGAATTGGTACTGCTCACAACCCACGGAACTGCATTCTGGCGCCCACCAGCCGCTAAACAGGTCTACCCCACAGGTGGGGCCGCTGGTATTCGAGCCTCCCCCGGAACCGTTTCCACCGCCGTTGCCCCCCGAAGCCCCGGGATAGCAGACCGTCGCGCCGGCGTCGCCCTGGCAGCTATAGCCGGGACGACAGTCCTGGTCCGAGTTGCAGGCATCGAGACAGACGCCGCCCCCTTGCTGGAGGCTGTAACAATAGGCGCCCGCTCCGCACTCTTGCTGGGATTGACATAGTTTGGTGCAATAGCCCCCGGGAGGGCTGCTATCGCATTGAAGCCCCGCCTGGCAGGAGCCGCACGACGATCCAATGGTGCCGTCGGCGCGCTCTTGCTGACCGCCTTGGTTGCCCCCTCCTTGGTTGCCGCCTCCTTGGTTGCCACCGCCCGGGTTCACGCCGCCGCCATTGCCATTTTGATTAGGATCATTGTCGTCGTCGTCGTTTTGGTTGTCCACCATGCATCCGCCGGCAGCGACTACAAACATGGAAATGAGTCCGATAGCCCAAATATTTTTCATCATTCGCCGAACCTTGTTGGAGGGTGGATCCTCGTCAAGTCGTCGCGGTCGATTTTTCGAGCCCAGCAGGATGATTTTGGGTATCGTCGGCGTAAGTTGTTGTTTTTACATAAATATATCGTATGAGAAACCTTCCGCACGATCCGGATGACGCCGTGGCGCCGGAATTCGGACAGGTTTTTGCGTTGAAAGCATGCCGCGGCGTCAGAAACGGCCGGGATGGGCAGGGAAAGGTAGCGATAGCACAAAACGTTGCGCGGTGTGTAGACGCTTGCAAACGGGCTGCGTGTGCAAAACCGGAGCTGTATGTCCGAGGCGAAAATGTGGACCCTATCGCTTGACCTCCCAGGTTGCCTTCCGTGCGGGCGACCTGGCCTCTCAAAAAAAGAGCAGCGGTGTCGATTTAATATGGACACTGTCACATTCTGGCGATATTACTTACGCATCATCTGGTGCAAGATGCTCGACGATCCGAAAGAAATGAAACTGGCTGAGCTGGCGAAGCGGTCGGAAGTTCCCGCGCGAACGATTCGTCTTTATCTCAGCATGGGGCTTTTGCCTGGGCCATTGCGAGTGGGACGCAACGCGGCGTATGGGGTGGAGCACCTGGAAGGCCTGGCGAAAATCCGGCAGTTGCAGCGCAGCGGGCTGACCCTGCATCAGGTGCGCGAGGTGCTTTACGGGGAAAAGGCCGCCGGGCCGGAGGCCCTGCCCGAATTCGCCCGCTGGCGGGAATACGAATTGGCGTCGGACTTTCGCATTTTGATGCGTGACGATGGGGTTCCCTCACGAATGCGGGTTTTGCAACAGGCTTTGCGTGAACTTCAAGGTTGGCTCCGTTCGAACCACGATGCCACCGCAACCATGAGCGAGGAAGCGAACGAAGATGAACACTAATATCCATGGATTCGGCGTCTACGAAGCGAAAACGAAGCGTCCTGTCGAACTCGCGATGCAGGAATTATGGCTTGCGGGCACCCTGCTGCCGATAGGCGGGCGACTCGTGGTTCGCCATACCTTTCAATCCAAAGCGAGAAAGCCCGTGGAGGTCATCTACGCCTTCATGCTCCCGCGCGATGCGGCGATGCGTCGGTTTCGCATCGAAGGCAAGGATTTCAGCATCGAATCCGAGCTTCTGCCCGTGCCCCAGGCCCGGGAAACCTATGAAGATGCGGTGGAAAAAGGGCATCTTGCCAGTGTGGCGCAACAGTATGAGGACGGGATCGTGAACCTCAGTGTGGGCAATATCCGTCCGGGGGAGACGGTCACGGTTCATCTCGAATTGGCTGCGGGGGTAACCCTTACGGACGACGGATTTCGCTTCCGCTTTCCTTTCACCCTGGCGCCGAGTTATCACGCGCAAGCCACGGCTTCGGTCATTTCGGCAGGGGAGGGGGAGATGCAGCTTCCGGAGGAGATTTTCGGGGATGTGCTGCTGCCGTCGTGGCGTTTCGACCCATCGGGCCTGCATCGGGTGGGATTTTCCCTCGATGTCCAAATTGCCGGCGTGGAAAGCGAGGTTTCTTCCCCCTCTCATCCGATTTCCTGCGGTTTTGGCAAAGATGGACGCGTGAAGGTGGCTCTTGCCACCTCCTCGGATGTACCGGATCGCGATCTTGTCCTTGATGTACGCCATTCGTCGAAGGAGCCGCTGGTGTTCACCGGGCTGGACGCCGATGGTTTCGGGCGTTTTGCAGCCCTTTTCTCCTCGACCCTGTTCGGCGCGGGCAAGGAGAAAGTCGCCAGGCAACTGGTGTTTCTCATCGACCACAGCGGTTCGATGGGCGGTCGACCTTTTCAGCAGGCTCAACAGGCCGTACTCGCTTGTATTGGCGCTTTGAATCCCGAGGATCGCTTCGGTATCGTGTTTTTTGAGACGTCGACCACCACTTTCGGTGGAGGCTGTGAAAAAGCGGACCAGAAGCGTCGGGAGGCGGCGCAGGCCTTCGTTCGGGGGATGGAGGTTGCGGGGGGCACGGAACTCGACGCCGGTCTCGAGGCAGCGGCCGAGCTGCTCCCCAAGGGGGGAGATATCCTCTTGCTCACCGACGGCCAGGTTTTCGAGACGGGCGCCATCATTCAAAAAGCTATCCGGCGGGGTTTGCGGGTCCATTGTCTCGGCATCGGAAGCGCCAGCAGTGACCGATTCCTGGCCCAGCTATCGGACAGCACGGGGGGAGTGAGCCATTTTGCCACGGCTCGCGAGCGGGTGGATGTGGCGGCTCTGAAACTCTTCAATTCCATCGGGAGACAGGTGGCGAAAGAGTTGGAGTGCAGCCTTTCCGGAGCAGATGAGCAAGGGGTCATCGCACCGCAGCCCGCATCCGGGGTGGTGGAAGGACATCCGCTTTTGGTTTTCGGTCGTGCCCGCGCAGGCAACGATATGGCCCTCGAATTGCGCTGGGAAGGCGGGAAGCTTCGTCTTGCCTTGCCTTGGGGCAGGGCGGGCGACAATCCGGAAAAAAGCGGCGATGTTGCCATGTCGATGGGGGAGACATTGAAACTGATTCAGGGAGCACGTATCACCACAACGCTCGAATTGGCGCCGGACTTCGGTGAACTTCCCGAAACGCGCAAAAAGTCCAGGTATGAGCGTCATCTCAAGCGTTTGGAGAGCATTGGCAGGGAATACGGATTGGCCAATCCTGCGATGGCGTTGGTGGCGGTGGTGAAGCGAGCGGATGACAAGTCCGACGGCACCATGCTGACGCAGATTGTTCCTGTGGGTATGCCGGAGGATACGGCCTTCGATAGTGTTTTCCAGCCCTCTCCGGCCCTATGCAACGCGTTGGTTTCGGCGAATGGCTTCGGTTTTGCGGTGGGGGGTGCAGGGTCTGTAGCGGGCGGGAGGCGCACAAAGCGCTGCCTTATTGACAGGCCCGAGGCAAGCCCGGTGCAGCGGGAAAGTCAGTTACCAGCAGAGCCGCTTCCTGCGCCGCCAGCGCAGTATTTCCGGTCTGCGCCGTCTGCGCCGCCTGCGCCGGCCTGTATGGCTTATGATGGCGGTGATCGGGTTGACGAAGAGGCGACGGACCCATGGCTCGGGAGGCTCGTCGAGCTGACCGGGATGCTGGAGGCGGATGGTGGGCTTGCCGGGAGTGATCTCGATTTTCGTGTGGCGTGGACGTTGGTGGTGATGGTGGCGCTTTCGGCTCACGAATCAGGACAGGAGCTGTTTGCTGGTCATGCCGAGCGGATGCGGGCATTTTTGATAAAAGTTATTGAAAAACCAGAGGTTGCAGCGCAAAAGGAAAACGTTGAGCGGGTGCTGGGCGTGATGGATGGCGGGCTCAGGCTTACGGAGGAGTCTTGGAAGGCTTTTGACCGTCTTGGTGGCAGTTGTTCTGTAGATGAATGCTGGGCCTGGATTGAGTTGGTTTGTGGGGTCTAAGGCTGAATCAGCAGCTTTCCGTGTCATTCACGCCAATCTCCAAGACACGGACGGGGCAAAAATTCACTCATTCCTGAAATTGTATTGTAAATTCGCTTGGTTACGAAACCAACGGTTTTCGCCACGGATGCGCGCGTAAACCGCGGGCATTTTCGTTTCCCTATCCCCTACTTCGATGATTTGCCATAGCAACAATGATTGAATTCCAGCCGCTTTTCTTCTGGCTAACCTTCCATGATTCTAGTAGACTATGTCCTGGTTCATGGAGATGAAGGTGGCCGAAACGATGGACCTTTCGTGGCACCACCCACGGCAATCACGGGGCGAAAGAATAGGGCAATGAAAAGGCATTCCCGCAACCTGCTCATGAAATTCGCTGCGTATTCGGCGTGTTTGGGTCTGTTTTTCTGCGCGGCGGCAACGCTACCGAGCTGTTCGGCCGACGCGGAGCCTGCCAAAGGCCAGCTCATGGTCGTGGTGCAGACGGACATGCCTATTCCCAAAGATGTGGATTCGATTCGCATCGAAATTTCTGCCTACGGCAACCTGTTGTTTGGGAATAATTATGGGGTAGGGCCAGGGGGGTTGCTCATTCCTGCCACCCTGGCGATCGTAGCGGGAGAGGAGCCGGCGGTGCCGGTGCATATTCGCCTGATTTCCTGGCAGAATAACACGCTTCGAACGCTTCGGGAGGCGGTGACGACGGTTCCGAAAGACCGAATAGCCATGCTGCGCATGCCGATCCAGTGGCTTTGTGACGGTCAGGCCAAGGCCATGGGGGAGCGGGTGGTGGGCACGTGTCCCGATGGGCAAACCTGTATTTCGGGTCAATGCAAGTCCAGCAACGTTGCGTCGTCGGAGCTGGAAACCTATTCGCCGGAGGCGGTTTTTGGCGGGGGAAATGGCAAGGGTACCGGGACGTGTTTCGATACGGTGCCGTGTTTTTCACAAGGGGCGGGGGTGGAAGTGGATATATCGTCCTGTTCGATCGCCCAGCCAGCATCGGGCAAGGGAACGAACGTGGCGCTCGTGATGCCGCCGGATTCGGACGGAATCTGCGGTCCGGATGCCTGTTTGATCCCGCTGGATGCGGATAGTGCGGAGGGGTGGCGGGTGGAAAATGGCCGGATTGTGCTGCCTTCGGCGGTTTGTGAGCGTCTCGAGGAGGGGAAGATCGTGGCGGTGGCGGTCACGACCGCGTGTGAGACGAAGACGTCGAGTGTTCCCACCTGTGGTCCGTGGTCTTCGGTGACGGAAAAGCCTGGAAATTTCGACGCGGGCGCGCCGGATGTGGAGGAATTGCGCAAGGATGCGTCGGTGGATATCGAGCCGGACGTGATAGCGGAAGCGCAGCCGGATGTGGAGCCGGACGTATCGCCGGATGTGGAGCTGGACGTGGAACCGGACGTATCGCCGGATGTGGAGCCGGAGGGGGGGACGATAGTCTATGGCATTCCTTTCCAATCCTGCGACGGCATGGCGGGCACGGAGTGTCAAGGAAAGAGCTGTTGTTCGAGTCTATCGGTTCCAAGCGGTGGTTTTCCCATGGGCCGGAGCGACAACGGCAATGACGCGTGCCCTTCCGGGTTGTTCTGCGGGGACGATGAACAACCCGAGCATGATGTGACGGTATCGGAGTTTTCTCTGGATGAATACGAGGTGACGGTAGGACGATTTCGGAAATTCGTGGAGCATTACGACGGGACGCCGCCGCCCGTGGATTCAGGCGCGCATCCGATGATCGCGGGCAGTGGTTGGCAGAGTGCCTGGAACCATGAGTTGCCGTCGAACCGGTCGGAATTGGAAAGCCAGCTCGAGTGTTTTACGGGTCGGGCAACCTGGCGTGACACCCCGGACGGTACCGAGCAGTATCCGATCAATTGTGTGAGTTGGTATGTGGCCTTCGCGTTTTGCGCATGGGATGGCGGCAGGCTTCCGACGGAGGCGGAGTGGGAATATGCCGCGGCGGGAGGCATTGAGAACCGGTTGTATCCGTGGGGTGATTCTCCTCCGACCAACGGACTTTTGATCTGGAACTGCGAGTACGGAGCTGAACCGCTCCAATGCACCTTTGAGGACATAGCGCCAGTGGGAGCGTTGGCAGAAGCGGGAGCAGGTTCTTGGGGGCATAAGGATCTTGCGGGTAGTATGTGGGAATGGACGTTGGATGGGTATGACGAAGAGTGGTACAGCGGGGGAGGAAATGCGTGCAACGACTGTGCGAATTTATCGGCAGGAGATACCCGTGTTACTCGCGGCGGCGGCTGGACGGGCAGTGACTCCTCGAGCTTCCGTGTCGCTCGTCGAATGAGGTATATGACTGAGGCTTGGACCTATGACCTCGGCTTTCGCTGCGCACGATAGCGTCGGGCCTCGAGCCCCGACTTACTCGGACGCGTCCGCAAAAGGCTTGCTGCATCGTTCGCACCGTCAGCGCCCCCGCAACCATGCCCGCCCCTTTACCCAGCCCCAATCCCGAACGGTGGGCTTGCCTTTGCCCCAACGGTTTATCAGCGACCAGGTGAGGCATCTCTCCCCTCGGGGCTTGTAAAAAATAATAATAAATTCAAATAATTACATATTTGAAGAAGAGAGTTGCTGTCGTTTGCCCAAAACCGGTGTATCCCATCCCCACGTTCTGCCATGCCCCTTTCCGCGTTTCATCCCATCGTTCAATCGTGGTTCCAACGTCAGGTCGGGCAGCCCACCGACGCCCAACAGCAGGCCTGGCCGGCCATCGCCTCTGGAAAGCACGTGCTCGTGGTGGCTCCCACCGGCTCGGGAAAAACCCTGGCCGCCTTCCTCTGGGCCCTCGATGGCTTGCTGACAGGCCGGATTCCCGGCGGAACCTGCCGTATTCTTTATGTATCGCCCCTGCGCGCCCTCAATCACGACATCCAACGCAATTTGCTCGCGCCCCTCGTTGCCTTGCGCCAGGACTTTTTGAACGCCGGACAAAAAGTTGCCGACGTCCGCGTCGTGACCCGGTCGGGAGATACCCCCGCAAACGAGCGGCAACGTTTGGTGAAACACCCGCCCGAAATCCTCATCACGACCCCAGAGTCGCTCAATATCATGCTCACCTCCCGACGGGCCCAAAGCATCCTTTCCGAATTGCATACCGTCATCATCGACGAAATCCACGCGGTGGTGGGCTCCAAACGCGGCGTTCACCTCATCACCGCCATCGAAAGGCTCACACTGCTTTCCGGCGAGATGCAGCGTATCGCCCTGTCCGCCACCGTCTCCCCCCTCAAGCCCGTGGCCGCCTGGATGGGGGGCTACCAAAACCTCGGCCGTGATTCCCGAGGCCCGTATCGTCGCCGCAACGTGACCATCGTTACTTCTTCTGCCCACAAGCCCTACAGCCTGAGCGTGACCTTCGCGCCACAGCCGACGCAAGAGCAGCACCCCCCTGACCCACCCTGGTCCTACCTGGCTGGCGAGATCCGCAAGGCATTGCATCGTCATCGGGCCACCCTCGTATTCGCCAACAGCAAACGGATGGTGGAGAAACTCGTGCGATTCGTCAACGAAAGCGGGCAAGAGCGTATCGTGGGGCATCATGGCGCTCTGGCCCGGGAAACCCGTGCCGAGGTGGAAGAAAGCCTGAAAGCGGGGACGATTCGCGGCATCGTGGCCACCAACACCCTCGAATTGGGCATCGATATAGGCACCCTCGACGAGGTCTTGCTCGTCCAATCCCCTGCTTCCGTGGCGTCGGCGATGCAACGCATCGGTCGCGCGGGCCATCGGGTGGACGAGCCCAGCCGCGCCACGTTTTTGCCCATCACGCCCGCGGATATCCTCGAGGCGGCGGTGATGGTTCGCTCCGTGCTCGATGCCCGCCTCGAGCCGGTCAAACCGATTTACGGCGCTCTCGATGTTCTCGCCCAAGTCATTGTCTCGATGCTTGTGGTGGATTCCTGGACTCCCGAATCGCTCCATGCGTTTTTACGGACCTCGGCACCGTATCACGACCTGCCCCGGTCGCAGCTAGATCGCGTGTTGGAGATGCTCGCGGGTCGCTATTTTCTGTCGCGAATTCGAGAACTTAGGCCGATCATATCGTTCGATCCGCAAGAGGGGATTCTGCGCGCCCGACCAGGAGCCGGCATGCTCGTCTGTCAATCAGGAGGAACCATCCCCGATCGCGGTCACTACCACTTACGTCATGCCGAGTCCTCCGCGTTGATCGGAGAACTGGACGAGGAATTCGTATGGGAGCGAAAAGTAGGGGATACATTCACCCTCGGCGTTCAATGCTGGAGGGTGGAGCGAATCAGCCATCACGATGTATTCGTTCTCCCGTCGAAGTCCCCTGGTGGATTGGCCCCCTTCTGGCGCGGTGATACGCCAAGCCGCTCTTTCGAGCAATCGCTCGCCATCGGATCGTTTTTGAAAAAATCTGTAAGACGTTTGGATAATCCCGCTTTTTTCGAAGAACTTAAGGCTCGCCATGGGCTCGACGAGCCTGCGGCTCGGGCTTTGATTCGCTATATTAAACAACAACATCGCGCCCTCGGGCTGCTACTGCCCCATCGCCGCCGGGTCATCGTCGAACATGTGGTCGGTCCCGGCTCCGAGGATGATCGAGCCATCTCGATTTTACATGCTTCGTGGGGAGGCGCGGTCCTTCGTCCTCTGGCTCTGGCCTTGCAATCGGCCTGGGAGCGGGAGATAGGGGGCCCGCTTACGGTCATGAGCGACGACGACTGTATTGGATGGCAGTCCGAAGAACACGTGAGCGCCGAGGAAATTTTTACGTGGATATCGACGGATACGGTGGATGAGCTGCTGGGCGAGCGACTCGAGCAATCGGGTGTGTTTGGGGCCCGATTTCGGGAAGCAGCGGCCCGGGCGTTGCTGCTTCCCCGCGCCGGATTCGGGCTCCGCAATCCCCTGTGGCTTTCCCGCGTCAAAGGAAAACGCCTTTTCGAAGCCGTAGCCGCGTTCGATGACTTTCCGTTGATTCAGGAAGCCTGGCGAGAATGCATGCAAGACGTTTTCGATCTCGATGCCCTTCGCTCGGTGCTCACCGAGATCGAGAACGGCGCGATCGAGGTCTGCACGCGCTACTCCTCCGTGGCTTCCCCCTTTTCCCGCGGTGTGCTGTGGCAACAGACCAATCAGCTCATGTACGAAAGCGATGCGCTGCAGCCCACCGGCAAAAACCATCGCCATTGGATGCAAGAAGTCGTCGAGACGCCCTCGCTTCGTCCGCGGATTTCGCGCGAGCTGGTCGAGCGGTTCGAGCGCAAACTGCAGCGTATCGAACCCGGTTGGTCGCCTTGCACCGCTTTGGAGCTTTACGATTGGGTGGTCGAAAGAGGGATGATACCGGAAGAACAATGGCAATCGCTGACCAATGCCATGAAGCGCGACAGCCATCTGGACCCGGAAGCCATGGCAAGCGATCTGGGCCCCCGGATCGTTCGTGTCCGCATCGAGAAAAACCCTTCTTTCGTTGTGGCGGCGTCGTCGGTTCCCCGATTCGGACCGGTCTTTTTCAAGCGGCAGGTGGCGGTTTCGAGGCTCGATGGTAGTCCGTGCTCGGTCGAGATGGGGCCTGAAACATGGAAACGAGGCGAAAATCTATCGTCCTTGCTCCTGGATCGATTGCGCTTTCATGGCCCTGTGAACTGGGCGGAATTCGTGGCTCCGTTGGGATTATCGCTCGACGACTCTCGCGCGGCCCTCGAATGGCTGATCGAAGGGCAAGAGGTGGTCGTGGGCCTGCTCACGCAAGAAGCGACCGAGGAGCAGGTCTGCGATCGTGAGAATTACGAGCGATTGCTACGGTTGAAACGAGCCGAGGCGCGTCCGACCTTCGAACCGCGGCCCGTCAGCCAGTATCCGGCGTTCATCGCCTCATGGCAGGGATTGACCCAAAAAAGTCGTGGTGCGGAAGGATTGAAAACAGCGCTCGACCGTCTTTTCGGCTATCCCCTCGACGCCACCCTTTGGGAGACAGAAGTCCTACCCGCCCGGGTGGATGACTATCGTCCTGGTCTCATGGATTCGATTTTTGTTGAAAATTCAATAGGTTGGGTTGGATTGGGGAATCCACGGCTCGCTTTGCTGCTCCCTTCGGATCGGGAACTCGTCATGCCCGACGAGCCCACCGCAAAAACCAAAGAGCTGTTGGAGAGTCTATTCCCTCATCCGACCGGCAAGTACACGCTCACCGAACTGCAAATGCATACGAAAAAGCCGTTAATGGAACTGCAGCAGCAGCTCTGGGCCCTGGCCTTCAAAGGGTGGGTGTCCACGGACGGATTCGAAGCGGTGAGAAAAGGACAAGACGCGGACAAGGCCAGTACGGTGGAGGCTCCGCGGGCGAAAAGGCTCCCGCGGAACAAAGCAAGATGGGCCGCGAGGCCGTCGGGCCATTGGTATCGCTGGCAAGAGGTTGAACCACCAGCGAACGTGGTGGAGCAAGACGAGGTGGAGCGGGATCGGGTACGCATGCTGCTCGACCGATGGGGCATTGTGTGCCGGTCCTTGTTGGAGCGGGAGGTGCCAGCGCTTCGGTGGAGCAAGGTGTTTCGAACCTTGCGGCTCATGGAGCTTTCCGGAGAAGTCGTAGCAGGCCAGTTTTTCGAAGGGCTGCCCGGGATTCAATTCGCTTCTCCCGCCGCTCTTGCCTTGTTGCGACAGCCAACCGGGCAAGACACCATCGCGTGGATGAATGCGATGGATCCCGCTTCGGTCTGCGGGCTGGGGCTTGAAGGCCTGGAAAAACTGCCCCGACGCGTCGCGGGAAATCACCTCGCCTATTGCGGTGGACAACTGGCTGTCGTGTCCGAAAGTCGGGGCCGGCGCTTGCAAATCCACCTTTCCCCCGAGGACCCCAGGCTTCCTGAATGTCTTGGGTTTTTGAAGAATCTGATCGAACGCATCGTCAAGCCTCAACGTTGTGTGACGGTCGAGACGATTAACGATGAGGCAGCGTCCACCAGTGACTATCGGCCGGTTCTTGAATCGATGTTCCACGTGGTGCGCGATCGGAACACCTTGAAGCTGATGCGTCGATACTCTGAATAGATCCCCTCGTTTTTCCTGAATGAGAAAGGGATACGCATAGAGAATCCCCTTGGCTTTGACCTGGAGCATGACGGCTTGTTGCGTAGCCCTTGTAAAAACATCAATTAATACAGTTAGTTGAGCGTAGTCGGCAGATGCTTGCAGGTTGTGATGCCTTTTCCAGAAGCTTGGCGAGGTATTTGTCCTGCGGGAGGTGCGTCGTTGTTTGTCCAGCCAGGAGGCGCGGGCCGTGGGCGTGATGGTTTCTCGTGGGCCGTGACCGTGACCGTGACCGTGCGCGTGGGCCGTGGCAGTGGCCGTGACCGTGACCGTGCGCGTGGGCCGTGGGCGTGATGGTTTCTCGTGGGGGACGATTCAGGCCGAACGCGAGACAAGGACGGCATGGATCGCCTCTGAACCGAAGGAGCAGGTGCGAAATTTCACCTAAAATAGAGACAAAGAATCGGAAGCGGGACTCACGGGGCTGCTACACTACGTGTCGTGCGCGATCGTTTTTTCCTTGGAGCATGCCTGGCAGGGCTGGAGCTGGCCGCGGCGGTGACAGCAGGCTGTGGGGAGCTTTCGAGCCGAGGAGTAGGGGAGCCGCGCGTTGCTGGAACCCAGGCGCAGGAAGACCCTCGAACGCCTCAGGAAATTCCCACGGCTCCTTTGGATTCCGAGCCGATGGTGCTGGCGGAGCCGACGCTGCCGGAGTATGCGTTATTGCCGGTGCAAGGGCACGGGGAAGCGGTGGTTTCGGTTCCGGGGACCGGGCGGCCGGCGCCGGTTTTGGTGGCTTCTCATGGCGCGGGAGGCAGGCCGACGTGGCAATGCGAAGTATGGGGTAGCATTGTGGGCAATCGGGGATTTGTCGTATGCCCCCGGGGCACGCGCATGGGTTGGACGGACGGGGAAGGCTATTTTTTCCGGCATCATCATGCGTTGGGCCGAGAGGTGCTCGCGGTGTTGGAGGCGCTTCGAGAGCGTTATGGACGACGGGTGGCACCGGGGCCGGTGGTCTACGTTGGTTTTTCCCAGGGGGCGACGATGGGAGCGCTGATGGTTGTCAAATATCCTCATATTTTTCAACGACTTGTGCTGGTGGAGGGGGGAGAGGGGGAGTGGGATGTTCCGACGGCGATTCGATTTCGGGAGGGGGGAGGAGAGCGGGTATTGATGGTTTGTGGGCGTCATGCGTGTGCGGAGCGGGCGCGACGATCCTGGTTGTGGTTGCGCAAAGGGGGAGTCGAGGCTCGAGTCGAGCATGTGCTTGGTGCCGGCCACGCCTATACAGAAGAGATGGTTGGCAGGCTGCGCGAGCATTTCGAATGGGTAGTGCAGGGCGACCCTCGCTGGTTTTCGAGGTAGATTTTGAGGCGAGACACCTGACAGACGCCTTCTTATTACGTGCATTGGAAAGGGATTTCGAGCAGAGAATCCCCCGGATATTGGCTTGGGCTTTGACTCCGGTTTGCGCATCCCGTTGTAGGTGACCGTGACGGTTTCTCGTGGGCCGTGTGCTTTCCGGCAGAAATACGGGGACGGTTCAGGCGGGACCCATCTTGTGGTGTCTAGGATTCGAAGGTCATGGATTTTGCACGGAATTGTTGCCGTGCAAAAGCGGGTGTAAGGTCGGACGGATGAGTTTTGGAAATGGCTTCGTGCGTGGTAGCACGATCGAGGTGATGGAGCGCGGAAGGGAGCCTGTTTTTGGAAAAAATTCCTTTGGAATCTCGGTGGTTGCCCCTCTGACGGCGCTTGCGACGGCGCCTGCCCTATGCGCCTGGCTCCTTGTAGGATGCTATCGTGGTGGCGAGGAGAAGGCTGGCGGTTCGGCGTCGTCGTCGTCGGTTGCTCTTTCTTCCACGCCGGCGGCTTCCAGGCCGGTAACGTACCCTGCGGGCGCTCGCTCCGACATGGCCAAATCATCGAGCAAAACGCGTCAATGGGACGAGGCGGACATGGTGCGTGTGGGAGCAGGGGCTTTTTTTCGGGGTTCATCAGACGGCATTGCCAACGAAGGGCCCGCGCGTTCGATCACTCTTTCAGCCTTTTGGATCGATAAATACGAGATAACGACGGCTCGCTACGCCCGATGTGTCGACGCCGGAGCGTGCAAACCGACCGCGACCGGCAGGTGGTGCAACCAGGGAAACGCCGCGAAAAGGGACCATCCGATCAATTGTGTTCGATGGGATCAAGCCGAGGCCTATTGCAGGTGGGCTCAGGCGCGTCTGCCGACCGAAGCAGAGTGGGAAAAGGCGGCCAGGGGGAGCGATGGCAGGGTGTATCCGTGGGGAAATGAGCCTCCAGACTGCGAACGTACCGTATGGTTCGACCCGGATACCCGCCTGCACGCTTGCGGTAAGTTCGGAACCTGGTTGGTGGGCTCCAAACCCAAAGGAGCATCACCCTACGGTGCGATGGATATGGCGGGCAACGTCTGGGAATGGGTTGCGGATGCCTATCAAGCTGATTATTACGCCATCGCGCCGTCGAAGGATCCCCCTGGCCCAAACGCGGGGAGCTATCGTATTCTGCGCGGTGGAGGCTGGGGGCATGATGGAAGAGGGGCGCTCAGGGCAGCCAAGCGGTTTCCGTTTGCAGGGAGCAACCAGACGCCGGGCATAGGATTTCGGTGTGCGATGGACGACGAAACGTGAGGCGAGCAGCGGCTCCCGGGAAGTGTAACATCTTGAATTTATGAATTTATTTGTGTTAGCGGCAGAATGGGTTTGGCCGTGCCGTTGGCTAGGAACTCAATCCTTCGTGGATGGTTACCGATGGGCTCGACGGCGTCGCAGCCAGCCCAGGCCCAGCAGTCCGAGCCATAGCCAGGAGCCGCTGGGGCGAGAGCCGATCCGGCATCCACAACCGTCGGAATCATCGCTCGAAGCGGCCGAAGGGGAACCTTCGGGAGAGGCTTCGGCGGAAGAGGAGGAATCAGGACGAGCGTCGCTACCGGCGTCGTGGGTCGTCCCGGCTTCTCCAGCTCCTCCTTCTTGGGTGCCACCATCCGGCGTAAGGGCATCGATGACGGTAAATTCGTCGGTTTGGGTTTGGGTTGCGACGGCACCAGCTTCATCCGCGTAATCGAAGCGGATATCATAAACCCCCAGGGGCGCCGTCATGGGGATAGTCCAGGTGTAGAACCAATTGAGTTCGGGCTCGTTGGGGTCGAAGGTGGCGGCGGCGCCATCGAGGACGTTCCATTCGGCGCTTCCGCTGCTCCGAAGGAAGAACCGAGGGTTGACCATGTTTTTGTCCTCGGTTTCATCGTCATCGACCGCGGCTCGCAAGGTGATGGTATCTCCCCGATGAGCGGGCGGACCGCCTTCGTCCAACCGGGCGCCGGAAGCGTCGTATACACGTATTTTGCCGGTTTTGGGTGGTGTATTGCAGGGGGGGCAGGTCCCTCCGCAATCGATGCCCTCCTCTCCACAATCTTGAATACCGTTTCCGCAGTGTCCCTCGCAGGGGTCTTGGCAGCGCTCGACGGTAATGTTGGAATAGATGGGGCCTTTGAAATAGCCCCAGCCATCCGTTCCTAGAAACGTGGTTTTCCCGACATATAAATAACGGAGTCTCGGAACGTCGGGCTGTAAATGACAGCAATTGGGGTAAACGACGAAAGGATGGGCAGCCCTTTCGGTGCCGTTGATGAGGACACGGATTCCGGTGGTATTCCACTCGAGGCGGTAGACATAGGTACTTGGGGTGTCGGGGGCGGAATTTGCCATTTGGGCTTCTGCCCAGTCGAACTCTGGATTGTTGGCGCAAGAGGCGCCTTGGTCGCAAGGGCCGACTTGTAGACCGGCAACCCAGCCGACCGTTTGGCGAACCCATTCGAGCCCTGGGTCTGCCAGGACGTATTCGCTTCCGTTCCAGTCGAGGTTTGCCGCGTACTTGAGCATGAATACCGATTCGTTGGCGCCAATCGCGGTGCCATGGCTCCCTTCCGAATTCTCGAAAAGACCAAGGAAATTGATGCCTTGGTTCTTGTAGGTGGTGGTGCCTTGGTACTGAGGCCACGGAGCGAAGTTGGCGAGGGTGAATTGAAGCACGCCGCAAGAAAGCTCTTGTCCAATATCGTAGATGATGCGGTCGTGGGCATGCAGGGTTTGCCAGCCGGCCGCGGAGAAACTGCCAGCTCCTTCGACCGTTCGGCTCACGCAAGGGCCCGTGCAGCCAGAGGCGGATGTCAGGTTGTCCTGTAGGACGACTTGTGCTTCGGAAGGGCCTGGTGCGAGCATGAGGCAAGCGAAGGCCCCGACAGCAGAAAGATAGCGTGGAAGATGGGGGATGAGGTCAAGGTTATGGGATGAACGAAGCATGCATGATTCCTTTCTCAAGGCGAGTCTAAGCTCGAAAATGCTGAAGCAAGCGAGGTAATACAGTGATTTCGAAAAAAATTACTCAAACTGTACCAATGACTGGATCGGTTTGTCAAGGTTGAAAAAAGAATGGTTAGTGAAAAGATAATGTAAAATCCAAGTCGGATCGAAGAGGAAGGACAAGCCATTGGGCGACGAATGGGGCATGATCATCGATCTGGAACCGCAGTTTGCCTGCGACTCGGAGAGGCCCTGGATTTGGAATTCGAGGAAAAGGTTTTGGGGCCTTTGTGGGACGGCGAGGATTGGATGCGGGATGGTGTCGAAGCTAACAGATCCCCTTATTTTTCCTGAATTGGAAAGGGATACGGGCCGAGGGGTTTTGGCGCGGGGAAAAATGAGGGGATGGCTCAGGGCAACAACCGGTACCGTAGGGGCGGGTTTCAAACCGGCCTGCCCATGCGAATGGCTCAGGGGATGACCGTGAGCGTTTCTCGTGGGCCGTGACCGTGACCGTGGCCGTGACCGTGGCCGTGAAGGAAAGGCCAGCGAAAAAAGAGGGGGTGGCTCAGGTATCAGCCCCCGTACACTTCATCTTGTTCGATGCGGGACAGAACCCAGTCGAATTCGCCGGAGTTGACTTTGACACCACAGTGTTGGCACAGAGCAGCCATGGTGATATTCATGGGCGCGCCGCAGTTGGGGCATGAAGCGGTTCCCCGGGCTGCGCCTTGCCGCTCGGCGCTGCGCACGACGGTCCAGTATTCCGTATAGGGACGTTCTTGGGTACGGCTCCCCCCGACCAGGGCGCCATCGGTGTCCCGGAGCGTGTAATCGAGTCCGGTGGCATGCAGACGGACGGTCAAAGCATCGAAAAAGCGGTCGGATTCCAGACGAACGATTTCGATATGCACAATACGCGCTTTTTCTGTGATATTGCGGAGCTTCTGGGCGCGATAGGCGGAAATCCAATAGGAATTGGTCTGGAAGAGATTGTCCGTCAAGTAGGGCCGCGCGGTATCCCACGCAAGCGACGACCAGGCTGTTTGCATGGTGTGAAAGATCATGTTGATCCGGGCAAACAACGCTTCTTGGCTGAAGGTGGGATCTTTATGCTGTAAACTGCCGAGCGCCTCTTGCACATGCGGATCGAATACGGTGGGTAGCTCCGTTCCTTGTTCCTCGGTGGTGCCGGTGAGAATCGGCGGACGGGCGCTTCGTTCGTTTACGACGATACTGTCGACGGTCCAGTCGAAAGCACCTCCGTCCACCACCCGTTGGCAGTAGGTGCAGGTGCTTCCCATGATGCGGTCGAGGGGGGCACCGCAACTGGGACAAGTCCATACGCGAATGCGGTCGGGGGGGCGGGATCGAGCGACCCGGGAGCGAATGAAGTGCCATGTTTCCATGGCATAATACGATTGTGAGGTTCCGGGGCCCGCGGTTTCGGTATAGCAGGATTCGAACTCTATCGTAAGACGCACCGCGTTTCCTTCGTTTGCGTTCGGATCGAATGCGGTATAGCGCATAGCGCCGACGATCACGGCGGAAACGGGTCGCTGTCCCTGCCGCGCAAGGGTTGCCCGGGCCGAAGGGCCGAGATAAGGGGCCAGACGGTCGAGCGCTCCCGTCCCTCGCGCCGTGTGGGCTTCCGCGTAAAGGGCATAAGCGAAGTCGTCGAGCAAGGCGACGGAAAAGTCGGTATCCCATGTACGCAAGATGGCGAGGGAGCGTCGGACTTCTCCCGGTTGGCGGGTGGGTGTGCGTAATCGGGCGGTTGGGGAAGAGGTTGTGCTCCAGCCCGAGCCCAAACGTCGGCCCACGAGAAATACGACGCCCCCCAGAAGCAGGACGGGCGCGCCAAGGACAGCGAATCCTATGAGAAATATAATGGTAGCGCTGATAGCCACGTCGGAGGCGTCAGCCACAGGCAGTTCGGCAGGCCGAGGGGGGCCCGCGCCGAAAGGACCGAGCGAGCCGGGTTGCCAGGTTCGCAGCGCATCCGGTCGCGCGGCTCCGTTCTCAATACAATAGGAGAACGTCTCGATGGACGATGAGCTGCTGCTTCCCTTGCTTGGTGAACTGCTGCTTCGGCTGCTTCCTCCGCCGGAACTACCCGACGAACGGGAACCGCCGCCGGAACTCGAGCCTCCGCCGCTGAATCCGCTTCCCCCGCCAGGCCGGGCTTGTGCATGCAGGCATAGACATAAGCCAATCATCAGGCATGACGCGCGCCATAGTCCCGCGTTCCACCCCCGCCACGATGGTGATCGGATCCTCATGCTTGCACCATATCGTCGGGAAGTTCGTTGATATCGTCGGGGGCCCGAGGAACGGCTTCGGTGAGCATGGGTCCCATGGCGGCAAGCGCCTGCGCAAACGCCGCAAAGCCATTTTTTGCTGAAATATCAAGTGCTTTCGTGCCACTTGCCCAGCGTTCTCCCAGGTCTTGCACGGGAATTCCGATATCCGGCACCACCTCTACCCGCTGCTCGAACAGGGATACGTAGACCAGAATGCCCGTGCGGTCACGAGTACGCGAAATGCCTTGTTCGACGAATTTGGAATGGGCTGCTTTGCGCACTTCTTCGTCCATTTGCTTTCGAGATACAAAGACACGACGCAGGGGTGATAGGGACGCACCTAGGATCGTCCCCACGCCGAAACTTGCGATGATGAGCATCACGGCCACGTCATCGAAAAGGGGGTCGGGGTAAAAAAGATAAAACAGCAGCGCTGCCAGGGAGAGAAGAGCGCCCACGAGATAATCGGCGTGGCGATAATGGCCCGAGCGGACGGCGACGGTCACCACGAGCTCGGCTCCGCTGGTGGCTTCCAGACCGACGATCTGGTCTAGCACGGTGGCTCTTGCTTTGTCGCTCAACCATGGTGCGTGGCTCAAGGATACCTCCCTTGTGGGTCATTCGCGGACGGTGGCGCCTGGGATGTGTTTTCGGACCCCTTCGGCCAGCGCTTTGCGTAACTGCGTGGAAAAATCCAATTGGACATCGGTGCCTTTGAGATTGGAGCTGCTCGAGGCCTGGACGCGGAACCCCCCGAGATAGCGGGCGTCGTCGAGGGAGAAAAAGAGCGCTTCGGCGGAGATTCTGCCTCCCGAGAACGTCATGGGGCGAATATGTTTCATGGCGGTGGAAGAGGCCGGGGCGACGGATGCTGCTGGGTCACAGATGGTTGGGTTGGGCTGGAAGGAGCTGGCGGCGGCGACGGGAACGGACGGTTCCACGACTTCGAGGATGCGCAGGATAAGCAGGTTTTGTGCGGCTTCGCATCGTTCGAAATCGCTTTGGGCGGAAAAACCGAAAGGACGAAGCAGCGGGGCCGAAGGTTTGGCGGGGTCGAAGACATCGTGGTTTCGGTGAAGAATCGAGCTGCATTGGTTGAGTTTGCCCGTGGTGGGCAAGCGGATGGGAACGTAGCCAAGTTCGTCGGCCACGGCGAAGTCTTCGGCGTGGCAGAGCAGTGTGTTGCCCGACAGGGTGTTGGAGCCGGACAGGTTGATGTCGACCGCCGCGCCAACGAGATTGACCTCATCTTTTTGCAATGCGGGTAAGGAAAGCAATTGCTTGTGAATCGAGGGAAGGGGGGCAATTTTTTTTTCGACAGCGGCGCGATGCTTTTCCAATACCTGTTCGTAGTTTGGACCACAGCAGCCCAAGGCCGTGGTAAGCAGGAGCCAAAGGCCGAAAGCACGTGCATAGCAGTCTAACAAGCCCATACGGTCACGATACACCGTCGGGGCGGGGGTGGTAAAGAGGGAAGGGATGATTCGTCAATTCGCCCTATGTCAAAACCGATCAGGGAATTAGCGGTTATTTACGATATCACGTTCTTGAAAAAAAAGTGGAGAGCGGTCGCGCTTTGGGGTTTGGAACATAACCAATTGATAGTACAGATTTCTATCGTTAGAGGGCAAAACGTAGACCCAAAAGAGGCAGCGGAAGGACGGAGCCGGCACCAGAGAAGAACGTACCCCTGCCCACACGTCCGTCGCCGCCGAGCACTTCGGTGTGGGTAAGGGGAATATCGAGGGAAAAAGCGGCTTGTAGGGCAAAAGCACTGGTGCACCAAACGGCAAGGCCGAGTTCAGCGGAGGCAACGAGGCCGAAACCTGTTTCGGCGGAACGTCCGTCCAAGGCGGCTTGTCGTTCCCCGTAAAAACTTCCCAGCGCGAGTCCGAGCCACGGGTCCACTGTGCTTTCGGGCCACGGGTGATGCTCCCCGCGCACAGAAAGACGAAGGGCTTGGGAGGATTGCCCGTCGTAATCGAGACGGTCGCTGGATGTGGATTTGATGCTGAGGGCGTCGACACCAGCTCCGAGCCGTAGCGAGGGATCGATGAAATAGTGGCCGAAGACGCCCGCGGAGGCGCCAATCGGAGCGAAATAGGACGTGGAGCCAAGGAGTCCGCCGCGGAGTCCGAAATCGGATGAGGGGGGAGTCTGCGCGTTGGCGGGGTGAGCCCACGCGAGCAGCAGAGTCGTCATCAGGGCGAAGGGAGTTCGAGGGCGCATGGTTTTCTCCTTGTTTCTCTCATCGAGAGCATTAACCGGGCCAAGATACCGCCGTGTGGATTGTCGTGGGGGCGGTGATATGCTGACGGATCCCTTCATTTTTTCCGGAACTGGAAAGGGATACGGGCTAAAGATTCTTGGGTGTTGAGTTTGGCTCGGTCCTTGGCCCCCTTGGAGCACCCCCAACAGTTGGCCTGGGCTATTCAACATTGTACTGGCGTTTTGCGGTGAACGATATGGGATGACCGTGACCGTTTCTCGTGGGCCGTGACTGTGGCGGTGACCGTGATCGTGAGCGAGGCGATGGGCTGGTTGGACTGGAGCATCCATGCCCATGGCGGCGAGGAGATCGCAAATTATCCTTGAAATACCGATGAGTTGCAGCGTTCATCCGGGAAAGGGGGAGCTTTGAAGCATCGCCGTGATTTTTGAAGTAACGATTGACGCCGTGAGACATCCCGATAAAATGCGAGAAGAAACTCTTGCATTCAGGTGAACACGATGAAGAACCTCCTCGTGATATGCGTGCTCATGTCGTTTGCTATCGGTCTGGCGGGATGTTGCAAAAACGGCAAATCCGTGGACTGCAACACGAAGTTGAAGGATGTGGAGGGGCAGAGCGGCGAGCTCGGCACTTCGTTTTCCATCACGTGTCCGGCGGGCTGCCGGGGTGGATCGATATGGGGGACGGATACCTACACCACGGATTCTCCCATTTGCTTGGCGGGAATCCACGCTGGTGTCATCGCGCAGGACAAGGGCGGCGACGTGAAAGTCACCATCGTCAAGAGTTTGCCCTCGTACAAGGGAAGCGCGCGAAACGGCGTGACCACGAGCGATTGGGCCAATTCCTGGGGGGATACCGCTTTCCAGGTGTCGAAGTAAGCGCGCCCCTTGGGGGGATATCGAATCGATTCGCTTTTCCCGCGACGAAGCGTCGAGCGTGGGTCCGTGCTCGTGGAGGAGCGAGCGCTTGAGCTTGCGTTTTTTTTGTCTCTCCGACCTCTGGCCTCCCCGGCCACGATATTTGGAGAAACCCTAGTATTTTCGTTGACTTGCCACGTGCTTGCGGAGCGCTGACGCGCGGACTTCCTCCCTGCATCCTCCGGTGTCGGTTGTGTTTCGACCCAAAAAAACGAAATAAAACTCCGGGTCTGTTGTAATAGTCTCATCGCAGCCCCGTAGAGAGTACCGAGGTGGCCCCTTGAAGAAGGTAAAGAGGATCATTTTCTGGACCATCGTGGCGTTGATCGTGCTTGGCGTGGGGGGAGTCATCGTAAAAAGCGCGTTGGCCGAAAAAAAAGTCGCCGTATATACGCGAGCGGTGGAAAGAAAGACCATCACGCAGGCGGTGACCGCTTCCGGCAAGGTGCAGCCGGTGGTCAAGGTCGAGATATCCGCGTATGTATCGGCGGAAATCATACGTCTGTCGGTACAAGAAGGGCAGGCGGTGAAACAGGGGGATCTGCTCGTGGAGCTTGATTCCATGCGATATCGGGCCACTCGGGATGGGTATGGCGCGGCGGTGACCGCGGCACAATCCCAGGGCAAGCTTGCGCAGATCAATTGGGAGCAGGCCAAGCGCGATTTCGAACGCGTACAGAGCCTGCACCAACAAGGATTGGCCTCGAAAGCGGATGTGGAAGCGGCAAAAACCAAGCTAGAGGCTCAATCCTCGGTGGTTCGTGCGGCGCAGGACGATGTGCAGCGAGCCTCGGCCCAGCTTCGTTTGGCTGGCGACGACGTTTCCAAGACCGTGCTTCGCTCCCCCATCGATGGGGTTGTCATAGCGCTCAACAAGGAGGCTGGGGAGATGGTGGTAGGGTCGGGATTTACTCGCGACGTGATCATGACGGTGGCCGATCTATCCACCATGGAGGTGCGAGTCGAGGTGGATGAAAATGACGTTCCCCACGTGAAAGTCGGTCAAAAGGCCAATATCACGGTGGATGCGTTTCCCAAGGAGAAATTTGAGGGAGAAGTGACGTCGATCGCGAATTCGGCCAAGGTCAAAGGGGCGGGAACGCAGGAGGAAATCACGAATTTCGAGGTGGCGATTCGTCTGGTGAAGCCAGCGCGTCCCCTACGGCCCGGCATGAGCGCCACCGCGGAGATCGTGACCGAAGTCAAAAAGGATGTTCTTGCGGTACCCATTCAATGCCTGACGATGCGAGATCCCGAGGCTGCGCCGAAAACACCGGTATCGCTGATGCGATCCGACAAGTTGAAAGAGGTGGTATTCTCGGTCGTGGACGGGCGCGCGTCGCTGGTGGTCGTGAAAACCGGGATCAGTTCGGACTTCGATTACGAGGTGGAAGGGCCGATCGAGCCCGGATTGCCGCTGGTGTGTGGGCCTTTCAAAGCGCTGAATAAGGAGTTGGAATCCGGACTGTTGCTCGACGTCAAGGAAGAGGCCTCCATGATGAGCGAGAAAGAGCCATGAGCCTGCTTCGTTGTATCGATATTCGCAAGACCTACGATCTTGGAGCCCAAAAAATCGAGGTCCTGAAAGGAATCGATCTGCACATCGAAAAAGGAGAATACGTGGCGATCATGGGGCCGTCGGGCTCTGGAAAATCCACGTTGATGAATATTCTCGGGTGTTTGGATACGCCTTCGCAGGGGCGTTACGAATTGGATGGGGAGCAAGTGGCCGGGATGAACGAAAACGAATTGGCGGATATTCGCAATCGAAAAATCGGATTCGTGTTTCAGACCTTCAACCTGCTGGCTCGTCAATCCGCGCAAGCCAACGTGGAATTGCCCTTGGTTTATAGCGGAGTGAAAGCTGCCACGCGAAAAAAGCGTGCGAAAGAAGCTTTGGAAGCGGTGGGACTGGGACAACGAGCCGACCATCGTCCCAACGAATTGTCCGGTGGAGAGCGGCAACGGGTCGCGGTGGCTCGCGCCTTGATCAATCGACCATCCATCATCCTGGCCGATGAGCCGACGGGCAACCTGGATACCCGCACGAGTATAGAAATCATGCGTTTATTCAATAATTTACATCAGAATGGGAATACGATTGTGCTGGTGACGCATGAGCCGGATATCGCTGAATACGCCCACCGTGTCGTGAGGCTGCGGGATGGCCTGATCGAGTCGGATGCGCCGGGGGTGGGCAGAACATGATCCACGGATTGATGGAGAGCGGTCGTCTTGCGGTGGAGTCGCTTCGGTCGAATACGATGCGAAGTCTTCTGACCACGCTTGGGATCGTGATAGGGATCAGCACGGTGATTGCGATCATATCGGTGATCCAAGGGTTGAATCGTGCTTTTGCCGCGCAGATTTCGGGCATGGGCAGTGACGTCATCTATGTGCAAAAGTGGAATTGGACGAGCAACGATTGGACGCAGCTTCGCAAGTGGAAAGACATTGGATTCAAGGAGTTGCATGCGATTCAGAGAAGCAGTCATCTGGTCGATAAGGTAGCGCCGATGTTCGTGACGATGCGCAAGGTGAAAAACGGGCGTCGGTATATCGACGAGGCCACCGTCTATGGGTTTGGGGTTGGCGGACCGGAGATACGCGGTGCCGTACCGATGGCGGGTCGAGCGTTGACACCGGTGGATTTCGATGGGAGCCGCGAGGTCGTTCTCATTGGTTGGGATATCGCGGAAAAGCTATTTCCGCATGAGTCGCCCGTTGGAAAACCCCTGACGGTGGGGGGAAAACGCCTGCAAATCGTGGGGGTATTGGAGAAAAAGGGCAATGCTTTCGGCGAGAGTCTCGATGCCACGGTCATCATGCCGATTGGCACGTTCATGAAACACTTTGGTCGTCGGCGGATGATGACCATCACGGTCGTTCCCAAGGCCAACGCGGATCCCGATGAAACCATCGATGAGCTTCGGGGCATTTTGCGTCGTGTTCGAAAAGTCCCGTTTGGGCAACCGGATACGTTTGGAATCAATCGCATTGATGCGTTGCAGGAGCTTTATCGTACGTTGACGGGGGGGCTATATGCGGCGATGATCGGGGTAGGGAGTATTTCCTTGTTGGTGGGGGGGGTGGGGATCATGAATATCATGTTGGTATCGGTGACGGAGCGGACCAAGGAGATAGGGATTCGCAAGGCGTTGGGGGCGCGTCCGCGGGCCATCCTGTTACAATTTCTGTTGGAAGCGATTGTTTTGTCGTGTTTGGGGGGAGTTCTTGGCACGTGGTTGGGGTTTGGGATTGCGGCCTTGGTGGATGCGGTAAGTCCCGTTCCTGCTTCGGTTCAGCCCTGGTCGATCGGCATTGGCCTTGGGTTTTCGGCGACGGTGGGCCTTGTGTTCGGGGTTTTGCCGGCACGGCGCGCCGCGGCGAAAAATCCTATCGATTGTTTGAGGTATGAGTGATGAGGGGGCTACTGGCTGGTTTGGCGCGGTGGTGGAGACTGCGAACCTTATGGGAAAATGCTCGTATGGCGTTGTCGTCCGTACGGGCCAATGCGTTGCGTTCGTTGTTGACCTGCCTTGGGATCGTCATTGGCGTCGCTACGGTCATTGGAATCCTCAGTATCGTGGGGGGGATCAACAATCTGGTGACGGGGGAACTCGACCGTGTGGGGGCGTCGTCGTTTTTTTTGCAAAAGTATCCAGGCGTTCGAGTGGGTTTCATGAGAGAGTATCGGTTGCGTCCGAATCTGACGAGCGATGATGCGAAGGCGATTCTTCTCGCCTGCCCGTCGGTGGAATCCGTCTCTCCTTCGGTCCGTTTTCGGTCACAGCAAGTTCGGAGTGGGAACAACAAGACGGATCCGGACGTATTGCTCATGGGGGTCACGAGCAGTCATTCCACGGTCAGTGGATTATCCATACAAGAAGGCCGGGATTTCACGCCGCTGGAGGATGAGGGGCCAAGGAATGTCGCGATTCTTGGGAAAGACGTGGTGGAGCGTGTATTTCCCTGGGGTTCTCCTCTCGGGCGATTCGTTCGGATTGGCTCGTATCGTTTGCAAGTCGTTGGGGTCCTTGAAAAACGGGGGGCGGTATTCGGGGAGAGCCAGGACAATATCGTGTTGATGCCGTTGTCGACGGTGTTGCAGGGTCTCGATCCGGAAGACAATTTGGCGATTGCCATCAAAGCCAAACCGGATGCCTCGTTGCAGAAGGCGATGAGTGAAGTGCGGTCCGTGATGCGTGTGCGTCATAAACTCAAGATGACGGATCCCGATACATTCGAGTTGGAGACGAAAGAGTCGTTGGTGGCGATGTGGAAGAACCTGACGGCGGCGATTTTTGCGGCAGCGGTGGGGATTGCCGGGATTTCTTTGTTGGTGGGAGGGGTTGGGATCATGAATATCATGCTTGTCAGTGTGAAAGAGCGCACCCGGGAGATTGGGATTCGAAAAGCGTTGGGAGCGCGTCCTAACGATATTGCACGGCAGTTTCTCATCGAAGCTTCGGTTCTTTCCTTGCTTGGCGGGGTGCTGGGGGTTGGTCTGAGCCTTGGGGTATTGAAGGTGGTGTCGTGGGTTACGGATGTCATGCCGCTAGCTTTTTCGGTAGATTCCGTGGTGTTGGCGCTCGTATTTTCGCTGGGGGTGGGGATTTCGTTTGGGTATTTTCCTGCTCGAAAAGCGGCGAAACTCAATCCGATCGAGGCGCTTCGGTACGAGTGAAGGCGATGATGGCTGACGATATCTTGGATTTTGTGGTTGTCTGGGGGGTGGAAGGGATACGGGGGGAAGGGGCTATCGTGTTTGGGCTATCGTCTTCCTACTACTGCTGCCGGAAATTTGGCCCACCTGAAAATACTTCGATAAGCGCTTGCGTATGACCTACGAAATGAATGAAGCTGCGCTTGCACGCATCGATGAGTTTTTCAGCCGCATCGGCAAACATCTGAG
>Ga0208040_1000736_pt1 | contig 37194 bp, 37 predicted proteins | sample AD_UKC083_MetaG_FD_184431 | JGI IMG/M metagenome (GOLD analysis project Ga0208040, IMG submission 184431) | Active sludge microbial communities of municipal wastewater-treating anaerobic digesters from USA - AD_UKC083_MetaG (SPAdes) (version 2) | ecosystem: Engineered > Bioreactor > Anaerobic >...
CATTTAGGGAGGGAAGCTGCTCTTCGTCATCCCGGTCAATCTTGCTGCCGTTAAAGTAAAGATTTCTTTTCATCTTCCTGAGCCCTTCGATGTATTGTTCCCTGGTTCTCATCTTCGTCTCCTTTCGCGTCAGCAAATTATTGTCCGGATGTTATTTTAAAATGGTTTTTTTATCGGCAAATACTCCTCTATTTTTTTTAAAAAAAGATGCGGCAATATAAAAGAAATCTTTCAGCATGTCAATTCATCTGTCGGTACAAAAAGCCCTCAAAACATTATATTTGCCGGTGTTCCTGTCCTTATTAGAGGCGTTATCAACATCAGTAATGCAGCTTTTTTCCGGGTTTGCTGCCTTTTTACGTCTTCAGAAACAAACACCATCCTGCATAGAGTGATTCCGGTAGAAGATCCAGGGCTCCCGAAGCTTCGGCAACCGGTGTAAATCCGCAGGCATCGCAGTTGATCCCGCCGCGGTTTTTGACGTAGCAGCCTTTTGTAATGGTGCCGTCCGGATCGACGTTGACGAGCACATCATCGTGACAGCGCCAGCGATTGTCCTTCATTGCCCTCAGCCTGCCTGCGGAGTTCAAAATGGAATATCCCTGTTTTTTGAGGTCCAGCAGTTTCTCTATGGCGGTGCGGCGTTCGTTTGGTGACAGGGCAAGATTATCTTCTCCCTGATTGTACGGATAGAAAAACTGGACGGTCATTCCCTTTATCCCCGGTATGCCCCGCACCCATTTTGCCAGAGGTTCTACATCCTGCCAGTTTTTGCGGTTCAAGGTGCAATGAATAAAAACCCTGGGATGCCTCGTGGTCTTGAGGCTGTTATAAACACGGTCAAAGGAGTCGCCCCTCAATGCATCATGCGCTTCCTTCATGCCGTCAAGGCTGACCCAGATGGTATGTGCAGGAACATCCAGCGGCAGGGTTCCGTTGGTTGTCACCGCAACCCGCAGAAAGCGTCTGCGTGCGTAGGAAACAAGATCATGAAAGCGATAAGGGCCGTCGCGCCACAGCAGGGGTTCGCCGCCTTCAAAAACAACCACGCGCGTACCGAGACGGTGAAGAGATTCCAACGCTCTAATTGCCTCATCCCAGGACATGTGGCCGTTTTCAACACCGGTGCGCAGATGAAAAGGGCAGGCGCGGCAGGCCAGGTTGCACCGGTAGGTAATCTTGAAGCTTGCCAGCAGGGGAATCCGGTGCCCCAGAAATTTTCTTTCAACAAAGAACCGTGACAGATCCAGCGGCCATGGAAGTTGCACGGTCTTCAATTTTTCTTTTGCCTTTTCATTCAACGCTGCCCGGGGTCAGGATATTTCTTCAATGCCCAGCGGATATTTCGACATCACCTCGCATCCGTCCTTCGTGATGACGATATCGTTTTCGTAACGGAAGCCGATGTTTTCTTCGGGAGCGGCATACTGCATGGCGCAGACGACCATTTCGTTTTCCTGGTAAACGTGGTCCTGGTCCGTCCAGTAGGGAAGGTCAGGATTGACGACTGCACCGATCCTCCACTCGTCACCGAAAAGACCGATTCCGTGTTCGCAGGCCGGCTGAATAAAATCACCACAGCCACGGGATTCCGCAAAGTCCATCATGAGGGCGGCCAGCGTGCCCGGTGTTGTGCCGGCGCGGTAATTGTCAATAACTTTCTGAACGATCGCGACAAAATTGTCCGCATGCCAGCGCTGACGTTTTGTTGCCGGGCCGATCAGGTAGTTGTGCGAATGGTCCCCCAGCGCCAGTTTGAACATTGCGTGAAAATCCAGCATCAGCGGTTCACCCGCCATGATCTCTTTGGTGGTGGGAGGCGTGCAGGCCCCCAGCCCGGTGCGGACCCCGCTGGAGATTTCGTTGAGTCCAGCAAAATTCCACTCGGACACGCTGCCTGCCCGGCGCATGGCGAGGGCGGCAATGCCGGCAATTACTGTTTCCGTCATGCCTTTGTAGCCGCCATTTTCGAGTGCCGCGCGCGCCGCTTTGTGCCCTTCGTCAACAATCAGCGAGGCGGTTCGGAATCGCTCAATGGTGCCCTTGTCCTTAATCAGGGAAAGAGCGTCGATGATATCGTGTGCGTTTATCCATTCAAAACCGGGAAGAGCTTCTTTAAAATGTATATATTCCCAGTGTGAAAGGTTCCCTTCCGCTGTGTACGTGGAAATTCCGTCCTCGTAACCCAGTTTACCCTTTTGAATGCCGAGCTCGTCCTTGATAAAGTCCGTGATGGCTGAAACCTGATCCATGCCGCCCATCGGTCCGTAGGCCCGAACGTGATCGCCGTCCAGCCATGTTTCGTCACCCACGCGCAGGGCGTCAACCACAAACGTAAAATAGGTGGGCTGCCCTTCGGGCGGGATGATCAGGTAGCTTCTCCACGGACAGAAGGTGTCCATGACGAAACTCATCGTGCGGATGCGTGATCCCAGATACACGTCAATTCCACGCCTGGCCATTTCTTTTTGAATCGCTTTCACTCGTCCGGGATTGTCAATGTAATATTTGTCTGTTGGGTCCAATATTCTGGTCATATTTTTTCTCCCTTCAATACTGTGTCGGAATCCGTGACAGAACTTTGTTCAGACGGTCGGACACAGATGCCAGTTTGAGCGCTTTGGCCAGATTGCCCTTGAGTTTGAGTTTCCCGGTCATCAGGGCTTTTTGGGCGCCGAGTTCCGCACGGGAAATCCTGGAAAACGTGTCATAATCACCGATGATTCGAAATTCGGCCTGGGGAGGTTCCCCCGTTCCCGTCTCCACGCGGGTGACCTTCCCGTCTTTGCATTCGACAAAGAGGAATTGCTCCTCCCCGCCGGGGCAGTTTTTGTAAATGTTGGACATCGATGTGGTGACGTTGTTCATCTTTTCCGGTGGAAGTTCGGCCTGGAGCCTTTTCAATGCCTCGTCACGCCATGAGGGGCTCAGATAGGTGAGCAGTTCTGACATAGGGATTCCTCCTGTCTGGTTGGGTGGCCGGCCTGAAAGGGGCCTGCCGGATGGTTTGTATTTACAAGACACTTCTCTCTGAAAGAGAAATTATTAAATAACTATAAAATCAAAAAATGGGTCTGTCAATACAATAAAACCTGCCACCGTCAACCTTAGAGAGTGATCTTCTGAATTATGCTTCCGGCTATGCCCCAGGCCATTTTCACACAGCCGGGAAGCTGATCCCGGTTAACAGCCTCCTGTTTGAAATTTGGTTTTCCCTTCATAAATTTCAGTTAAGATGCAGCGGGTCTGACAATCCCCTCCACTCTGATGCCATGTTTTTTCATGAGTTTCCAGAGGGTTACCCGGCTTATCCCCAGCAAACGCGCCGCATCCTGCCTGCTTCCCTGTGTGGTCTCCAGAACTTTTACAATGTCGTCACGCTGTCTGAGTCCGGGGAGATCGTCTTTTCGCCGGCTGGATCCAGTGGCAGGATTTTCCTGTGTTAATGCGTGTGGCAAGTGTTGAGGAGAAATCATTTCCTTATGGCAGACAACAAACGCGTATTCCAGGACGTTGGCTAACTCCCTGATATTACCCGGCCAGGGATAGTCGATCATTTTCTGCATGGTCAGCTCGCTTACCCCGCTGATGGGCTTCCCCGAGCGCTTTCGAAGAATCTTCAGAAAATGGTTTATAAGCAAGGGGATGTCTTCACGCCTTTCTCTCAAGGGCGGCAGGTAAATGGGGATAACGTTAAGCCTGTAATAGAGATCTTTTCTGAACCGGCCTTTTGTGCACATTTGTTCCAGATCCCGGTGTGTAGCTGCAATGATCCGCACATCAATGGAAATTGTTGTGTGGTCCCCCACGCGTTCGATCTCTTTCTCCTGAAGTGCCCTGAGAAGTTTTACCTGAGTCGATAAGGGCACATCGCCAATTTCATCCAGAAAAAGATCACCTTTATGGGCGGCTTCGAATCGTCCTATTCTATTTCTTCCCGCTCCCGTAAATGCGCCCTTTACATGACCGAACAGCTCGCTTTCGAGGAGTGACTCGTTAAGGGCGGCGCAGCTCACTTTAATGAAGGGTTCACTATTCCTCTTTCCCAATGAATGAATAGCGTTTGCCACCAGTTCCTTGCCGGTTCCGCTTTCTCCGTATATCATAACGGGCGCATCTGATACTGCCGCATTTTGAATCAGCTCTTTGACAGCGTGCAGGTTTGGGGCGCTTCCGATGATTCCCTCGAAGGCGTCTCCGGGAAGGAAGAGGTTTTTTAACTCCTGTATGGTCCTTTCTTTCTCCACAAGGTTGGAAATATCGGTCAGGGTTTCAATTCCACCTATGATTTTGCCGTTGGTATTCTTAAGGACCGTCGCGTTTTTCAGAGTGTAAAACAAAGAACCGTCCTTCCTTCGCATTTGGCAGCGTCGCTTTATTACCTCTCCGGAAGCAAAGAGCGGGCAGATTTTTTCTGTTTGTCCATTTGGACCGGTAACAAAGCACCTGTCGCAATCCAGTATTGTGCAAGGTTTTCCAGATAACTCTTCCGGATTATAGCCGGAGATATCCTTCATGGCCTTGTTGGCGGCGATAATGACACCATCCGTGTCAACGACCATGACACCGTCCATCATGGTGTCGACGATTGCTTTCCAGTATTCCCCCAGATCGCTTTTCATGAAGTGTTCTCCTGGTGATTTTTTGCATCAGATTGCTATCAATGTTAACTTAAATGTCCTTGTTAAGAAACATATGTTAAATATATATTAACATTAACAACTGTTGTTTACAATCAAAAGTTTCATCATTTCTATTGATTTGAAATTTAAAGTGTTTTACCATACACAAAGAGGGATAAAAACTGGTATAAATGTTGCTCTATGATTAACGAAGACAAAAAAAATCAAGGAGGATAAAATGTATAAAAAATTATTCGTTCTGGTAGCGGTTCTGACTTTCGTACTTTCCACGGTCAGCGTGGGGATGGCACAGGATAAAGAGGGCAATAAAGCAGTCGCTGACAAAGTTACATCATTGGTTGCGACAGCTAAAAAGGCCATTAAGACGGTGCCCGCAGATGCTGTCAAAAAAGCAATAGATGCCAAAGAAAAAGCCATTTATCTGGATGTGCGCGATGGAGGAGAGTTTGCTGCCGGACATCTTCCTGGTGCAAAAAACATTTCCAGAGGAACCCTGGAGTTCAAGGTAGCTAAAGAAATTCCGGACACAAACGCGAAAATCTATGTATACTGTAAAACGATGGGGCGGTCGGCGCTTGCCACTAAAACCTTGAATGATCTGGGTTATAAAAATGCAGTCCTGATGAATGCCAAGTATGAAGATTGGGTAAAGGCAGGATACCCGGTAGAACGCTAATCTTCGATAACAGGGGGTACCGGTAATTTACCGGTGCCCTTATTCTGAATGGCTAATTTTCTAACACAAGAGCAATCGGTAGAAGACAGATGAAGCCAATCAAAATATCGCGACGCACTTTTTTGAAAGGTTCCGGCGTGGCCGCCGGGGCGCTTTCCATGGGATTTTTCGATTTTACAAGCTGGTCCAGGGAAAGCATGGAAGGTCCCGTGACCAGGATTCCCACGATTTGCAACGGATGCGGAAACCGTTGCGCCATCTTTGCCTATGTCAAGAACAAGCGCATCTGGAGGATTGAAGGAAATCCCGAGGCCAACGGCAACCAGGGGGTGATCTGCCCGAAGGGCCACGGCTATATTCACGACCTGTACAATCCAAACAGAATCCGTTCCCCTCTAAAAAGAGTTGGTACGAAATTCCAGCCAATTTCTTGGGATCAGGCCTATAAAGAAATTTCTCAGAAAATTAATATTATCCTCATGGACAACGGTCCGGGATCCATCTTCTGGGTGAACTACCCCATGCCCAACCATGCCTATGCCTTAAGATTTATGCATTCACTGGCGAGTCCCCATTATTTCACACATGGGTCTACGTGTTACACCGCAAGAAATGCCGCGTGGAACTTCACCGTGGGGAAACTTCCCTCAAATGACCTGGTGAATTCAAAATACATCATGATCCTTGGGCGTAATCCTGCGGGAGGGATCGATCTTGGACAGGTCAAGGATATCGTGAAGGCCAAGGAAAAAGGTGCCAAGGTGGTCGTCGTTGATCCGCGGCACAGCGAAACGGCAATTCTGGCGGATGAATGGCTGCCCATCAAACCTGGTACGGATCTCGCTTTTCTTCTGGCGATGATCAATGTCATGATTGATGAAAAGCTATATGACAAAGATTTTGTAGAGAACCATACGGTCGGTTTTCAGCAGCTCGAGGACGAGATCATCAATTACCCTCCCCAATGGGCTGAAAAAATATGTGAAATTCCGGCTAAGACCATTGTGCGCATTGCAAGGGAAATGGCCATGCAAAAACCGCATGCTCTGCTTCATCGGGGTTATCACGGTGCATTCGGTGCCCAGTACCTGAACAGTTTTCAAACGGCAAGAGCCCTTGCGATCACGAACAGTCTTCTTGGTAATATTAATAGGGAAGGTGGAATCTATTTTTCGGAATCTGCCAATCTTGGCGAGTTACAGCCCGCTCATCCCGCCCCGCCGGGTCCTTCCGGTTCCAAAGCGGATGGAACCGGCATCCCCGGTCGATACCCGCTGGGCGCTTACGGAGACGGAATATCCCATTCCATTCCTGAACTTGCCTTGAGGGGGATCCTCAAATGCGGTTTTGTTTATCACCATAACCCTCTAAGGACGAATCCCAATCCCAAGAGGGTCATCGCAGGCTATAAGAAACTGGAACTTCTTGTAGTTATCGATCCAGTGCTTTCAGAGACAGCATCCATCGCCCATTATGTTCTTCCTGCGTCTTTCTATCTGGAGGCAGACGATGCGGTGGACACCAAGCATTCCGGCAAGCAGGCCCAGGTTAGCATCCAACAGAAGGCCATCAAGCCTGTCTTCGATACCCGGTCTGCCTTTCAGATTATCACCGATCTTGCCAAAAACCTGGGAGTGGGTAAGTATTACAATTTCACTCTCGACGAGGCAAATGCGCTGCGGCTCAAGCCATTTGGTGTATCCCTCGAAAGCCTGAAAGCTAAGGGAGTGTTGCCTGTAGGTCCTCAATGGAAGGAGGGATTTGTAAAAGCAGACACCCCGTCAGGAAAGGTAGAGATTGCTTCAGCGGTTCTTGAAAAACTGGGCTATCCTGCGGTGCCCCGGTGGGAGGCGCCGCTGGTCTCTCCGGATGACAAAGACCCTCATTCCTTCCGGCTTATCCATGGAAAGCAGGCGTACCATACGCATGCCATGACCGCCAATCAGCCCTATCTCATGGCCATTAGCCGCCGTTATGACATGATCCGATTGTGGATCAACCGGGCAAGAGCGGAAAAGATCGGGTTGAAGGACGGGGATGTGGTTCAAATGAAATCCATGATTGGAGAGGGAAAAATCAGGGTGAAGTTGACGGAAGGACTGCACCCTTCCTGCGTCTGGCTTCCCAGCGGTTACGGTAATTTTTCAAAATATCTGACGACGGCTTATGATCAGGGCGTGTCTTACAACGACTTTCTGCCGACCCTGTTTGATCCCGCTGTTGGTCATGTGATGGCGTCAGAGGTTATTGTTCAGGTGAAAAAAGTTTAAAGGGGTTAATCATGGCACGATACGGAATGGTTATTGACGAAACAAAATGTGTGGGGTGTTACGCCTGCCGGGTAGCCTGTCAAAACCTGAACCATCTGCGGGAAAATGAGGCATACAATTTCCTGGAGGAGCGGGAATATGGCAAATTTCCCAACTTCCACCGTGTATTCCTGCCCGTTCAATGCCAGCACTGCGACAACCCTCCCTGCGTGTCGGTCTGTCCGACCGGCGCATCTCACAAGAGGAAGGACGGAATTGTTCTTGTCAATGAAAAAGACTGCATCGGCTGCAAATATTGCATCGCGGCCTGTCCTTACAATGTGCGTATTATCAAGAAAGAAGGATATATTGAAAAATGCCGCTTCTGCCTCGAATTTGTGGAGCAGGGGGGGCAGCCGGCCTGCGTGACCACTTGCATGACCGGGGTTCGCATGTTCGGCGATCTTGATGATCCGAACAGCGAGATTTCCCTTTATGTGGCTAAGAATGTGCACAAGTTGAAGACTTACAAAGAAGAATTTGATACGCGGCCGAGGATTTTTTACAAGAAGGTTTGAAAACATGACGACACGGGAGAAAGAGCAGATTTGTTCGATCGCGGCGATGCTGTTGGCCCCGCCCGATACTATGCTGGTGGAAGATCTGGAACAGGAAGGCTTCCGTCATTTGCTTGCAAAATGCTTTTTCAAATGGGGGCGTGATTCTGAAATGGTGTCTCCATTTATCTGTGGATTGGACAGGGATTCGTTTCTCGGTTCACTTCAGGACGAATACGAAAGGCTTTTCACCGATATGGACGGTGTAAGGATTTCACTGGTTGAATCTACTTACAAGCCGTGGACAATGGATAAGGAATGCGGTGTGGTCTTTGCCGCATCCAAAGGGCTCGTCATGGGAGATTGGGCTGCGCATATTCTGGATATTTATGAGCGTCTGTCAATGGAAATTCCGGAAGGTTTTCGCAGCACACCTGACCATTTAGTGCTTGAGCTGGAATTCCTTGCCCTTCTTTATCAATCGGCTTCACAGGAATGGGTATCAAAGTTCATTGAGGATCATCTCGACTGGATCCCTGAACTGAAAAAGGAAATGGAAAAGGCGGGCTCTTCCCCTTTTTACAGCAATGCGGTTGAGTTTATACGGTTATTTTTAGAAAATGAAGCAAGTAGACGGGAAGGTTAGAGATCATGGAAAGAAGAGGATTTGTTAAACTAAGCATTGCGGGTTTGCTGGCATGTGCTGTACCTGTACTGGCCAGCTGCGCTAAAAAGGAAAGCGCGTCGAAGCTGTCCAATCAGGAAAAGAACTGGTCAGTTGCGACGTCATCCGAAGAGGTGAAGGAACCCATTGACCTTGCCTACGCGAAAAGTACGCCCGCTTTTTTCAAGGACGCCTCTTTTGGCAAAGAAGATCCCAATTTCAAGCCCAAAACAGGCGGTGGGTGAAGCTAAAACCCGATTCGCCGGTGGCGAATCAAGATTACACGAGGGGATGGCAGGCACTTTAAAAATTTCAAGCTTTCTTATTCATTTGAACATCACTACAGGGAGAGGAACATGGAAGGAACGCACTTTGTTTTCTGGAACTGGACAATCGCGGTCTATCTTTTCGTTGCCGGGGTAAGCGCCGGGGCATTTGCGATATCGGTTCTTGCCTATTTCATTGGCGAGGAAAAATACGAAGACATCGCACGGATCGGTGCCTACATTGCTCCCTTTCCCCTGATTATAGGACTATTGTTTCTGATTTATGACCTTGAAAGGCCCTTTACTTTCTGGAAACTTCTTGTGACCGTCCAGATCAACTCCGTCATGTCCCTGGGAGCCTGGCTGCTTCTTGTCTTTTCAATCCTAAGTTTCCTGAATTTCTATTTCTGGCTGCCGGACCGGATTGACCTCATTGAATTCATTCGAGAAAAGCTTAAAGATCGGGAGAAGCCCGCTTTTTTGTGCAGGATCAGGGACAGCCGTTTCCTGGAATCCCTGACCCGCCCAAACCTTAAGCGCTTCAGACCATTGTTAGGGTTGATCGGAATGCCGGTAGCCCTTTTTGTGGGTATCTATACGGGCGTGCTTTTAGGGGTGCTCTCGCCAAGACCTTTCTGGAACAATCCCATGTTGCCCATGCTCTTCCTCGTGTCGGCCCTGAAGACGGGGACAGCTTCAGTATGTTTCATCGGTTGTTTTATCATGGGAATGAAAGGCATGAGCCGTGAGAAAGTGGAAACAAACAAGTTTGTCATCCATTCCGTGGATTTCTTTCTCATGATTCTGTCCATGATCACAATCATCCTGTTTATCTTTGGTCTCTACACGGTTTCGCGCAATTCGGCGGAGGCGGCCAAGCTCATCATGGGAGGAGAATATACATTTCTCTTCTGGGGACTTGCCGTGGTGGTCGGGATATTGGTTCCCTTCTGTCTGGAAATCTATGAACTTCTCCCTCATTTTGTCGATCATACGGCTCTGCGGGAACACAACCCTTGGATTTCCGGCGTTACGACGGTTGCGGTTCTTGCGGGAGGTTTTGTGCTTCGGTATGTGATCGTTTATGCCGGGCAGGCAACTTTATATATCACATCCTGATGCCTTATCTGGTCTACCTGGTTTTCCACTGCCTATCGTGCACAGTGCGCAGGACTCAAAGGCTCCAATCCTTTATACTGTGCGGGTAGAAGGAGCGCGGAAGGAAGAATGCCCGGTTCACTATTTACATATCGGGTTATTCGGGTTCTGTTGGCAGAACTTGCGCCGTTGTTCCTGTCCCTGTGCCCCTTGTCGTTGTTCCTGCCTCTGTTGCTGCAGGAGTTGCTGCTGCCTGGCCTGCTCCTGTGCCCTTCGCTGTTGTTCCTGCCTTTGTTGCTGGAGTAGCTGCTGTTGCCTGCCTTGCTCCTGGGCCCGTCGTTGTTCTTCCTGTCTTTGTTGCTGCAGGAGTTGCTGCTGCCTGGCCTGCTCCTGTGCCCTTCGCTGTTGTTCCTGCCTTTGTTGCTGCTGAAGCTGCTGTTGCCTGCCTTGCTCCTGGGCCCGTCGTTGTTCTTCCTGTCTTTGTTGCTGCAGGAGTTGCTGTTGCCTGGCCTGCTCCTGTGCCCTTCGCTGTTGTTCCTGCCTTTGTTGCTGGAGTAGCTGCTGTTGCCTGGCCTGCTCCTGTGCCCGTCGCTGTTCATCCTGCCTTTGTTGCTGCAGGAGTTGCTGTTGCCTGGCCTGCTCCTGGGCGCGACGCTGGTCTTCCTGCCTTTGTTGCTGCTGGAGCTGCTGTTGCCTGCCTTGCTCCTGTGCCCGTTTCTGATCTTCCTGTCGTTGTTGCGGCGTTTGTAGACCGGGTATAGTTGTGCGTGGCCGTGAAGGCAATGAGGGCTGACGGGGCTGATTAGTTATTGCTGGAATGCCACGCTCCGGTTCTCTAGATCGGCGGGGCTCGACTTGACGTAAAGCCCTTTCGCCGGTTTTGATGTCTCTCTGGTAAAGCTTTATTTCCGATTTCGGTCGGTTTACTTCATTTGCCGGCACAATATGACTTATACTTTTGGGTGTTTCGATACGGACTTCACGGTTGACCTTTCCTTCCTTGGCACGTCTAAGTTGTTCCCGAACCACGACAGCGTTTTCTTTTCTGTTCCTCTGAATAGCGGGTACGTTTTGCTCGATTCGGTTTATCACGGTATTATGGGGTTTCTCCTTTGCCGCTGTGTTTGTGAAAGTGTACCGCTGTTTGTTCGTTGTATAGTTCCTGATAACCGTATCATTGATGACCGGACCTGCCTTATAGTTACTGATGATTGTGGTGGCGCTTGTACGGGGCACCCGGACATTCCTGTAATTGTTCACACGATAGAAATTATCCCGGGGAACGACAATAGCCTGTCTTGCGTATGCATGGCTTCCGATATTGACATTGATCCGGCTGATATTGCCGGTTACGACCACATTATGGCGGCCTCCCCAATGGCGGTGACTGTAATATGTCTCATGCGGCGCCAGTGGCACCCATCCCACATAGGTGTTATGGTGAATCCAGAAAACTCTTCCGGGAAACCAAAAGAAACCGATATCCAGTAGGGGAACGCCAACGCGCACCCTCACTACCGGTGGTGCCCAATACCAGGAATTACGTGTATAGATCCAGTTGCCGTAATGGTGTGTGATGTAACCGAATGGTTCTGCTGGGATCCACACCTGATCCCCGTTCCATTCGGTCCAGCGACCCACGGTGAAGGGTGACCATCCCGCGGATACGATGGTAGGGCGCCAGAACCAGCGTGATGACCCTTCATAGTAGATGCTTTCCCATATGCCATTCTCTTCCAGAGCATATGATTCGTCCCTGAGTTCGGGTGGAAGATATTCGACCGACCTTCCTCTGTCCCTGGCTTTTGCTGCCCAAAAGTTTTCTCGGATTCTGTTCCAACGGTTCCAGTCAGGATCGATGGTTCCGTCACCTGATGACACCTGACTTGTGTCAGCGAGGATTGACGGGGAATTGGCCGCCACATCGAATCGGGCATCAGTTGCCGTGTGAACGAAACTGACGGTTCCCTTTACCGCTATTACTTCGACGGAGTTCTCACCCACGTAAAAGTCGAAGACCGTTCCTGGATCGGCCAGGACGTACCCGAAGGGACTGGTTACCTTGATGACCGTTTCGGAACTTCTATTATAGAACCGGGCCATACCCTCAGTTACGTCTATTTCAGATAGGTCTGCGTCAAGGGTGACAAACTGGATCTGTGTGTGGTCACCTACTCTGATCCAGGTTCCATTGGGGACAATCATCTCTGCCTTGCCATGATTTCCTGAAAAGAGGATATCCTCTGCCCCGAAAGGTGCGTCGCTGACCATGGGCACCCAATCTCTCTCCTGGGGAATATAACGGAGCAGATCACCTTCTATAGTATAGACACGGCCTACCATCATGGCCGTCGTATTTGCAGCAAAAGCTGGCGGAACCATTGCCATCACTGCAAGAAAAAAACAAACCATCAATTTCGTCCAAGTCTTCATCTTTTTCTCCTTTGTTACTTAAAAAAATTTAATCGTGACCTTTTAGATTATAATTGCTAGGGTCCTCACGTCAAGTTACATTTCCGCTTTCTAGGAACACAATCCGCGGATTTACGGTGTTCCGGCGGGTTTGGTTCTTGCGGGAGATTTTATGCTCCGGTATGTGATCGTTTATGCCGGGCAGGCAACTTTATATATCACTTCCTGACGCATTATTTTGAGAACCATCAATGAAAATAAGAATTTCGCCTGTTGTCCTCATACAGCAGGGGCCTTTCATGACGCTTTAACTCTCCCTGGCCTTACAAGAAATTTCCCGTTTATCTAATATTCTATCCAAACCAGGCTGAGTAATCAGCCGTTTCTTATCAATATATCACAGGAAAGACAGGCCGAAGGTGAAAAGTGCCTGGAACATGCATTCATCGCTTGACAAGTTATGGGCATATGCTTATAATGAAGACAAAGGAGAATGAAGATCTATGACCCGGCCGAAATGTCGACGCCATATTTGTAGAATGCCTGATAAAAACTATTTCAAGCCCCGGGGAATCCCATCTCCGGAGCTTGAAGAGGTCATTCTGAACCTGGATGAATTTGAAGCGATTCGCCTGGCGGACCACGAACTTTTGTATCAGGAAGATGCAGCGGCCCGAATGAATGTTTCCCGGCAGACATTCGGCAGAATCATTGAATCGGCGCACAAAAAGATAGCCGATGTCCTGATGAACGGCAAAGCCCTGAAAATAGAAGGGGGCGAAGTTTCTTTGGAAGAGAAACCGTTGTGCGGACATGGAAGAAAGAGCATGGGAAGACGCCATCATCAATAATTTATTTAAAGGAGAAATTTATGAAAATTGCACTACCAACACGGATGAACCAGATTGACGAACATTTCGGACATTGTGAACACTTTACAGTATTCACCATTGACAGCGGGAAACAAATAACGGCTGAAGAAAAAATTGCTTCTCCTGCCGGTTGCGGATGTAAATCCGATATCGCTCAGACGCTTGCTGAGAAAGGAGTAAAACTTATGCTGGCGGGCAACATGGGACAGGGAGCCGTCAATGTTTTGAACAGCTGCGGTATTGATGTGATGCGCGGATGTTCGGGAGAGGTGAGGGCTGTTGCTGAAAGCTGGCTTTCCGGCAAACTGAAAGATTCGGGAATCTCCTGCGCTGTGCATGGGCATGAATGCCACAACGGTTGAAAACGAAATATTGACGCGCAAACAAACGGACCGTGAAATAAAGTTCAGGATGATGTAAACAAGAAGCCGCCCATGTACAACCGGATTCATCGCATATTTACACCATAATGAATTTATTGACATAAAAGAAAACATTCCCTATAAAGATCCATGAAAACTAGTGCTTTTTCGAGAAGGTGTGCGATGCCCAAAAGACGAATGCTGTTTGTAATGGTCTTGATGATGATCATGATTGTGGCGATTGATGTTCACGCTTTCAGGTGCGGGAATGAAATTGTAACCACGGGCGACTCGGAAGCCATTGTCCTTTCAAGATGTGGACCTCCCACCTATAAAAAGGAAGTAAAAACGGAAACGCGGGGGACCACTGGTGGCCGATATTACCGGGGGCATTATTATGGTGGAATGTATAGCGAAGAGACGGTTGTAGTGGAGGAATGGTACTATAACTGCGGTGAAAACGATTTTATATACATTCTGACATTCAAGGCAGGAGTGCTGGAGAAGGAAACATCGGCAGGGTACGGTTCGGGAGCATCGGATTGTAAAGGACGCAGGTAGCAGATGGTTGTTAAAGTCTTTACGGTCTTATTTGCAGAATTTAAAATATATTTAGTCGATTCAGGTTTTAACGGCGTGTGTTGAGTTCTTTGATACAATTTTAAGGAAATCAGACTTTCAAAGGAGGCTGCGATGTACGGACATATCGTAACCACAGGAATCTCTTTCGGTACGGCACTGGCCATCGCCATCAGTTACAGCACCAACCATTCTGTCTTGTGGGCGATTTTTCATGGGTTTCTTTCATGGATTTACGTGATTTACCATGTCATATTTCATTAATCTGAAATCATTTGAATTTTCGGAATGTCTTTGTAGATTGCCTGTTGAATTTTTTGTCCATAGTGTTGGTTAAGGAATTGAAAACAATAAGATATTGTCCACAATGGACTCCATTTCATGCCGATCATAAATAGCGTCAGGATAAATATTCTGACGGACAAGATCATGCATTCCAGACCACATCCCAGGAAACATTTTTACTAAAAAGTTAAAATTCATCAGAAGCTCATTGACAAAGCTTATTATGTGATGATAGTTCTTAAAAGTTAGGGATGAAAAGAGGATTCACCTAGTTTGGTGACCTTTTATGAAAATAGCCAAGAACACTAGTACGAAGGAGGATGTATGGATTTAAGAGATGCTTATTTTGTTGATGGAGTGCGGACATGGTTCGGAAAGTCCCGACAGGACGGCCATTACTGGACCACACGCGCGGATGATTTGGTGACGAAAGTCATGAAAGAACTCATGAGAAGAAACCCGAATGTTCCATGGAACGAAGTTGACGACAACATCTGGGGAGCGACAACTCAGGTTGGGGACCAGGGGACTACAATGGGAAGAGTGACGGTTCTTACTTCCGGTCTCCCTGTGGAGGTTCCGGGATTTTCGGTGGACAGAATGTGCGCAGGCGGCATGACCTGCCAGGCCATTGGTTCGTCTTTCATCAAGACGGGCTGTGCGGACATTATTATCGCCGGCGGTGTGGAACACATGGCTCACCATCCCATGGGAGCGGGCGCAGACCCGAATCCACGGGTTGTTACCGAAAAGATGGTGGAAGTGAAATATTTCAACATGGGGGTTACAGCAGAAAAACTCCATGACTGGCTCCCGGAAAATGGCGAACAGCCGGTGAGCAAGGAAGAAGCGGATGAATACGCCTTCCATTGCCTTGATAAATACTTCAAAGCACTGGATGAAGGCTACTATAACAGGCACTGCATTGATATGACTGTATTTTCTCCCACGGGCTGGAAAGTTGCCAACTATGACGAGCAGGCCAAACGCGGTACTACGCTGGAGAGCATTAAAAACTTCAGGAAATTCCCGTTCAAGGCGGAAGGCCGCGTCACGGCGGCAAATGCTTCGGGATTGAACGATGGCGCCTGTGCATCGCTCCTGATGTCCGGTAAACGATGCAAAGAGCTGGGCATCAAACCCAAAATGAAGTTTGTCGGTGCCGCTTTTGCCGGTGTGGATCCTTCTATTATGGGATGGGGTCCTGTTCCTTCCACGGAAAAGGTTCTTAAGAACTTCGGCATGAAATTTGAGGACCTTGATATCATCGAACTCAATGAGGCCTTTGCCGTACAGGCTGTAGGATTCATGAAGCATTTCGGTATGAAATCCCCGGTAGACCCGAGACTCAACCCTTACGGCGGAACCATTGCCATGGGTCACCCGCTGGCCAGCTCCGGTGTGCGTTTGAGCATGCAGTTGGGGCAGGATTTTGAACTGAACCCGAAGGCCAAGTACGGGCTTACTACCATGTGCGTGGGCTTGGGCATGGGCGGTTCGATCATTTGGGAAAACGTAGTAGGAAAAAATATCTAGGAGGCTCACACAATGGCTAAATACATAACAGAATGCAAATTAAACTTTTTTCAGTCAAAGAAAGCAGGCAAGATAGCAATTGTCACGATGGACAACGGACAGTTCTATAATATTCCCAACACCTGGGGTGAAGAGGCCTTTGAATCGCTCAACAAGGTCATCGATACTGTGGAAAAAGACAAGGATGTAAAGGGATGGATTCTCACGGGAAAACCTTACATTTTTAACGTGGGCGCCGATATCATGAGTGTTGACCCGAATATGAAAAAAGAGACGGCTCTCCAGATCGGCGCGCTGGGACATACTACTTTCAAGAGGATCATGAACCTCAAGATTCCGACCCTTGCAGCCATCAACGGTGCTGCCATGGGCGGTGGTGTAGAAGTTGGCCTCTATCATAACTACCGCACGATCTCCAAAAGTCCGGGCGGGTGCGATCATTATGCGCTGCCTGAATGCTTCCTCGGCCTTGTGCCGGGTTGGGGTGGAACCCAGCTGGTTACCAAGCTGTGCGGTCCTGAAACAGCCATCGAGCTCATCATCACGAACCCGCTCAACATGAATAAAATGATTAATTCCAAAAAGGCCTTCGAGATGGGCCTTGCGGACAAACTGATTGCACCTGCGGAGTTCATGGATGATTCCATCGCTTTCTTCGAACGCATCATCACTGGCGAAGAGAAGATCGAACGCAAAAAAGTGGATCCGAAGATGAGCGATGATCTCTATAACAAGACAAAAGAATTTATCATCGGCAAGTCTCATTCAGGAGCAATAGGGCCGTTCCGGGCGCTTGATCTCATCAAGGGCGCAGGTGAATGGTCCCTGGATGAAGGGTTCCAGAAGGAGAACGAAACACTGGCTGACATGATCATCTCCGATCAGTTCAAGTGCGGTGTCTACTCATTTGATCTTACCCAGCGCCGGGCCAAGAAACTTCCCGGAAGGCCGCCGAAAGAAGTCAAGGGCAACAAGATTGCGAAAATCGGCGTCATCGGTGCCGGTCTCATGGCATCCCAGATGGCCCTGTTATTTGCACAGCGGTACCAGTGTCCCGTGGTGATGAAGGACATCAAGCAGGAATTTGTGGATAAAGGGTTGGCTTACTGCAGGGAACAGCTGGCCAAGACGGCTAAAAAAGGCAAACTGTCCGCAGCGGATGCCAAATGGATCGGTGAGGAGCTCATTACCGGTACCTTAACATACGAACCGTTCAAGGACTGCGATTTCGTCATCGAGGCCGTTTTCGAAGAAATGGGCATCAAGCAGAAAATTTTCGGCGATCTGGAAGCTGCCTGCAAGCCGGAGTGCCTGTTCCTCACCAATACATCCTCTCTGGATGTTGCCGAGATGGGCAAAAACCTGAAGGATCCTTCCCGCGTGGTGGGCTTCCATTTCTTTAATCCCATTGCCGTGCTGCCACTTGTCGAGATTATCAAAACAGAAAAGACCAGCGATGTTGTCCTGGCAACGGCATTCGACATTGCCAAGAAAATCAAGAAGACACCGGTTCTTGTGAAGAACGCGCCTGCTTTCCTCGTCAACAGGATTCTGCTGGCATGGATGGACGGCATCTTCCAGTGCATCGATGAAGGTGCGCCTTTCATGCAGGTGGATAATGCCGTAGTCGAGCTGGGTTACCCCATGTCGCCGTTTACCCTTGCTGCGCTGGTGGGACCTGCCATTGCTCTGCACGTGCAGGAGACCCTCAACAAGGCATGGCCTGACCGGTTCCCGGTGAGCACAGGACTCAAAAACCTTGTGGCGAAGGGCAAGAAGTCCATTCTGACCTTCACAGATAAGGGTATCGATGTTGATCCCGAAATCGCAGCCGGCTGGCCGCAGGGCAACAAAAAGTTCACCGACGACGAGATCAGGGAACGTGTTCTGAATCGCGTTGCGAAGGAGATCGATTTTATTCTCAAAGAGGGTGTCGTGGCGAGTCCCAAAGATGTGGATACCGGCGTGATCATGGGAGCTGGTTGGCCGTTCTTCATGGGCGGTATTACCGCATACCTGGATCAGAAAGGTATTTCCAAGAAGGTCGTGGGCAGAGACTTCCACGAGAATGGTTTCCTGGCAATAGAAAAATAACAGAAGGATAAATTACCAGATTCAGGAGCCGGACAGTCTTAAGACCTGTTCGGCTCCTTTTTTTTATGGAGTGTTTCCCGGAGATTAAAAAAGTTCAGCAAACCGATGGTGTTATTCTATGGTGAAACCTTACCACTTTTGACGGTTTCAGCCAGGCGCCGGCTCAACGAGTCATAATTAACCGCATCTTTTTTGCTTTCTGCGGGGGGAGGAGTGATCTCTCCTTTGTCACCGGTATCACGGGCTATTTCCTTTTCCGTCTTGAAAGCATCTTTTACCGTTTCATTCGTGGTGTCTTTGGCGGGTGCCCCTTTTACATAAGCTTGAGTTTGTCCCAGTTCCTTATCGGCGACTTTGTCCATATCTGCAAAGGCTGATGAGATGAGGATTGCGCCAAGCAGCAGGACAGCGCAAAAAATTGTTAATCCTTTGAATCCTTTCATTTTATGCTCCTTTCGTTGCATTGCCCGCGGTTTGTCTGCAATGTTTCTAAAAAACTCCCGGGCAGCAACCTTTTGCCGTCCGCCGATTTTCCGATATTTAAGTTTAATTATAATGCCGATTTTAGAAAAATCAAGCTTTAGTCGTCTTTAATTATATGGTAATAAAATCATTGGGTTGGCATTTTAATTTGCAGCTCGCTAAAAAACTTGTTATCGGGGGAAAAGACACAGCTGAAAATCTAAAAAATCTGCAGGAGGGTAAATCATGCGTAAATGGATAGCGGGGGTTTTATTCTTACTGGCAGCGGCAGCGGGTATCTTCTGGTTCGGGATTGACACAGACATGCGCCAGTTGATTTTACACGTGCCGAAAGACAGGAATGTTCTCTTCTGGTCCATCCCGCAGCGTGATGCTGCTTTTCGCGCGATGGACAGGGTGCCTCTTGTTGTTAAATCCCGGATCATTTCTGCCGGTAAAGATGTTTATCCCCTGCCGAAGGGACAGCCGCTTGATATTGGAGTCGATGTAGATGCCTACATGAAGGACCAGCGCACCGCCGGATTGCTGATCATTCAGGACGGCAAAATCCGTCTTGAAAAATATGGACTGGATTTCAGCGCCGACAAACGATGGACCAGTTTTTCGGTTGCCAAATCATTTACATCGACATTGGTCGGTGCGGCAATCAAGGACGGCTATATCAAAAGCGTCGACGATAAAGTGTCTGACTACATTCCCGACCTAAAAGGTTCTGTTTATGATGATGTTACGATCAGGCAGCTTTTGACCATGACATCCGGTGTAAAGTGGAATGAGGATTATGCCGATCCCAAATCAGATGTGGCCTTGTTTGATGTGCACAAGGCCGAACCGGGTGTTGATGTCACGGTCAGCTATATGCGTAAACTGGAGCGTGAAGCGCCTCCGGGTGCGAAATGGGTTTATAAAACAGGTGAAACCAACCTGGTTGGCGTGCTGGTCAGTTCGGCGACCAGGAAGACACTGGCTGACTATCTGTCTGAGAAAATCTGGCAGCCCTTTGGCATGGAGCAGGACGCGAGTTGGTTATTGGGTACCACCGGGCATGAAATCAGCGGGTGCTGCGTGCAGGCATCAACCCGCGACTTTGCCCGCTTTGGTCTGTTTATCCTTGGCGGCGGCATGGCAGACGGAAAGTCGGTGTTGCCTGACGGCTGGATTAAAGCGGCAACGATGAAGCATGCCGATACCGATCGGGCGGATTATGGCTACGGCTATCAGTGGTGGGTGCTGAAAGATGGCAGCTATGCGGCGAGAGGGATTTTCGGTCAGGGCATCTTCATCGATCCCGGGCGGAAACTGATTATCGCGTCAAACAGCAACTGGCCGCATGCGACGGATCTTCAAGGTGGAGACCAGGGCAGCAAGCGTCTTTCTTTTTACAGGCAGGTGCAGAGGGCGATTGACAACGAGGCGAAAGCCAAAAAATAGATCCGGACGATTCGGTGAATTATCCTGAACCGCAGTTGGCTAAAGGTATCTTCCATGAGTTTCAGAAAATAATCCCGATCTTCCAGTTAGGCTTGCTTCCGGCCATAAGCGAATATCGGTTCCTTCCAGTTTCGTCAACAACATCGGGACAGATGCCTTTACTGGATTTACTCCTTTCTGTAGATTAGCAACGGCTGCTCGTCTGCAGATGAATTCACGGGGGGCAATTTGTTGTTTCCCCTTTAAATGTTTCTTTAAGAAGTCTCAAGGTTGCTTTATATATGGCTGGGTCTTTGCGGGCCCTTGGGCCTGCGACATTGAGAACCCTTATTCCATGGTTTTTCTGCCAGATGGCAAGGTTATGTGCAGCTTCTTTGATGGTTAATTCTTTCAAGTCGATATGGATCCAATGCTTTTTGTGCTGCATGGCAAATTCTCTGGTCAGAGCCGAACCATCCGTGAGAAACCCGTAGGATACGATTACAGTGCCGTCAGCGTCAAGGACGTTTTGCTCCGTCCGCCTGGAATAGTCGGTGGTCGGCATTTCCTGAAGGTGATATTTCGGATCAAGTGTTCCGTCCTCCGTTTTCCTGCCTTTGGGAAGCCAGCCGCCATAAGAGATGTTGTTGGCGATGGCAAAGTCAAGGACCGCGCGATCCGCTCCGGTTTGTCCTCCGGATATGATTTTATCGATTTTCACCATCGGCCTCCGTCTGTTATTCTGAAAAACAAACCTCTCTCAAAGTCTTTCCCCAAAACAGGGCTGTATATGGTGATGGCCACCACAGGATCGAAAGAGCTGTTGGTGTCGCCAACGTTTGATGTCGATGCAAAACAGACAATAAACAGGGTCAATTTGCATTGACAACGCCCGGAGCAAAGATTTTTTTGCCAGAATGCCTGCGTGTTATTTAATCAGAGTTTTATACATTGCTTTCAGGGCACTGTCAGCATAATAATTCTGAAAACCAAAATGAAAACTTATTTGTGCCGGCCCCTGGTTGATGATATCGATATTAATGTTTTGTTCCTTGAGAGCCGTTGCCGCTTCCGCGATGACGCCGGGATGATTTTTCATGCCGATACCTACGGGAGAAAGAATGGAAATATTGTAACTGAATTCCAGCGTATCGGGATTAAATTCTTTTTCAATCGTTTCTTTGATATCCTTCGCAAACCCGACCATATCATCCTGATTCAAGAGAATGGCTATGTCGTCCCTGTCTGTCGGATAGTGATAAGTTTCGATGCCGTAATCCTTGATTACGCTCAAAAGGTCATGAACAAAGCTGATAGACTCCCCTGCACCGTCGCGTTCAATATAGAGGTAGGCGATGTTATCTTTGCGCGCTATACCGACCACAACTTCCTCGGGAACACGTTCAGATACAATCAGCGTTCCTTCCGAAGCAAGATTGTTCGTATTTCGGATTTTTATCGGAATGTTTCTTTTCTTGCAGTTAACCATTGCGTCATAGTGAAAAACATCAAAACCTTTTGACGAAAGCAGGCGTATCTCTTTATAAGTCAGACGGGGAATAACTTTTGCTTCAGGAATAAGACGCGGATCCACCTGGTAAATCCCATCCGTGTCTGTCCAGTTTTCATAAAGAGCCGCCTCGATGGCATAGGCTATTTCTCCACCCGTTAAATCAGAACCGCCGCGGGAAAAAACAGCCACATCTCCCTTGGCAGTCATACCGTAAAACCCCGGGATTACGGAAACACCTTCCACCGTGCTGAGTTTTTCCCTTATATTTCGGTAACTAACCGGGATAACGCTGGCATTGGAAAAAATCTCGGATACGACCAATCCCATATCTTCAGGCAAAACAAGCTCAGAAAGTATGCCCTGCTTGTTGAAATAACGGCAGACAATTTCAGCATTATATCTCTCGCCACGTGAGGCAAGAAAATCCTTTTTCTTTCCTTCAGGAATGGGTTTTTTGATGTCTTTTTCCAGGTTTTTAATAATGTCTTTTCCCTCGATACCCAGATCAGCAATCAGTCTTTGAAATTTTTCGATAACATGCTTGTAACTTTTTTGCGCGTCTATTTCCTTGCTTTGTGAACGAAAGTGCCTGCCATCCGTGGCGATGTTTATCAAGTGATCGGTCAACTTTTCTGTGTCAGAAGAATCCTTTCCCGGAGCAGAGACAACCACATACTGCCTTTCCTTATTTTGTAAGATGATGTCCTTAACTTTATTTATCTGTGCTGCATTGGCTACGGAAGTTCCGCCGAACTTGCATACAATCTGACTTTTCATAAAAAATACTCCCGACATAATATGGATAAGAAATTCCTTATTGTAGGAATCAGTATAGGAAACTCAAACATGTATGTCAATTAAAGCCTTGGGCATTAAAATCTTGGCAATAGAACGAATATCTCCATTGTATCTTCTCGTGATAATGATCATCTGGGCGTGCCCTGTTTTCACCATCGACAGACTGATATTCAATGCGAATACGGAATCCAATACCTTGAATACAGTTCACAGGTGCTGATGCTGATTCCTTATAAAATTCCGCGTAACACAACTGTTTGATGGAAAATTATATCCTTGCTATTGACCGGGAGACTGATTAAAAGTCCATCCACTCCCACCGTGATCGGTCCTTTGTAATATTTAGCCGCATCGCCGAGGAACATGTGATTGAAAACCGGCGGTATCGGTGGCAATATGTGATAGAGGACCAATTGTTTAACGTTTGTCTCATTGGCTATTTTGGCGGCATTTTCAGGGGAGGTGTGGTAGCCGGGAATGTCTGCCGTTATTTTAGCCAGGGATGGGGATGATGACAATCCCGCCTGGTCGTGTATCATCTTGATCAAGGCAGGCTGCTGTGCTTCGTGAAACAGCACATCCACTCCCTGTGCCTGTTTCTTTAATGACTGGCAGGGCACCGTGTCGCCACTGATAACCAATGATCTTCCTTTATAGTCAACTCGATAACCAACAGCCGGATATGCCGGATAATGATTCACTTTGAATGCTGTGATTTTGACCCCTTCTTTATAGACAACAACAATCGACGCGTCTTCTTCAGATGATAAGCCAAACGGTCGGGCTCTACCGCCTGCCCCTGACGGTGGAACGGCAGCTGCTCCATGAAATGCCACCCGGTATCCCGCATCAAGGCTGTAAGCATGATTGAATCCTTCAACTACGGTTTCAACTCCCTTCGGGCCGATAACATCCACTGGTTTTGCATTGGAACCACCTGCCCAGCGCTGAAGCATCATCTCACCCAGATCAGCAATATGATCGGAATGAAAATGGGTAAGCAAAATCGCATTCACCTTGCCTATGTCAAAACCCATCAGCCCAATATTCCGGGCAGAACCCGGCCCTCCATCTATGATATATAGATTATTGCCAGCCTCCACGACTATACAGGGGCCGACGCGGTTTATATCGGCAAAGGGTGCCCCCGTGCCGGCCAATCCCGCGTAAAGCCCGTCGTCTTTCTTATAGGTTTGACTCAGAAGCCGCTGCTGAATTATCTTCGTTGCCATGAATGTGAATATCTGCTTCTGGAAAACAAAAGCGGCCAGTACGACGACGACAATTATAGAAACCACCCAAATGGCAACTTTCGGTAAACGCCCCATAGGTTTTTTACATGAGTTAGCGTTTTGCATGATCATTTTCCAATCGCAGGACCTGTCTGCTTTTTATTCAACAGATCCATTCATTTAAGTTGATGCCTTTTTTTATATTCTTCAATTTTTTCCTGCATGAATTTGAAGCCGGGTGTGATATTCTCCGTAAGGCTCTGGGGTAGCAGCGTCTTGACGGGCTGACCTATATTCAACGGTCCTCCGGTTAAAAACAGGTTAGCCGATACATCAAAGACCAGTTTCCCCGGCACTCCGATGGCTATTTCATAATCATAAATGCCTGAAAAGGCGCGGTCTCCCATGCCTGGTATCACAATCTGGGGGACTCCGGTGATAAAAGGGATCAGGCCGCCTTTCAGGCATGATTCGGCGAACCCCTCGAAAGAGGAGGTTGGGAAGTTCTCTCCTTCGTATGTTAAGGCATGAATGATATGCGTTATGTTCTCACTGTTCCCAAATATCAGCACGGTGTCCGGCTCGAATCGGGCATCAGACAAGGGGCAGCATATAAACCCGGCATACTGAGACAGCCCGGACAGGTTGGCTTCACCGATCATCTTTTTCCCATGATCCAGGCGTTTTCTTTCTGCCTCTGCATTTCGGTGCCATTTCTGGTGCAACTGGCTTTCCATCAGAACCTCGAAAGGGATATCCACCCACCTGTGCATGACCGTGGCCGGGGTACAGAAATTATCATCGGCCGTCATGGCTATTGACAAGGCCATTCTCCGCGCGTAGGTAAAGGCCTGGCACAGGCTGGCCTTCTGACCGAGCGAAGCAGGCCTCAGGAAACCATCCGGAATCTCTCCGATGTCTCGTATGTATTTGATGGCTACCGGGTAGCTCGACAAATGTAACCGATCATAGATGTCCTGACCGGCTTTGCGGTAATCGTCAATCAGCGCCATTGTATCTCCTCCTGTCTAAGTTTGATGGTTTTTCTGCTGAATATGCGAAATCGTCTTACTCTTCTTCAACCTGGAAAACGTATTTTGCATCGGCTCTCCTTAACCGGCAAACAGCACGAATCATGATGAGGGTGTTTCCTGTATCTGATTTCTCTTCCAATGCTTTGGTATTTCTGATGCGCAGGGAACGCCCGTGGCGCAAAGACCGCATCCATAGATGAAGATGTGATAATGCTTGTTGCAGTGCTTCAGGGAGTCGGCCACTTTTTGATAACAGATTTCTTTATCGTGATAGTGTTGCGCTGTTATGGCAGTCACCGGGCATCGTTTTGCGCATTTCAAGCATGGATGGCCTTGATAATGGAGACAATCGGCGTGGATGTCCTCTGGCCTTTTACCATTGGGCTCAAGTTTCAAATTAACTACAAAGCTGCCAAGCCGGTGTGATACCCCCTTTTTTGTAATCAGAAAGTCATGCATTCCGAAGGTGCCAAGCCCGGCGGCATACGCCACATGACGATGAGACCACGGAGATGCCCACCCTACCTGCGGATATCGCTTTTTATTGAACAGGGGGGTTACATCCGGAGCAACGGCAAGGATTCCCCTGCCCATCAGAACGGTCACGATCTCCCGCACAAACGTCTGGCTGAAGATTTCACCCAACAGGCGCGTCTGGGCCCACCGCTCTGATGCCCATTCGACAGCTGCGGCATTGTCCCGGATAGTTTTTTGAGTGAATGGCATGACAAAAGAGACTACACTGAGCTCATCCGGATCCGGTGGTTTGACTCTGTTTTTTTCCGCTTGCCAGCGCATGATCTCCCAGGGGGAGAAATGGTGAGGTCCGATGACTTTCTTGAGCTGATCGAAAATCGGATCATTCCCCCGGACAAACCCGACCAGTGGTTCTTCAAAAATCGGTTCACCCCAAAATGGATATTCCATTTGGTTGTCCGGGTGGTTAGCGATTTTTTCTTTGATGGTCCGAATAAACCATTCTTCGTCAGGCAAAGGATTATTATCACTCAAGTGGGCGTCGCGCTTCAGGACCGGTTGAGGGGGGAAACCCATCCCCCGCATTTCGCCGATGGCATTTTTAATTCCTTCAATGTCGGACAGGAATGAAAAATGACGATATCGATCCTGCATTCTCCTGCGTTGACTCATCCCGCATCATTCCTTTTAAGCTTATTCACATAATAAATGAACTCGATATATATTTCAACAAAAGCGCGCCCCTGCGCGACACTTTCATCCTTGTGCCTGTATGCAGCCTCAACAATCTTATAACGTTTCCTGATGCCGTGCGCGATATCCTCAGTGAAATGTTTGAGCAGTGCGTCAGGGGAGCCGCTTTCCAGGGCTTGATCAATTACAGCAATGACTGGATCTGACTGGCCTTCCAGCTTCAGGCCGGTAAAAGGAACCTCTCGTTCAGCCAGATGGACTTTGATAATCTTCGCATAAAACCATTTTTCTGCTGCTTCGGCATTTTTCTTGTTTCTTGCGTGGAGCGCCCTGACAAATGCTTCACGGACCGTGGTTTCATCCTCCTGCTTCACCCATTTGAGAATGGGTGTGGCATCCTTGGTGTCCAGTGCTTTCCGGACATCCTGAACAATAGGTCCATCCAGGGCATCGAAGTGTGCGGAGGCAATGCCACAAACCCCGAGAGTTGTTATGGCTGATAGTAAAAGCATCCTGATTAAGAAGGTTTTTCTTTTCATGGTAATCTAACCCCTGTCTTATGAAGTGACATCATGATCGGAAAATGATGATTAAAAATGCTCTAGTGTGAATCGAAAGTCAAGATTGAAAATTTTCATTAAAATAGGGATTAGCATTGTCTTATCAAAAGAAAAATGATAATTTATCCGTATGATTTGGAGATATAATTAAAAGTGCCGACGGTTCCGTAAACTCATCATCCAACAAGTGAATAACCGGCAAAGAAAATCAAACTTTGCGCTGGTCTTATAAAACAGGAATAGGTAGAAATATTTTTCTAATAAATACGATTATCAAAATGGAATCATTGATGGCGTGAAGTCTTTCATATCATTTTATTAAATACTCAGAGAAACGATATGTTCACCTTGAAAACATTTTTGCTTGAAAAGAAAAAAGCAGTATGGACAGTCACACCCCGCGCAACACTTCATGAAACCTTAAAAATCATGGATGAAAAAAATATTGGTGCGCTGCCCGTGGCCGAAGAAGGAAAGCTGATTGGAATCTTTTCTGAAAGGGATTTCGCAAGAAGAGCCACTTCCGTAAAGCAGCTTTCCATGAAACTTCCTATAAGCAAATTTATGACGAAAAAAGTCCGTTTTGTAACCCCCGAAAACACGATGGAAGACTGTATGGCTATTATGACGACTTATCGTGTAAGGCATCTTCCAATTCTTGAGAAAAATAAAATTATCGGGATCATCACCATTGGAGATGTTGTAAAAAATATGATTCAGGAGCAGAAGTTTATTCTGAGAAAAGTTCTCGACTCTATTGAGGAAGGCAAAAATCATCTGCGAATGAACATCCGGTTTAATGTGGAACAAAATATCCTGCCCCTTGTTCAGGCACAGGCAAAAAAATATCCCGGCGACTCTTCTTTTCGCATGCTTGAAGAGCACCTCAATCAAATCTCATCCGAATATTACCGGAAGCTGGTCACTTCAAAATTTAATTTTACCCCAACGGAAATCTCCATTATCAAGCTCATTAAAGCAAATTACAGGGAAAAAGAGATTTCAGAAGCCCTGAATATTTCCCTGTCAACGGTGAAAAAGCACAAATACGCAATCCGTGGGAAACTGGGTATCCGGAATAAATCGGGGAACATTACAACGCATCTTGACTTCATGGACTAGGTTCTATTCCTTGTAGAACTAAACCCCCTCCTTTATTCACCTTATCATTCGGGAATATTCGTCTATAGTAAAATCAACGATACGGTTCACGAGGAAGCTGGATATGCCGTTTTCACAGGTTTGGACTAAAAAGAAGAAGGCTGTTCCTTTTAAGCGAACTGACCTATAAAACGTAAATTGAAGGTTCCGGATCAATACGTATGATAAACAAAGGAGGTGCTTACTATGGTTTATGTCAGTGATATTCTTAAAGCGAAGGACCACCGAATTCATTTCATCTCCCCCAAGGCTACGGTGTATGAAGCACTGGAGAAGATGAGCCAGTATGAAATTGGTGCCCTGGTGATCATGGAGAACAAAAAGGTTGTGGGTATACTTTCGGAAAGAGATTATGCCAGAAAAATCATTCTCCAGGGAAAAACCTCTAAAGAGACCCTGGTGAGAGAAATCATGTCTTCCGATTTGTTTTCAGTTACCCCGGATACAACCGTAGAAGACGCAATGGTTTTGATGACCGGGAAACATGTAAGACACCTGCCTGTTTTTGACAAAACGAAGTTTGTCGGCATCATTTCGATTGGTGACGTGGTAAAGACGATTATTTCCAATAAAGATTTTCTTATTGACCAGTTAAGTGATTATATTACAGGTAAACACTACTAGGAATGAAAAGTCAGCAGGGGTTGTAGTTCAAGATACCAATTGGTATCTTGAACTACAACCATCAATACGCACGTCCCACCCGATACACTCAAACAATCAAAGGAGCCTACCGGTCAATTCGTAAGGCCGGTGTAGTCGTGTTTGTCGGATTGCCTGGCAGCGCATCAACCGTTTTAAGCCACGCTCCTAAACGCGGAAATAACACGGTCGGTGCTTTCTTTCCCATGACAATGTCAACATGAGCAGTGCCACTGATGACATACCACTGGTCGTAAGCTGTGGGAGCCTTCTTCGATATGATGAATTCATCCGTTGCCTGCGGGCTTACCAGGGCGCCCGTGATCGATGAGAAAACAATCATTGGCACGGTCATACGCGACATATTTTCGCTGTAGTAATAATAACCGTCATTGCCGGGATGGGGAGCGGGGCCGCCTTTCATCCATTTTGCCGGTATAAAATTTTCTTCTCCATTTAAATAATGTTCACGAATTACATTCTTCAAGCCCAGATCCATGTATTGGCCGAGGCTGCGCACTGAAGCGCCGCTGACGCCGTAGCGCACAAACCAATCTCCCATGAGTGGATCCATGTTCTCAGCCAACCAGAAATTCATATAATTAAAGAGGTTGGGATCATCGACATCATCGGAAGCCAAGGCGTTGATGAATCCAAAGAACATGTCTGTTGACGTGCAGACCAACGTGCTCGGCAATGGCCGGATAAATTTATCGGAGATGAAATCGAGAGGCAAAAAGAATTGGGAGCCTGCCATCATCCGGAAGATTGTTGAGTCCAGAAAACCTGGAAGCCATGGAACGCCCGCCGGGTCAATGCCAATAAAGCCCTTGATGTCGGCATTTCTTGTTTTGGCCAGATCGGCGCTGCTTTTGACATGTGGATGGTATCCCAGGGCAAAACGTGATTTGAAACTTGCTCTCTTTAACCATGCCGTGGCAACGTTCCCGCAGTCTAGATAGGCGCCCTGCAAATAGGCATAGGCAACCAGGCCCCCTGTGCTGTGGCCGCCGATGAACATTCTTTTCCCGGTTATTTCCTTTACCATGGCGATCGCCGCAGGAGCATCCAGAGCGGCCCAGGTATCCAGCGTATTGAGACTCCTGTCGTTGTTTCCCGCACTGTGTATGGGGGTACGGCCGGTGTCCCGGTAGTTCACGAGCCATGGGTCATATCCCTGGAGCCAGAGGTAGTGTGCCAGACTGTAATAGCGCATCTTGTCGGCTTTGATGCTGGCTTCATAGTCTGTCTTTCCCGTGTTCAAGGTCCAGGCCGGAGCGCTGGATACAGGCGGGATATTCACGTTTTCATATGCTTCTTTCATGTCGGCCGGGGTACAGGAGAGGAACTGGTTCATATTTACCATGATACCCGTAAAGATTACAACCGGCGTGCCCCGGGTGCGGAATTCCGGAGTTTTATTTGTGTGAGGTGCATAGCGATACAGATAGATCGTTCCGCCGTCATCGGCTGTGGCACTGTAGATCCCCGGGGTGTTCAAGGGAACAGGGCTTGAGGCCTGGCTCACCGTTGATGCTATGGTGATCCAAAAAGCCGCAACCATCATGATGATCAGCAGGTTCTTGTAATGATCGGATTTTACCCATAGAGGTATCTTTGCAAGCCGGGTCAAATTCTCCTCCGCTTCTGTTCCAAATTAATAAATTAACGAGCACCTTCGGAATCTTTTATCACAGCGCCCCTGTTTTTTAATAGAATTGCCAGTTCATGATTCTTTGCTTTTTTAGCCAACGAATAAGGGGTGTTGTTGTCATTGCCTCTGACGTTGACATCCGCGCCCTTGTCGATAAGCATTCCGGCGACATTCAGATATCCGTAACCTGATGCAAATAAAAGAGCCGTATACCCATGGCTGTCTTTTGCATTTACATCAGCCCCCCTGTCGATAAGAATTTTGACAATATCTGAATATCCATAACTCGATGCCCACATAAGAGGTGTAATGCCATCTTCGTCTTTGGCGTTTAACTCTGCGCCGTTATTGATTAAGATTTGCACTGTATCCAAATTTCCTGTCCAGATGGCGTACATTAAAGGAGTATATCCTCTGCAATCAGGTTCGTTAATATAAGTGCCTTCATTGATTATTTTCTGGACAGCCAGAGAATCACCAGCCGCGGAGGCATGGATCAGTGGAGACTTTGCGTTACATCCGGAGAAAATACAAATTGCCGCGATGACGAAAGCAAAATAAAGGCTTCGATGCTTCATGGACGCACTTCTTTGTTTTTTTTTATTTCTTAAATGACATGGAATTGTGAATACTGCAAACAGTAATTTGCCCGGGGGAACCGGTTAATCCCGGCGACATTTTGAACAAAAAGGGGATGCCAACGACAGCCGCTCTCCTTTTATCCCTCTTTGCACGAAGGGGAAATTTATACATCCTGCTGGATCAGTGGACTGCACCCCTTTCTCAATCCGGGGCAGCTTGCCGCTTTAAGAGCCCCTGTTCCCTGTCCTGAAACCCGGATTACCTATCACGTACCACTTTCAACTACAGATTCTCTCCTGCAGGTGAAAGTGGTTGTGAAAGAATCTTGTTCGTTGAATCTTATGGTCCAATATCTATACCCCTGGGCCCGTCTAATCCTGTGATTGTGCGCAGCGGCGGGTCGGCATCATTAGCAGTACGATCGAATGCGTAGATCAAGCCGCGGCCAACATCGGTCACCAACAGCTCGTTATTGATCGTATTGACAGCGACGACTCCCAAATAGCCGCCAGCCACCGTGACTCTGCGAAGCTCATGCGCAGCGGCAGCACCATTGGCAGTGCGAGAGAATACGCTGAAATAATCATTTGTAGTTCCTGCGATCAGTTCATTGTTAACCAGATCTAAGGCCAATCCCTGTACTCCGTTTACTCCGGTGATTGTGCGTAGCGGTGTAGGTATCCCGTCTGCAGTACGCTCATATACATAGATTTCAGAGGTGGTATTGTCGGCTACAAACAACTCGTTATTTGTTGTGTCCAGTGCAACTCCTCGTGCTTTATCAGAACCTGTTGCAATTGTGCGAAGGGCCGCGGCAGGACCATCGAGATCCCGCGCAATTACGATAACTGTGGTGTTATTTGCCACAAACAGTTCATTGTTAACCGGATCAACCACCATTCCGACTATGTCACCGGTACTGTTTACTCCATCGATTGTACGCAGCGGCGGGTCGGCACCATTAGCAGTCCGCGAGAATACCTTTATGGTGTCGTCGCCTTTGCACATTACGAAGAGTTCGTTGTTAACACGGTCAACAGCGACATTATTGGGCATGTTTAATCCTGTGATTGTGCGAAGCGGCCCGGCCAAACCATCAGCGGTTCGATTTAAAACATAAACGTTACCTGTGCCTTCATCCGCAACGAAGAGCTCGCTGAACACCTCGATTACCGTCAGTGTAAAATTCTGAGTCGCATTGGGGAAAATGCCGTTACTGGCAGTAAAGGTCAATGGGTAGGTGCCCGCAGTTCCGGTTTCCGGTGTTCCTGCCAGGATGCCGCTTGTGGTATTGAAAGTCACACCTGTTGGCAACGTTCCGCTGAGGGAAAATGTTGGATCGGGATGGCCGCTTGCAATAACGGTGAAGGTTCCGCCTGTTCCTTCAGTAAATGTCGCTTTATTAACACTTGTGATGGTTGGTGCAACTACCATGCTCCATACATCAGGTGTAGGCGTGCCGCTGCCTGTACAACCTGTAAGACTCATGATCAACGCAACCGCCAGTAACATCAATCTTTTTTTCATTGTATTCTCCTAACATGAACTACAAGTAGTAAAGATGTATTACAATCTCGCCAGCCTTTTCATATCTGGAGCGATGGAATTAACGGTTTTCATGTTGTCCATATCTTCTATAGCGCCATCAAATCATTGTTCTGCATCGGCCGGATTGCAGGATGGATCTTTAGAAACTGCCCGGCAGTTCTGCCATCGTATCCTTTACACGGACTTAAGTCAGGAACGTTGTGCCGCACCTTTTCAGGTAGTTTGCATAATTTAATAGTAAACACTTTTAAGTAATTTTTTAAAACAAATCAATAGATATTAATTGTTTCATAATAATATCAGAATATCATCCCGTCCCTCATCACAAAAGAAAGGCTCCGCCATAAGAAAATTAATCCTGCTATTATGGGATGAGCTTAAATTCACCGCAGCTTACGGTGATATAGTTAATTAGAACATCTATTGGCTTTATGTGCAATGAGGTTGTGCAATCTAGGAAAGGTTCGATTCTTTCAGATGTTGATTACGTGTGCTGTCTGTGAGATTACAATTACAGAAATCTGACACATTGATCAACATAGAAATATGAACAACTATAAAAATGTAATACAAAACAGCGATGAATATTTTTGTATTACATTCTATTATGGTCACTCATTATGTCCTGTCCCGCAAAAGTCTTCAATAAAAAAATTTTTTACTGAAATTACTACTATATGAGTATTCATATAGTAGTGGAACTTGTATAAGTAAGCAAACATCTGCTTGAATAAATAATTAGCTACCCCTTCAAATAGCAGATGTAAAAAAATTCAAACTAACAAAAGGTGAATTAGTCGTCATTTTTTCATCAACAAATGTCGATTATAAAATAACCCCAAAATGCCTAATTAAGCCAAATAGCGAGGTGATATGAAAAAGAGACTGTTTGTTTTATCTGTTATATTTATTTTGTTTGCTATTGCTTTATTTACCGGATGCACAGGACTTAACGAATCTATAGCACAAAGCGACCTGTATATCCAAGCGATGCAGGACAATACGGTTGTTGCGTTAAAAGAAGATATAGATCCTAGAAGTATTAAGGTATCTTTCGATCATAATACTTCATCATACTGGCAGCAGTCAAGCTGGTGGTTTGCGGAACTCCCTGATGGCAGAAAGTACAAATGTAGCAAGATGCAACAGACACCTTCCGTGTGCATTAAAATGTCTTCTAAATCGACAGCCCCTATAGCAGCCGAAAAAAAACAGCCGAAAAAAAAGCGTCGTTAATTATTACATGATGGGCTGTTAAAGCAGTAACTGGTTGACCATAGGATGGATTTGGTGGACATCATGATGAGAAATGTCAAGAGGAAAATGGAGTTTTCCTCTGCTTTCCAGGATGTCACCCGTGGTTAGATTGAATCCCTTTTTTCTGTCTAATCTTTTTTATTTTTTTCCAATGGACCAACCTGATGATCAGACCTGAAATTGGGGCCGTACTTTAAAATATCGATGGATCTGTTTTAGACAATTATCATTTGAGAAGGAGGATTCTATGAAGGTTTTTGTTTGCAGCATTATGTTTATGTTTGTTTTATTTCTTTTAATGTCTTGTTCGCCAGTCACTATCCAGAAATGTGTTAAAGACTATAAATATGATGGTGATAAACTGAAATCTGAATACACAGAATGTGTAGTCCAGACACCTGATAAATTGCCGCCTTTACATTTGAAACACCAAGAATTATTTGAATAATATTTGATTTGTTCTATTGTCACAAAAGCATTTATTTGAACATACCAGTCTCTGCTGAAAGGAGCATGTCATGATTTTTAGGAGAAAAAATATCTGTTTATTTACTACAGTGTTAGTTTTATCTATTTTTCTTATGTCGTGTGCAACGCATGGAAGAAAATGCGAAATTGATGTTCTTAAAAATCATATCAAAATGGAATCATCAAAAAAAGAAGATATACTGAAAATATGCGGAGAGCCTTTGACTAAAGATGATAATATAAAACAAGGCACGGAAGTATGGCACTACGCCTATGTTGAAAAGAATATTACCGGTCTCGGCGTTGTAGCGCATGTGGCGGGTGTAGGATCCGAATGGGAGTCTAACAAAACCGTGCTGGATGTCTATTTCAAAAATGATTTGGTGGTTGACATCAAAACAGAATCAAGCAATCAGACCAATATGCATTGGCAAAAATAAAACATCTTTTTCAATCTTGAAGTGGGTTTGGAGCAGCTTGAATAAGCTGCATCAGGTCGATAAATCAGTTGTGCTTACCTGGTTTCTTCGTTGTTGATGCCCAGTTTTGCCATTTTATCGGTAAAGGTGTTGCGGTTGATTCCCAGGTAGGCTGCTGCCGCGCTTTTGACGTTGCTGGATCGCCTCAAGGCGATTCTGAAAAGTCCTTTTTCCACCATCGCCATGATTTCTTCATGCAGTCGACTTTTGCCATTGTCGGATCCATACAGAACCGTTGTTAGATCTTCCAGTTTTTTTTCCAGCATTTCTTCCACTGCCGTGTGGCACTTTTCCTGAAGGCCACTTCCTGCTGCCGGTTTATTTTTTGTTTTTTTCACACTCATGATCACACTACCCCTGTGTTTGAAACTGTCTTTTCAATTCATTTGTTTCTCTGTAAGCACGATATTTAAAACAGCCGCCAGATTTTACAGTTTGAGAAGCCCGGTTACGATAATGGCTGCAATAATCAACACGACAACCCAGGTCAGCACGATCAGGGATGTCCGCTTGACGGGATGCTCCAGGTAATTTTTTACTTCCACCTCTACCTTTTCATCCCCCAGCTTTCCCGCCAGAAACTGGATCAGTTTTGCATGATCCTCCAGGAGATTGGACAAGATGTAAAACCCTCTGGTTGTCGTAAGAAGAAAATACGCTTTGCTACGAATGATAACAACGCCCAGATGCGTGATTTCCGCCCAAGTGAATTTTTTTGTGCGGAAAAATTTTCTTATGCTCAATCCGTTTTCGGATACGGCAACCTCTCTTTCCAGAGCTTCAATGGCAATCATCATGGTGATGATGAACAGGCAGGCCAGAAGTATTTTTTCCCAGGACTCGCCGCCAAACAGGCTTAAAACCAGAAGAACAAACAGAAGAACAACTGCTGTAAGAAAAGGGATAATAAATGCTTTCTGAATTTTATAAACCTGTTCCAAGGATTGTCCCCTGATTATTTTGCCTGTTTCCTGATGAAAGAGCCGCTTTTGCCGCCACTTTTTGCCATAAGTAAGATATCGCTGATAACCATTTCCTTGTCCACGGCCTTGCACATGTCATAGATGGTCAGTGCGGCAACACTAACTGCTGTCAGCGCTTCCATTTCTACACCGGTTTGCCCGACTGTCTTAACGTTTGACTCGATGATGACCTGTGATTTTTCGCGATGAAATTCAAACTCAATATCGATGCCCGTCAGCCTGAGCGGATGACATAGAGGAATGAACTCGCCGGTTTTTTTGGCTGCCATGATGCCCGCGATTTTTGCGGTTGTCAACACGTTACCTTTGGCCATCTTTCCTTCTTCAAGAAGCGCGAACGTACCGCTCTTCATTTTTACTGTGCCGCGTGCCCTGGCTTCGCGCGCCGTTTCGTTCTTTGCCGTTACATCCACCATATGAACATGGCCGGCGTCGTTAATGTGGGATAGTTTTTTCATGGCGACTGCTGACGTACGTTTGGTTTTTTTGAACACTTAACTGGTTAACTCATTTGGACAGAACCTAGCACAGCGATCCCGATCAGTCAAGGAAGTGGAAAAGAAATTTTTTTCAATTAAAAACTTGATATATATGAGTGAATTAGCTATTAGTTTCCCATCGCAAATTCTTTCCTGGAGAAAAAAGTGTTTATCAAGGTGCTCAGCATGAGCGTAATTGGCATGGACTCGTTCCCTGTGTCGGTTGAGGTGGATGTGTCTCAGGGGCTGCCTCAGTTTTCCACGGTTGGCCTGCCGGATGCGTCTGTGAAAGAAAGTCGGGACAGGATCAGGGCCGCCATCAAGAACTCCGGTTACTCCTTTCCGCGGTCTCATGTGACCATTAATCTGGCGCCAGCCGATATCCGCAAGGAAGGAACGGGATTTGACTTGCCGATTGCCGTAGGGATTCTGGCTGCAGAAAACATGATTGAAGAAGAGGCTCTTCTGAAATCCATTTTTCTGGGAGAACTGTCGCTGGATGGCAGTATTAAGGGTGTACGGGGTGTTTTGACCGCTACTTTTAAAGCAAGGGAGCTGGGCGCCCGATCGGTTTTTGTGCCTTATGAGAATGCCGCGGAGGCGGCAATGGTTGAAGGCATCGATGTTTACGGGCTCAAAACACTACCTGATGTTGTCGAGTTTCTGGCGGGCAGACAGATAGTGGCGCCGCATCAAACGGACACAAAAAGACTTTTTCAGCAGAATCATCGTTACGATGTCGATTTTTCAGAGATCAAAGGACAAAAGCTGGCGCTCAGGGCGCTGGAGATTGCCGCGGCTGGCGCGCACAATGTGCTCATGATCGGCCCGCCGGGTTCCGGCAAAAGCATGCTGGCCAGACGGATACCGACGATACTGCCCGATCTGCATTTTGAGGAGGCCATCGAAGTCACCAATGTTTTTTCTGTGGCGGGGCTTCTGAATTCAGGGGAAACGTTGATTGCTGCGCGGCCTTTTCGATCGCCGCATCACACGATTTCCGACGTAGGCCTGGTTGGTGGAGGACAGATGCCGCATCCCGGGGAAATTAGCCTCGCTCATCTTGGCGTCCTTTTTCTTGACGAACTGCCTGAATTCAAGAGAAACGCGCTGGAAGCGCTTCGCCAGCCGCTGGAGGATGGAACCATCACGGTTACCCGATCGGCGGTTACTGTAGGTTTCCCGGCCAGGTTCATGCTGGTGGCAGCCATGAATCCGTGTCCCTGCGGATATTTCGGAGATCGTGTCCGAAGCTGCTGCTGTTCCGCCCAGCAAATCAGCCGGTATCAGGGAAAGATATCCGGTCCGCTGCTCGATCGCATTGATTTGCATATCGCCGTACCTTCAGTGAAATATCGGGATCTGACGGGAAAAGAAGAGGGGGAATCATCCGCCGCAATAAAAAAACGGGTGGATAGGGCGCGTGAACGGCAAAAACAGCGCTTCAA
>Ga0208040_1000737_pt1 | contig 37163 bp, 28 predicted proteins | sample AD_UKC083_MetaG_FD_184431 | JGI IMG/M metagenome (GOLD analysis project Ga0208040, IMG submission 184431) | Active sludge microbial communities of municipal wastewater-treating anaerobic digesters from USA - AD_UKC083_MetaG (SPAdes) (version 2) | ecosystem: Engineered > Bioreactor > Anaerobic >...
AGGGTTATCTTCTAAAAGTGGTTCAAAATCTGTAAATATTTATGTGCAACTTAAAAACAATGGCTCTACAGATATAAATTCTTTTACAATATCTTACGATGTAGAAAAATATAGAAAAGGATCAAATAGTGCAGGTTTTACAATTCAAATGTATTATTCCACAAATGGCACTAATTGGACTCCTGCAGGAACTGATTTTATAACAAGTTTTCCAAGCGATGGTGTTACCGCTAATTATGCTTCTGCCCCAGGAGAAATAAAGAATGTAACAAACAAAACACTTAATCAAACAATAGCTCCAAACGGTTTTCTTTATTTAGCTTGGAATTATTCTGTAACTAGTGGCAATACAACTTCAAATGCACAAGCATTAGGAATAGATAATGTTAGTATTACTGCAAACGGTGGAAGTACGCCAGATCCTACAATAAGTGTAGATCCTGCAAGTTTAATAAATTTTTCATACGAAGTAGGCGAAGGTCCTAGCGCTAATCAATCTTTCACAGTTTCAGGCTCAAATTTAACTGACGATATTTCAATTTCAGCACCTACAAACTATATAATTTCTACAAATCCTGAACCCGAATCAGGATTTACGAACTCATTAAATCTACTTCAAGTTGGTGGCACAGTTGACCCCCAAACAATTTATGTAAAATTAAAAGCAGGACTTGCTGAAGGAACTTATAACGAAACTATTAATATAAGCTCTTCTGGGGCTACTGCAAAAAATGTTACTTGTAATGGGTCGGTAATTGTGCCTTCAAGTTATTGTTTTGAGGAAAATTTTGATGGATTTCCATTAGATATAAATAATGACGTGGCTAGTGATCTAGATACTTACACAAGTACTGATGGCTGGACAGGAGATAAAATATTTCCAGCTGATAAACAAATTAAATTAGGATCTTCTGGCAACAAAGGATTTATTATAACTCCAACCAGAAATTTATCTGATGGAGATGCAACAATACATTTTGATGCTGCTTCTTGGAGTGGAGATAATGCTATTATAAAAGTATTTCATGCTTCAAATGGCACTAGTTTTACTCAAGTTGGATCGGAAATAAATTTAACAAACAACTATTCATTTCATTCTGTTGTAATATCAGGTGGTACTATTAATTCAAAAATTAAAATAGAAGCCACAAAAGTTAGCAACTGTAGATTTTATTTAGATAATTTTAAAATTGAATGTGCTGATCCTAACCCAACAATTAATGTAAGTCAAAGTTCTCTAACGAATTTTGAGTATTATTTGGGTTATGGTCCTAGCGAAACACAATCTTTTACAGTTTCGGGAACAAGTTTATCAACTTCTATTACACTTACAGCACCCACAAACTATGAAATTTCTTTAAATTCAGAAAGTGGATTTTCAAATTCGCTAAGTATAAACTTAACAGGTGGCATAGTTCCAGAAACACTAGTTTACGTAAGATTAAAAGCTGGATTAGACTTAGGTTCTTACAATTTAGAAAACATTACTGCTAGTTCTACTGGAGCAGACAATAAAACGGTTTCTTGTAGCGGATCGGTAATTTTAGCTCCTGTTACTGATTTAAGTTTAATATGCTCATCTAACACAACTGCAGAAATTTCTTGGGCAAGTCCCGAATGCAATTACGATGGTGTTGTTATTGCATTTAGAAACTCAACAAATCCACCACATACTTTAAGTCTAGACCCTTCAGATATAAACGCAAACCCTGTCTTTGGAAGTGGAACATCATTTGGCACCACAACACCATATTCTTATGTAGTTTATAAAAGCACAGGAAACTCTGTTTTAGTAACTGGTTTAACAGCAGGACAAACTTATAAAGTAAAAGCATATGTTTACAAAGGCACAAATTGGCTTCCAGATGCTCAATGTCCAACAATAACAGTTTCAGATCTTGGCTTATCAAATGTAAGTCTTGCACAAAAAGTAGATGGAAATGCAGAATCAGAATTATCTTGGGTATTACCTTCTGCTGCTTGCTTCGACCAAATTTTAGTTGTTGCTAGACAAGGTTCTTCAGTAGCTTACACACCAACAGGAGATGGCTCAACACTTACTGCAAACTCAATATTTGGCTCAGGCGATGATGTCGGCTCAAATCAATATGTTGTTTATAAAGAAACTGGTACTGGACTAACGATAACTGGTTTAACAAACGACGAAACTTATTATGCCAAAATATTTGTACGTAAAGGCACAGACTGGTCAAGTGGAGTAGAATTGGTGCTTAATCCTAAAATTACTACTGCTTTAGGACATGGCGATTTAGCTATATTGGCTGTAAATACACAATCTGGCTTTGGAGATACAGGAGATGAAATTTCTATAGTAAGCTTTAAGGATATAGCACCTAATACATCATTAGATTTTACTGACAATGGTTATGAAAGAGCAACTGCTGGAAAATGGGGAGATACAGAAGGGACGATTAGACTTACAAGAATAGGCGAAGAAATAACTGCTGGTAAAGTAATAACTTTTGAAATTCAAGGTAAAACTAGTGATTTACCTTTTGTTACTAACATTAATATATATATTGATGGTTTGCTTGACAATGAAAATTGGACAGCAGAGAAACTTGGAAATTGTAATGATTTTGATTTGAATAAAGAAGACCAGCTATGGATTATGCAAAATGGAAATTGGGTAAATCCATCAGGAACTCATGATGCAACATATACTGGTAATGTTATTTATGGTTGGACAGCAACAGGTTGGAAAACTGCACCAGGATATAATAATGCAAAAGGTTCTACTATTTACCCTGGTTGCGAATGTGCAACAACAGATGTTGAAGCACTTGGCTCTGATTTTAAAAGCAAGGTAAAATATACTGGTAGTTTAACAGCAACAAGTAAATATGAATGGATAGATAGAATTAATGACCCTGCAAACTGGACTGGCTGGAAAACTAACGCCCCCTATAATGATAGCTTACCTGACTACAACTACAAAGGCGGAATACAGTTACAAATTACTGCTGGCGATGCAATAGAATCAAAATGGATGGGCTACAAAAATTCTGCTTGGTGTAATTGTGCAAACTGGTATAACCTTAGAGTTCCTAACGAAAATACTGATGTGGAAATATCAGCACACAATGCCGAAAGATTTGACTTAAAACTAAGTGCTCACCCTGATTCTTTGGCAGTTTGTAAAGATTTAATAGTAAAAGGCGATGTATATAATGCTGCAAATGCTTCTTTAAAAGTAAAGGGCAACTTTACTTTAGACGGTGGAAGCGTGAACTTTAATACTAATGCAATCAATTTTGAAATTGGTGGAGATATGAGTATTGATAATGTGAATAGCTTTAAAACTTCACAAGCAAATACAAAACTAAATGGAACCTCAATTCAAAATATCAACGGAAATAGCGAAGTTGTTTTCGGAACATTAACTATTGATAAACCTTCAGCTCATGTCGTTCTTGCTAAAAATATTAAAGTAAGCAATATAAATTTCATCAAAGGAAAAATTAACACTGGAACTAATCGTGTTTTTATTGACAATACTGCAACAAATGCAATTGGAAGCATATCGCCTTTATCGTATATAAACGGAAATTTAAGACGAGCTGTTGCTTCAACTGGTTCTTACACATTACCTGTAGGAAACGATTCAAATTTTGAATTAGCAACAGTAGAATTAAATTCAAGTTCAGGATTAACTCACCTTGATGCGAGATTTGACAGTCATGTAACAAGTACAGATATTTCGTCATTAAATCTTTTTGTTGATGGAACTATTTTACAATCTCTTTTAGATGCTGGTTATTGGACAATTGCCCCAAATTCAGGATTAAGTTCAATTAATTATGATATAAGTTTAGATATGCGTGGAGCAACAAATGCTGGAGCTCAAGCTGGACAACATACTGTTATTAAACGCGACAACTCGTCAAGCAATTGGTATTTGCAAGGAAATCACACAAATGCAACTCAGTCAATTTCTGGTGGTTCAGTACATGCTGTAAGAACTGGATTAACTTCCTTCTCAGAATTTTCAATTGCAAAACATAATTTGTTTATTTTACCTGTTGAATTAATTAGTTTTGAAGCTAATTGCAATACAGATTTTGTTGAATTAAATTGGATTACTGTAAGCGAAACCAATAATGATTATTTTATTGTTCAAAGAAGCCAAGACGCAACAAATTGGAAAAATCTAAGCAAAATTCAAGGAGCTGGATTTTCATCATCAGAAAAAGAATATGAGTATATTGATAATACTCAAGTTTCTGGAAACATGTATTATCGCTTAGTACAAGTTGATTTTGACGGAACAAAAACTATTTCAAATATTGTAAATGTAAATTGCATAAATAAATTTGAAATTCCTAATATTTCAATTTATCCAAATCCAGCTAATGATATTCTAAACTTTAGTCAAGCACAAACTTACGAAATTCTTGATATTCAAGGAAGAGTGCTAATGCAAAGCAAAACAAAACAAAACTCTGTGAATATAAGCGAGTTAAAAGAAGGAATGTACTTTATAAAATTTGAAAACGAACTTTTAAAATTTATAAAATATTAATGTTTATTTGCTTACTTCATTTAATAAAAAACCTGTAACCCTACAGGTTTTTTTATAAGTTTACTTTGTGTTTTTGGGGCATTTTACTTTGTGTTTTTGGGATTGTTTTAAATTAAAAACCTCATTAGTTTAAAATTTTCAAAATATAAACTTTAAACTTGGTGGACTAGTTTGCATCTTTTTGAAATTTCTCTAAACAAAAAAAGCGACAAATAAGTCGCTTTTTAATTTTAGTTTTTTAGTTTTACTTAATATATTAATTTTCTACTATTTCTGGATTGTCTGCTGAAGGAACATGAGCAGTTAATTTACCGTAGAAAAATGCTGTAGCTCCCAATAAAATAGGCATAAACAAAACAAAAGCGATAACACCCAAGATTGGAGTTATAAAGCCTAAAATCAAAAATACAATCCAAATAACTACAAAAAGTACTAAATGAGTAAAAAACATTTTCCATTTATATCCATAAGTACATTTGTTGCTTAGACTTATTGCTTCGCTAGGATTTATTCCTTTATCAACAACAAATAAAGTTGCGAAAGAGAAAGCATATTGAAGAACTAAACCTGGAAAATACATAAATAAAAAAGCTGGGAACATTATAATAGACTTTAAACCTGTAACGAGGAAGAACTCTCCCATGTACTTGCGATACTTACTAGCAAAAATTTCTGTAGGAGAAATTATAGCTCCTCTACTCATTTTTGCAGGCAAAGTAATCATACCTATTGTAGTTCCAACATTTAGATAAGGAATCCAAATGGTTAATCCCCAAAGAATTACCGCACCTATTAACGATAAAAAATTTTTCAAACCAAGCTTTATTGATTCAATAATAGCTTCTTTTACTGTAAAATTTGCTTCCATAATTTTTAGTATTTTAATTAAACTTAATGATAATAATTATCCAAAAATAATAAATAATATTCAAATTCTAGCAATAATTTATTAACATTATGTTAACAACATGGTTTTATTAATTAAAATAGACATTCCTTTTTTACTGTACTATGTGCTATATAAGCGAGTTAGCAAAAATTATAATCTAATAAATACGACATAAACATTTTTAAAAAGTTTATGTGATTTTGATATTTTTACATTAAATACGCAACTTTGCTATCAAAATAAAACAGGAATTTCTTATTTTTGCCCAACACACCTACCAATTGGTAGGATTTTTAAAAATATTTTAATGAAAATTGGTCTTCTTTCAGATACTCATGGATATTTAGACAAAGAAATTTTAGATTTTTTTGCAGAATGTGATGAAATTTGGCATGCTGGCGATATTGGTTCTGAACAAATTTTAGATGATTTAGAAAAATTTAAACCAATAAAAGCCGTTTGGGGAAATATTGATGGCACTAAAATCAGAGCTAGAACTAAAGAATTTTTAAATTTTGTTTGCGAAGGACAAAAAGTGCTAATAACACATATTGGAGGCTATCCTGGGAAATATGCTCCTAACATTAAAAACTTGCTATTAGATATAAAACCCGATATTTTTATTGCTGGTCATTCCCATATTTTAAAAGTAATTTATGATAATAATCTGAAACTTTTACACCTAAATCCTGGTGCGGCAGGAAACACAGGCTGGCATAAATTTATCACAGCAATAAGATTTGAAATTGAAAACAATACCGTTAATCCTAACGAAGTAATTAAAAACATTGATATTTTTGAGAAAAAAAGAAGTTAAAAACACTCTATAATCAACTTCACTAATCTCAATAAAAAACCTTTGACTACGCCAAAACTGAAAAATAAATATGAAACAATGATAATATTCTATTTTTTTTATATTTTTGTTTTGTATGAAACAAGTTTCTAAGTCGAAAATATCATTTATTAATTCTTTAAAACTTAAAAAGTATAGAATTAAGGAAAAACTTTTTGTTGTTGAAGGTGAAAAAATTGTGAGCGAAGTTTTAAAATCAAATTTAGATATAAAATTAATTTGTGGTTCGCCAGAATACTTAGAAAAAAATGAATATGACTTAGAAAAATTTCAGGATTTAGTTTTTGAAGCCAAACCTGAAGAAATGAAAAAGATAAGCAGTTTTGTTACTCCTTCTAATGTGTTGGCTATAGTTTCAATGCCGGAATCTCGTAATATTTTATATAAAAATGAAGATTTATATCTAGCTTTAGATGAAATTCAAGACCCGGGAAATTTGGGAACAATTATTCGTATTTGCGATTGGTTTGGAATAAAAAATTTAATTTGTTCTCTCAATTCTGCAGATTTATACTCTCCAAAAACTTTACAAGCTACAATGGGAGCTTTTTTAAGGGTTAATGTTATTTATGCCAATATTGCTGAAGAAATTGTTAAATTTAAAAACAATACCAAAAACCATGTGTTTGGAACTTTTTTAAATGGCGAAAATATTTACAAATCATCGTTGCCAAAAGCAGGATTTATTATTATGGGCAACGAAGGAAAAGGCATAAATAAAAATTTAGAAGCTATGGTTGACAAAAAACTTTTTATTCCAAGTTTTTCTGAATTAGATATACATGCCGAATCTTTAAATGTATCTGTTGCAAGTGCAATTATTTGTTCCGAATTTAAAAGAAATTTATGATAAAACATTCTAAAATATTTTTTACCTGCATAGCTCTAAGTCTTGTTGTTAGTACTACAAATGCTCAAGAAGTGGCTGTTACAAATGATATTGGCTCATGGTTGACAGCAGGTTTCGAGAAAAAGTTATATAAAGGTTTCAAACTAGAATTTGAACAAGAATTAAGATTGTTTAAAAATTTCACAAAAATTGATGATATAATCTCCAATATTGAATTTTCTTATAAAATAAATAAAAATTTTTCGATAGCCGCAGGGGGAAGATACACTTACGACATGGATTATTTAAACAATTTTCAACACGATTTAAGATATAATCTTGACTTTTCATATCAGATAAAACTTAGTTCTGTTATTAGACTTGGTTACAGATTGCGTTATCAAAATGAATATTTGAATTGCTTTAGAAGCCGAGAAATTGATAACTTGCAAGAAATTAAGTTTAGGAATAGGATAAAACTTGAATACTATCACAAACAAGCTAATAAATTTTATTTTTCAGCTGAAATTTTCAGACTGCATAAAATTTTTAGATTACCATATTTTAGTAAAATTAGACTTTTTATAGGTGATAAATATAGTTTTGGAAAACATAGTTTAGACATATCGCTTGGCTTTCACCATTTTTTAAAAAAAGAATCCCCTGCTAAACTTGGTGTTTTATCATTAAAATATAGTTTTAATTAAAAATTTCTACTTTTCAACAGCATGAATTTAATAAACTATCAACTACTTACTATATGTTTTCTAATTTTATTTATTTACTTTTGCATTAACTATGATTGATGATAAAAAATATCAACTTTTGAAAGACATTAATTCGCCTGATGATTTAAAAAAAATCGACTTAAGTGAATTACCAACTGTTTGTGAAGAGTTAAGAAATTTTATCATTGAATCAGCATCAAAAAATCCTGGTCATTTTGGAGCAAGTTTAGGAGTAGTTGAATTAACAGTTGCATTGCATTACGCATACAACACACCTGTTGATCAATTGGTTTGGGACGTTGGTCATCAAGCTTATGGACATAAAATTTTAACTGGAAGAAGAGATTTATTTCACACAAACAGGACTTATGGTGGCATTAGTGGATTTCCAAGTCCCAAAGAAAGCGAATATGACAATTTCGGCGTAGGACATGCATCTACAAGCATTTCGGCTGCGTTAGGAATTGCAAAAGCAGCAAATTTACAAGGCGAAAAAATAAACACTGTTGCAATAATTGGCGATGGTTCTTTAACTGGAGGAATTGCTTTTGAAGGCTTAAATAACCTAGGTGCGTCTGGCGAAAATGTTTTAATTGTCCTAAACGATAATAAAATTGCAATTGACGAAAACCGTGGGGCACTCAAAGAATATTTAACAGATATTGCTACTTCCAAAACTTATAATAAAGTTAAAGACGATGTTTGGTATTTCTTGGGCAGGCTTAATCGTTTGGGTTTAAATGTTCAGTCTTTTTCACAAAAAATTGATAATGCGATAAAATCTATTGTTTTAAAAAACAGCAATTTATTTGAAGCTTTAAACATTAGATATTTTGGACCTGTTGATGGACATGATGTTGTTTTATTAGTAAAACTATTTGAAGACATCAAAAATATTCCAGGACCAAAGCTATTGCATATTATCACTAAAAAAGGTAAAGGATTTAAGGCTGCTGAAGAAAATCAAACATTATGGCATGCTGCACCCGGTAAATTTGACATTACAACAGGCAAACTTACCGACACTAGTCATTGCGAAAACGAACCTCAAAAATTTCAAGATATTTTTGGAGATGCTATTATTGAATTAGCAAAAGCAAACCCAAAAATTTGTGCAATTACTCCAGCTATGATAAGTGGTTCTTCTTTGTGCAAAATGTTTGAAGAATTTCCTGAACGAAGTTTTGATGTTGGTATTTCAGAACAACATGCTGTTACTTTTGCTGCTGGCTTAGCAATAAAAGGAATGCTACCTTTTTGCAATATTTATAGTTCGTTTATGCAAAGAGCATACGACCAAGTAATTCACGATGTGGCTTTACAAAATTTAAAAGTAATATTTTGTTTAGACAGAGCTGGCTTGGTTGGACAAGATGGACCTACCCACCACGGCAGTTTCGACTTATCATATATGCGTTGTGTCCCAAACTTAGTTATTGCAGCTCCTAGAGATGAATTTCAACTTAGAAATTTAATGTTTACCTTACAATTAGAAAAACATAATTTTCCATCTGTAATTAGGTATCCACGTGGTAAATCTACACAAGCAAAATCTAAAATTGAATTTAAAGAAATTGAAATTGGAAAAGGAGAAAAAATTAAAGATGGAAAAGATGTTGCAATACTTAGTATTGGCACCCCAGGTAACACCGCAATCAAATTAGCTAATGATTTCGAAGACGAAAATATAAGTATTGCTGTTTTTGATATGATTTTTGTAAAACCACTTGACAATGAACTATTAACAGAAATATTCAATGAATATAATCATATCATAACTATTGAAGATAATAGTGTTGTAGGTGGTTTTGGTTCTGCAATATCCGAATTTATGGTTGACAATAATTTTAACTCAAAAATATATCGTTTTGGCATTCCTGACAGATTTATTTCACATGGAAGCCAAAAGCAACTAATAGAAGAATGTGAATTCGATTATAATACTTTAAAACTATTTATTAAAAATTTAAATTAATCTTATTATGAAAAGGACAGTATTTCTTTCTTTGCTAATGCTTGTTAACGTTCTATCACACGCTCAAGAATTGAAACCCGACAGAACTAGTATAAACTATTTTTATGATGCTGAAGCATTTATGTACGAAGGTAATTATGACGAAGCATTAGACTTGTTGCTGAAACTAGATAACATAAGTCCTGACAATCCAAATGTTTGGTATAAAATAGGTGTATGTTATTTAAACACAAGGCTTTATAAAACACAAGCCCTTGAATATTTAAAAAAGGCTTCAGAGCACACTTCTCCAAGTTATAAGGAAAATAATCATAAAGAAAGAAATGCGCCGTTAGAGTCTTATTTATATTTAGGTATTGCTTATAGAATAAATTATATGTTTGAGGAGAGCTTGGATAGTTTTAACAAACTTAAAGAGATGCTTAATTCTTCAAAATCAGAAGATAAGCTTTTGTTAAAGTCAACAAACAGAGAAATTGAGGTTACAGAAAACGCAATTTATAATGTTGCAAACCCAATAAAAGCTGAATTAATCAACTTAGGAGAGGTTATCAATTCTGAATTTACCGATCACTCCCCTATTGTTGATTTATATGAAAATTACTTAATCTTTACATCTAGGCGACCACGCGAAGGACAAGAAATGAAAAATCAAGATGAAGATATTTTTATTTCTAAAAAAGTTAATAATAAGTGGGAAACTCCTATTAGATTAGGAGAACCTGTTAATACAATTGATAACAATGAAGCTGCAATTGGATTGTCTATAGATTCTAAACAGTTATTCTTTTACAGGTCGGGAGAAAATAACTCTGGCAGTATTTTTATAACAGAAAGTGATGATATGTATAATTGGTCAACTCCAACTTTGCTAAAAGAAAATGTGAACTCAAGATTTAAGGAAACTCATGCTACAATTAGCCCAGATGGAAATGCTATATTTTTTACTAGTAACAGAAAAGGAGGATTTGGTGGTTTAGATATATATGTTATGAGGAAGTTACCAAACGGAAAATGGAGCGAAGCTTTGCCTTTACCCAAACAAATTAACACAGAATATGATGAAGAATCTCCTTTTATTCACCCTGACGGCATTACTTTGTATTTTAGTTCCAAAGGACACAATTCTATGGGAGGTTATGACGTGTTTTCATCTATTATGAGCAGGAATGGCAAATTTACAGAACCTGTAAATATTGGATACCCAATAAATACGCCAGACTATGATGTTTCTTATGTTGTAAATCTTGATGGACAAAAAGGCTATATAGCAACAATAAAAGCTGATGACGGTTATGGAGACTTAGATTTGTACGAAATATTACAAGAAGATGTTCATAAAAACAATATAATTATTTATGAAGGAATTATTGCTGATAAAAATAATAATCTCCCTGAAAATGTAACCATAACTTTAAAAAATAAAAATTCTAATGAAGAACCAAAAGTATCTCGTTTAAATCAAAATAATTCAAAATATGTATTAACTATGATTCCAGACAACACTTATGAAATTATTTATCAAATACACGGACATACCATTCGTTCTATTGATTACACTCCAACTATAGATGAATTAACACAACAAACAAAACTATATAACCCAATAGAATTAGACCCTATTATTTTAAGTTCGTTTTATAATCATGCATATGTATATTTTGATGAAAACGATAATAACTTAAATGATGATGCTATAAGTTTACTTGATAAAGTGATTGAAAAGTATGTAGAATTTGAAGCTAAAAACGAAAAACTTGCAATAAATATTGTTACACCAAAACAAGACGCAAATCCATTATATGATGAAAAACGTTCAAAAGAAATTTTTGAATATTTAAGCAAAAACAATATAGCTAAAAACGATATATACAGCGATGGTGTATTTGATAATAACTCAACCAATATTTATGGATTAGAAATTGTTGAAAACAAAAAATTGCTAGCTATCGAAGAAAAAGAAGAAGTTATAGTAGATAAAGCAATACTTAAAGTTGAAAATATTTTATTTGATTTTGATAAATACAATATAAAACCTGAATATTTTGATAATTTAGATTTACTAGCAAATTACTTAAATGATAATCCTACTGCCAAAATTGAAATCGGCGGACATACCGACTGGTTAGGTACTAGCGAGTATAATTATTTACTTTCTTATCATCGTTCAAAAGCAGTAAAGGATTATTTAGTTGCAAAAGGTAATAATGCTGAAAACATTATAACTGCAAAATATGGTAAACACACTCCTATAGCTGCCAATCAAACTCCAGATGGTCGTGATAATCCGACTGGTAGAAAATACAATAGAAGAGCAGAATTTAAAGTGCTAGTTCAAGGTAATAAAACAATATTAGAAATTCTCCCAATAGTAATTGAAGAAGGCGATTATATTGATATTTCTAAAACTCCTTCAAATAAAAAATATACTGTTCAAATATATGCTTTGAAAAATCAAAAAGCACTTGAAACCTTCTCTGAATTGGTTGGTGTAAAAATGCATGTTTCTAGTGACGGTTGGTATAGATATTATGTTGGCGAATACACTTCATACAAAATGGCGGTTGAAGCTGCTACAAACCTAAAATCTATGGGTTATGATACATTAATAAGAAAACTTAGCTTTTATGAAGAGTAGTGGGATAAAGAATATAATAAAAAAGTAAAGTTGGAATAGGAATAACTACAAAATCACCCTCCCCTGCATATTAGATAAATCTTTTAAAATGCCTTTTATTTTTTTAAAATCTTCTAATGTGCTTTGGAGTTCTTCGTCATTTTTGCTTTCCGTAAGTAATTTTATTTTATTTTTCACATTAGTTTCGAACTCTTTAGCAATTTTTAATTTATATTTTATAAAAACATCTTCTAATATTTCTTGCAATCGCTTTTCTTCTTTAAGAATTGGCGAGCCTCTTTTTTCCCATATTGGACTAAGTTCATATTTTGACGAACATAAATTTACAGAAACCTGACTAATTTCAGGGTCTAAATTATGAGTAAATAATTCTATTTTTATAGGTTCATCATTGTTTATCAATTCTTCAGCAAAAAGAAATATTTTTTTATTTATTACATTTTTAAATTCCAATCCTTCGCTTCTAAGCTCGTTTATAATAAATTGAGCAACACTTATTTCTAATTCTGTTTCGGTTGCACCATCTTTTATGTCTATGATATTATTGCCATATAACAACAATAATCTAATAATTTCTTTTTCTTGTGATTCGAAATAAATACCCTCAAACGAATCGGGTAAACTAGGTGTAAGCTTTACTGGTTGAGAATATCTATATTCTTGTTTTTTAATGCTTTCGATTTTTGATCTTCTAATCTTTAAAACTTCGGCATACAAAACACTTTGGTCAACATCTAAAATCTTGCTACACTCTTGAATATAAATAGATTGCTTAATGTTGTCGTTGATAATTGCAATAGACCTAACAATATCTGTAATTAAAGAAGCTCGTTTTATTGGGTCATTTTTAGCCTCATCAAACAGTAAATTTGCCTTAAATGAAATAAAATCTGTTTCATTTTTTTCGATATATTCAATAGTTTTAGAGCTTCCATGTTTTTTAGCGTAAGAATCGGGATCTTCTCCTTCTGGGAAAAGTACAATTCTAACATTTAAACCTTGCTCTAAAATCATATCTATGGCTCTTAGGGAGGCTTTTATTCCTGCTAGGTCTCCGTCATAAAGAATGGTAATATCATCTGCAAACCTATGTATTTGTCGTATTTGGTCTTCGGTTAATGAGGTTCCTGATGAAGAAACAACATTTTTTATTCCAGTCATAAACAAGGATATAACATCCATATAACCTTCTACCAAATAGCATTTTTTATTTTGCTTAATTATTTCATTTTTTGCATGAAATAAACCATATACAACTTTACTTTTATTATAAACTAAAGATTCTGGTGAATTTAGATATTTTGCTGTTTTTTTATCATTGCTCAAAGTTCTTGCACCAAAGCCTACTACTTGTCCTGCGATACTTAAAATTGGGAACATTACCCTTGCTGCAAACCTATCGAAATAGTAATTTTCTTTAAAAAAGCTTAGTCCTGTTGACTCTAAAAATTCTTTTTTATATCCGTTTTTTAAAGCCCATTCTGTAAAGGCATTTTTTTGCTCAAGACTATAACCCAATCTAAATTCTTTTATAACTTGCTCATTAAAACCTCTTTCTTTAAAATAACTTAAACCTATTGATATTCCCTCATCTGAATTAAATAATGTGTTTTCAAAATATTTACAAGCAGCTTCGTTTACAATATTCATACTTTCTCTTTCTGTATTGGCACGAATATCTTCTTCGGTCAATTCTTTTTCTTCTATATGAATATTGTATTTTTTTGCTAAATATCTTAAAGCTTCGGGATAAGAAAGTTGTTCGTGAGCCATAATAAAACTTACGGCATTACCTGCCTTTCCACAGCCAAAACATTTAAAAATTCCTTTTGATGGACTTACTGTAAACGATGGAGTTTTTTCATTATGAAAAGGACACAAACCTAAATAATTTGCTCCTCTTCTTTTTAAAGATACAAATTCTTGAATAAGGCTTGTAATCTCAGCTGCATCAATAATTTTCTGAACGGTTACTTGATCAATCATGTTTGGTTTTTATTTTTCTCTAAATTAGAAATTATTAATAAGATAACAAACCTATAACTTTTGTTATTGTAAATAGTTATTCACAATAATGTACCCTGTAGATGCTACATTGCTTTTATTGCCAGCTCTGTCTTTTATGTAAAATTTATACATTATTGTGTCGTTTTCAAAAGGAAAGGTTTCGTTTAAATCTTTAACAAACATTTCGCCTTGCAAAGCTTCGTCTTGAATGTTTCTTTTAAACTTAGGCACAAAGTACTCTAATGGTACTTGCATATTAATCAAAACTTCTTGCTTATTTTCAATTTTATATTTTTGTAAAAAGATTGTGTTTTGTCTGGGGCTAGTTGTATCATAACCTATATCGCCATCTCCATCAACAAAATAAAAATGTAATGTGCCATTTAATACACGATTTTGCAAAATATCAAAAGTATCTTTAACTATAAAATCAATAAATTCAATATTTGGTTCTTTGGGAAATGTTTGTGGTTTAAAACATGATGAGAATGAGAATAAAAGTAAAAACAAAATAATAGCAATACCATCATTCTTTCTTTTTCTTCTTATCTCAACTAAATATTTCATTACCTATAAAATCTAATAAGCAAAGATAACATAAAATTTATTGTAAAGCAGACTTAATAATATAAAAATTGGGGAAAACTAAAATTTAATTTTCCCCAAGATCACTCTAAGTTTAATTATTTAATATCACTTACTTATGCTTGAGCTGTTGGTCCTCCAAAATTCATTGGAATAGGTGTTCCTGGTTTATTGTTACTAATTTTTATTTCGCCATTAATGCTTTCAAATTTAACAACATTTTCTTGCAAAGCCCCTAATAATCTTTTTGCGTGTTCTGGAGTAAGAATTATTCTAGATTGTACTTTAGCCTTAGGCATTCCTGGCATAATTCTAACAAAATCCAGCACAAACTCCGATGAAGAGTGTGTTATTACTGCAAGATTAGAATAAACACCTTGTCCAACCTCTTCGCTTAGTTCAATATTTATTTGATTTTGCTTTTTTTCGTCCATAATTTTTAAATTTCAGTTTCTTCAAATTTTTCTTCTTCAATACTTATTTCATCTTGATTTAAGTATTGTTCTGCAATCATCTTAGATGTAACTCTAATATTTTCAAATTCTTTTTGTCCGGTTCCTCCAGGAATTTTATGTCCAACAATAACGTTTTCTTTCAATCCTTCAAGTTCGTCAACTTTTGCACGTATTGCTGCTTCGTTTAGAACTTTAGTTGTTTCTTGGAAAGAAGCTGCTGACATAAAGCTATTTGTTTGAAGAGCTGCTCTAGTAATTCCTTGTAACACTTGACTAGAAGTAGCTGGCAAAGCATCTCTAACTTCAACTAGTTTCATGTCTTTACGTTTTAATATTGAGTTTTCATCTCTCAACCTACGATAAGAAATCATTTGTCCTTTAGAGAAATTTGTAGAGTCTCCTGGGTCAACAACAATTTTCTTATCGAAAATAGCGTCATTTTCTTCTCTAAACTCCCATTTGTCAACTAGTTGTTTTTCAAGGAATTGAGTATCACCAGGTTCAACAACTTCAACTTTTCTCATCATTTGGCGTACAATCACTTCAAAGTGTTTGTCATTAATTTTCACACCTTGTAAACGATATACGTCTTGGATTTCATTCACTAAATATTCTTGAACTTCGGTAGGACCTTTAATTGCTAAAATATCGCTAGGAGTAATTGCTCCATCGATAAGTGGTGTACCAGCTTTAACATAGTCGTTTGGTTGAACTAAAATTTGTTTTGAAAGAGGTACTAAATACTTATTAACCTTACCGTCTTTTGCGGTAATTTCAATTTCTCTATTTCCTCTTTTAATTTTACCAAAAGATACTTCCCCGTCAATTTCTGAAACTACAGCAGGATTAGATGGATTTCTAGCCTCAAACAACTCTGTTACTCTAGGCAAACCACCGGTAATATCTCCACCTTTTCCGACAATTCTAGGCATTTTAATCAAGATATCTCCAGATTCAACTTTTTCGTTTTCTTCAATTTGCAAACGAGCACCTACAGGTAAATTATAAGTTGCTAATACTTCGTTATTTTTATCAACAATTTTGGCAACTGGAATTTTAGTTTTATCCTTAGTTTCGATTATAATTTTTTCTGTTAAACCAGTTTGAATTATCAATTCATCTTTATAGTTGACACCTTCGATAACGTCTTCAAACACTAGTTTTCCCGAAACTTCACTAACAATAACGATATTATATAAGTCCCAATCACAGATTCTATCTCCCTTTTTAACACTATTACCTTGCTTAAAGTACAATTTAGAACCATAAGGTATAGGTTTGTTTACTAGAGGTATTTTTGTATTTGGGTCTAAAATTTTCATTTCAGCCATATGAGTTACTACAATATCAACAAGAGAACCATCTTTTTCTTTATGTTCAACTGTTCTTAACTCATCAATTTCTAGGATACCGTCATATTTTGCGTCTATAAATGATTCTCCCGCAATTTTACCAGCAACCCCTCCCATGTGGAATGTACGTAGAGTTAACTGAGTACCAGGCTCTCCGATAGATTGTGCTGCAATAACTCCTACAGCTTCTCCTTTTTGAACCATTCTGTGAGTTGCCAAATTACGTCCATAACATTTTGCACAAACTCCTTTTCGAGATTCACAAGTTAATACCGAACGAATTTCAACTTTTTCAATTGGAGATTCGTCAATAATTTTTGCAATTCTTTCAGTAATTTCTTCACCTGCAGCAACTATTAATTCTTCAGTTTGTGGATGGTAAATATCATGAACACTAGTACGACCTAAGATACGTTCATAAAGAGATTCAATTACTTCTTCATCATTTTTCTTTAGTTCAACAGCTACCAATCCTCTTAATGTTCCACAATCTTCTTCGGTAATAATAACGTCTTGTGCAACGTCAACTAATCTTCTTGTTAAATATCCCGCATCGGCAGTTTTTAAAGCTGTATCTGCAAGACCTTTACGAGCACCGTGAGTAGAAACGAAATATTCAAGAATTGACAAACCTTCTTTAAAGTTTGCTAAAATTGGGTTTTCAATAATTTCGCTAGTTGCAACACCTGATTTTTGTGGTTTTGCCATAAGTCCCCTCATTCCGCACAATTGGCTAATTTGCTCTTTAGAACCTCTAGCTCCAGAGTCAAGCATCATATAAACTGCATTAAAGCCTTGGTCATCAGTAGAAAGCTTTTTCATAACATCGATAGATAACCTAGCGTTTATATTAGTCCATACGTCAATTACTTGATTGTAGCGTTCAGTATCGGTAATAAAACCATTTTCATAGTTAAACATGATTTCATCAACCTCAGCATATCCTTCTTGAATTAATTCTTGTTTTGTTTCAGGAATAATAACGTCATTCAAATTAAACGACAATCCACCTTTAAACGCATGAGAAAATCCTAAGTCTTTTATATCATCTAGGAATCTTGAAGTTACGTCTGTTCCAAACCTTCCTACAAGGTTTCCAATAATATCGCGTAATGATTTTTTTGTAAGAATTTCATTAATATATCCGTATTCTTTAGGAACGATTTGGTTAAATAATACTCTACCTGTAGTAGTTTCTATCATTCTTGTAACCGCTTCTCCTTTTTCGTTTACATCGTCAACTCTTACTTTTATATTAGCATGAAGATCTAATTGTCCTTCGTTATTAGCGATAATAACCTCTTCAGGAGAATAATATGTATATCCTTCTCCTTTTACTCCTTTTCTACCTTTAGTTAGATAATACAAACCTAAAACCATGTCTTGAGAAGGAACAGTAATAGGAGCTCCATTAGCTGGATTTAGAATATTATGAGAAGCCAACATTAAAACTTGTGCTTCAAGAATAGCTGCGTTACCGAGTGGTAAATGCACTGCCATTTGGTCACCGTCGAAGTCAGCATTAAATGCTGTACAAACTAATGGGTGCAATTGAATTGCTTTTCCTTCGATAAGTTTTGGTTGAAATGCCTGAATACCTAAGCGGTGCAAAGTAGGAGCACGGTTTAACAAAACTGGATGACCTTTTAAAACGTTTTCAAGTATATCCCAAATAACTGGATCTTTTCTTTCAATAATTTTTTTAGCAGATTTAACAGTTTTTACTATTCCGCGTTCAATTAACTTACGAATAATAAAAGGTTTGTATAATTCTGCTGCCATTTCTTTAGGTAATCCACATTCGTGCATTTTTAAATCTGGACCAACAACAATTACCGAACGAGCAGAAAAGTCAACGCGTTTACCTAATAAGTTTTGACGGAAACGACCTTGTTTTCCTTTTAAGCTATCACTAAGAGATTTTAAAGGTCTATTTGCTTGAGTTTTTACAGCATTTGATTTTCTTGAGTTATCAAAAAGAGAATCTACTGCTTCTTGTAACATACGTTTTTCGTTACGTAATATTACTTCTGGAGCTTTAATTTCGATTAAACGTTTAAGCCTATTATTTCTGATAATAACTCTACGATACAAATCATTTAGGTCGGAAGTTGCAAAACGTCCACCATCTAGTGGTACTAATGGTCTTAACTCTGGTGGAATAACTGGGATAACATTGATTATCATCCACTCAGGTTTATTTCTATCAGCAGAAAGTCTAAATGCTTCTACAACATTCAAACGTTTTAGCGCCTCGCTTTTTCTTTGTTGTGAAGTTTCATTACTTGCTTTATCTCTCAAAGAATATGACAATTGATCTAAATCAATTCTTTTAAGCAAATCTTGGATAGCTTCAGCACCCATTTTTGCGATAAATTTATTTGGGTCTGTATCTTCTAAAAGTTGATTTTCGCGTGGCAGGCTATCTAAAATTTCCAAATATTCATCTTCTGTTAAAAAGTCTAATTCTTGAATACCATCAATAGCTTTTACTCCTGGCTGCACAACGATATAACGTTCGTAATAAATTACAGAATCGAGTTTTTTACTTGGTAGTCCGAGCAAATAACCTATTTTGTTTGGCAAAGTCTTAAAGTACCAAATATGCGCTACTGGAACTTCAAGTTTAATATGTCCAATTCTTTCGCGTCTTACTTTTTTCTCGGTAACTTCAACACCACATCTATCACAAACTATTCCTTTGTATCTAATTCTTTTGTATTTACCGCAATGACATTCATAATCTTTTACTGGACCAAATATTCTTTCGCAAAACAAACCATCTCTTTCTGGTTTATAAGTACGATAGTTTATAGTTTCTGGTTTAGTTACTTCGCCACTAGACATCTCCTGAATTTCTTCAGAAGAAGCAAGACTAATAGTAATTTTTGAAAATTTTGTTTTTATTTTTTTATCTTTTCTAAAAGCCATATTTTTATCAGCTATTAAATTATTTTTTAATCAAGATCTACTCTCAAACACAAACCTCTTAACTCATGTACCAACACATTTAGAGATTCTGGGATTCCTGGTTCTGGCATTTGTTCGCCTTTAACTATTGCTTCATAAGTTTTTGCACGACCAACCACATCATCAGACTTAACAGTTAGAATTTCTTGAAGTATATTAGCAGCACCAAATGCTTCGAGTGCCCAAACCTCCATTTCTCCAAAACGTTGACCTCCAAATTGTGCTTTACCACCAAGAGGTTGTTGTGTAATTAATGAATAAGGACCAATAGAACGCGCGTGCATTTTATCTTCAACCATGTGTCTTAATTTTAACATATAAATTACTCCAACCGTTGCTGGCTGGTCAAATCTATCGCCTGTTCCACCGTCATACAAATAAGTGCTTCCGTACTCTGGTAAACCAGCTTTTTTAGTATATTCATTAATTTGGTCTATATTAGCACCATCAAAAATTGGAGTTGAAAATCTACAACCCAAAACACTACCTGCCCAACCTAAAATTGTTTCATAAATTTGTCCTAAGTTCATACGAGAAGGCACGCCCAAAGGATTCAAAACAATATCAACAGGTGTACCATCTTCTAAGAAAGGCATATCTTCTTGACGTACAATTTTTGCCAAGATACCTTTATTACCATGACGACCAGCAAATTTATCACCAACTTTAACAACACATTTACTTGCAATATAAACTTTTGCCAATTGAATTATTCCAGCAGGAAGTTCGTCTCCAATAGTAATTTCGAGTTTTTTACGACGATAATCACCATCTATTTTCTTTTGTTCAACCATATAATTAAACAAAAGTTTTGAAATAGTTTCGTTTCTATTTTTGTCGGTTGTCCAACGTCCAGGACTTACATTAATAAAATCTAATTCTGCTAATAATTTTTGAGTAAATTTTGTTCCTTTTGGAATTAAATCATTGTTAAAATTATCTTTAACACCTTGTGATGTTTTTCCATTCACAAGAGTGAAAAGTTTTTCAATCAACATACTTTTTAGAGCAGCAGATTCTTCTGCATGTTTTTTATCAAGATTTTCAACTAAAATTTTATCTTGATTTCTAAGTTTACGATCTTTAATTGTTTTTGAGAACAATTTTTTATCAATCACAACTCCACTAGTTGATGGCGAAGCTTTTAATGAAGCATCTTTTACATCACCAGCTTTTTCACCAAAAATAGCTCTCAAAAGTTTTTCTTCTGGAGAAGGATCAGATTCTCCTTTTGGAGTAATTTTACCTATAATTATATCTCCAGGTTTCACATATGCACCTACCCTAATAATTCCATTCTCATCTAAATCTTTAGTTGCAGTTTCGCTTACATTAGGAATATCTGAAGTTAATTCTTCTAGTCCTCGTTTTGTTTCGCGTACTTCTAATTGATAATCTTCAATATGGATAGATGTAAAATAATCTTCTTTAACTATATTTTCATTTAATACAATAGCGTCTTCAAAGTTGTAACCTTTCCAAGGCATAAAAGCAACTTTAAGATTACGTCCCAAAGCTAATTCTCCTTTTTCTGTTCCATAACCTTCGGTTAATAAATCGCCTTTTTTAACTTTATCGCCTTTTTTAACAAGTGGACGTAGGTTTACACAAGTATTTTGGTTAGTTTTTTGAAATTTTGGAATATTATAAGTAACAAAATTATCTGTAAAACTTAAAAATTCTTCTTCTTCGGTTCTATCGTACTTAACTATAATTTTTTCTGCGTCCACATATTCAACCACACCGTTATTTTCAGCAGTAATTAAAATTCGTGAATCGCGAGCAACCATTTCTTCTATACCTGTTCCTACAATTGGAGCTTCTGCTCTTAACAAAGGCACAGCTTGACGCATCATGTTAGATCCCATTAAAGCACGGTTAGCATCGTCATGCTCTAAAAATGGAATTAAAGAAGCTGCTATTGACGCTATTTGATTTGGTGCAACGTCCATTAACTCAATTTGTTGAGGATCTGTTACTACAAAATCACCTTCATCTCTTGATTTTACTCTTGATGACAAGAAGTTTCCGTCATCATCAATCAGAGCATTAGCTTGAGCAATAACTTTTTCTTCTTCTTCTTCTGCACTTAAATAAACTATATCATCGAAATATACTTTTCCATCAACAACTTTTCGATAAGGAGTTTCAATAAATCCGAGTTTATTTATTTTTGCATAAACACAAAGTGAAGAAATCAAACCAATATTTGGACCTTCTGGAGTTTCGATAGGACACAAACGTCCATAGTGAGTATAGTGAACGTCTCTAACCTCAAAACCGGCTCTTTCGCGAGAAAGTCCACCTGGACCTAATGCTGAAAGTCGTCTTTTATTAGTAATTTCTGCTAATGGATTTATTTGATCCATAAATTGAGACAATTGATTTGTCCCAAAAAATGAATTTATTACAGACGATAATGTTTTTGAGTTGATAAGATCAATTGGATGGAAAATCTCATTGTCTCTAACATTCATTCTTTCGCGAATAGTACGAGCCATACGAGCTAAACCAACACCAAATTGATTGGCTAATTGTTCTCCAACTGTTCTTACTCTACGGTTACTTAAGTGGTCGATATCATCAACATCTGCCTTTGAGTTTACTAACTCAATTAAATATTTTATTATTTCAATTATATCTTCTTTAGTAAGAATGCGGATTTCGTCAGGAATATTCAAGTTTAATTTCTTGTTCATTCTAAAACGACCAACATCTCCTAAGTCGTAACGTTTGTCGGAAAAGAATAATTTATCAATAACATCACGTGCAGTAGCTTCGTCTGGTGGTTCGCTACTACGTAACTGACGATAAATACTTACAACAGCTTCTTTTTCCGAGTTACATGGGTCTTTTTGTAAAGTGTTGTAAATTATTGCATAATCAGAAACTTTTTGATTTTCTTTATGTAAAAGAATAGTTTTAGTTCCTGATTCTAAAATCAAATCTATATGCTGTGGTTCTAGGACTATTTCTCTATCAATAACAACTTCGTTACGTTCTATTGATACTACTTCAGCTGTATCTTCATCAACGAAATCTTCTATCCACGTTTTTAAAACTCTTGCTGCTAATCTTCGACCGACAACTCTTTTAAGAGCAGTTTTAGACACTTTTATTTCATCGGCTAAGTCAAAAATTTCTAAAATATCTTTATCACTTTCAAAACCGATAGCTCGAAGTAAAGTTGTAACAGGTAATTTCTTTTTTCTATCAATATATGCGTACATTACACTATTGATATCTGTTGCAAACTCAATCCAAGAACCTTTAAATGGGATAATACGAGCTGAATATAATTTAGTTCCATTAGTATGAATAGATTGACTAAAGAATACGCCTGGCGACCTATGTAGTTGCGAAACGATTACTCTTTCTGCTCCATTTATCACAAAAGTTCCACTTGGTGTCATGTATGGCACTGCACCTAGCCAAACATCTTGAACCGAAGTTTCAAAATCTTCATGTTCTGTATCAGTACAATACAGTTTTAGCTTTGCTTTTAAAGGCACGCTATAAGTTAATCCACGTTCAACACATTCTTGTATGCTGTATCGTGGTGCATCTAAAGTATAATCTAAAAATTCTAATACAAAATTATTTCTAGTATCGTTTATTGGAAAATTATCCATAAACACTTGATACAAACCTTCAGATTTTCTTTGTTCTGCGGTGGAGTTTAGTTGAAAAAACTCCTCAAATGACTTTATTTGTATTTCTAAAAAATCAGGATACTCTAACTGATTTTTTGTTGTAGAAAAATTAATTCTTTGTTTCTTATTACTAATCATTGTTTTTTATTATTTAAAAGAACCTAAACATTAACAACGAAAGGTTTAAAGCCCTTTTGGGCTTTAAACCTATAATTTAATACAACAAAAGTTGTTTATTTAAGTTCGACTTCTGCACCAGCCTCTTCTAATTGAGTTTTAAGTGCATTTGCCTCGTCTTTTGGAACTCCTTCTTTAATTGGTTTTGGAGCTTCATCAACAAGGGCTTTAGCTTCTTTAAGACCTAGTCCTGTTAATTCTTTTACTAATTTAACAATTTGTAATTTTTGAGCGCCTGCGCTTTTCAAAATAACGTCAAACTCTGTTTTTTCAGCTTCAGCTACTTCACCAGCGCCACCTGCAACTGGTCCTGCTACTGCAACTGCTGCAGCTGCTGGCTCAATACCATATTCTTCTTTTAGGATGTTTGCTAATTCATTTACATCCTTAACAGTAAGGTTAACTAATTCTTCTGCTAACTTCTTAAGATCTGCCATTTTAATTTGTTTTTAATTTGTTTTAAACTAAATTTTCTATTCTCTTTCTGATAAGGTTTTTACTAAACCTCCTAATAAATTTTTACCTGATTCAAGTTGTCCAAGAACTGTTTTTATTGGTGATTGTAACAATAAAATAATATCTCCAATAAGTTCTTCTTTAGATTTAAGACTTGCTAAAGCGCTTAACTGGTCTGCACCAATATAAAACGATTCTTCAGCATAAGCTCCTTTGAAAAGCGGTTTATCACTTTTTTTATTAAGTTCTTGAATTAATTTACCAGGAACATTTGCAACATTAGTAAACATTACTGTAGTGTTTTCTTTTAAAACACCATATAGTTCCTGAAAATCACGACCGCTTCGTTCTAAAGCTTGCTTAAAAAAAGTATTCTTAACAACAATCAGTTCTATGCCTTTTTCGAAACATTTTTTTCTTAATTCAAAAGTATCTGCCGCATTTAACCCCGAAATATCTGTTAGATAAAAGTGGTTATATTCGTTGATAGTATCTTTCAAACTTTCGATAAGTGCATTTTTATCTTCTCGTTTCATTACTGGCAATTTGTTAATTACTAATTAATTGACTTAAGATCGATTTCAATACCTGGACTCATTGTGCTAGACAAGTAAATACTTCTTACATAAGTTCCTTTTGTTGCTGTTGGTTTAAGTTTTATAATTGTCTGAATTATTTCAGTTGCGTTATCAACTATTTTTTCAGGACTAAATGAAACTTTACCAATACCTGCATGGATTATACCGTATTTATCCACTTTAAAATCAATCTTTCCTTTTTTCACATCTTCAACTGCTTTGCCGATCTCCATAGTTACTGTACCAGCTTTTGGGTTTGGCATTAAACCTCTAGGGCCTAAGATTCTACCTAGTTTTCCTAGTTTTGCCATTACCTGAGGCATAGTAATTATAATATCGATATCTGTCCAGCCTCCTGAAAGTTGTTCAATATAATTATCTAATCCAACATAATCAGCACCAGCATCTTTTGCTTCTTGCTCTTTATCTGGAGTACATAATACCAAAACTCGAACTTCTTTACCAGTTCCGTGAGGTAATGTTGTAATTCCTCTAACCATTTGATTGGCTTTACGAGGGTCAACACCTAAACGAACATCAATATCAACAGAAGCATCAAACTTTGTAAAAGTAATCTCTTTTACAAGTTTTGCAGCCTCTTGAAGATCGTACTTCTTTCCTTTTTCAAGTTTAGCTAAAGCGTTTTTTCTATTTTTGCTAATTTTTGCCATTTCAAAAAGTACTTTAATTATTTTTTAATTGGTGATTGTCCTTTTACAGAAATCCCCATACTTCTAGCTGTGCCTGCAACCATACTCATTGCTGAATCTAATGTGAAAGCATTTAAGTCAACCATTTTAGCTTCTGCAATAGCTTTAACTTGATCCCAAGTTACTGAACCAACTTTATTTCTATTTGGTTCTGCAGAGCCTTTGTTAACTTTTGATTGCTCTAACAATTGAATCGCAACCGGTGGAGTCTTTACGATAAAATCAAAAGATTTATCACTATAATAAGTGATAATCACAGGTAAAACTTTACCTACTTGATCTTGGGTTCTACCATTAAATTGTTTGCAGAACTCCATGATATTTAAACCTTTTGATCCTAAAGCAGGACCCAAGGGTGGAGATGGATTTGCGACACCACCTTTAACTTGTAGTTTAATAAAACCACTAATTTGTTTTGCCATAAACTTTTTTTCTTAATAAAAGATTACTCTTTTTCAACTTGTATGAATCGAAGTTCTAGTGGAGTTCTACGACCAAAAATCTTAACCATTACTTTCACTTTTTTCTTCTCATCATACACTTCTTCTATCACACCACTAAAACCGCTAAATGGACCATCGATAACCTTTACTGGTTCTCCAACATAAAAGAGCATATTTACCTCTTCATCACTCTCAGCTAGCTCGTCAACTTTTCCAAGTATTCTAGCTACCTCATCATTTCGCAAAGGTATTGCGTGTCCATCTTGGGTTTTTAAAAAACCAATTACTCCGCTTACATTTTTTATACTGTGCTCTATTTCACCGTCTAAAGCAGCATGTATCAAAATATAACCTGGAAAAAAATTTCTTTCCTTTGTAATAGGTTTTCCATTTCTGACCTGATAAACTTTTTCTGTCGGTATAAGAACCTGAGAAACTTGATCTTGTAGTCCAAGCCTAGCAATCTCTGCTTCAAGGTATTCTTTTACCTTTTTCTCTTTTCCGCTAAGAGCTCTAACAACATACCATTTTTTTTCAATCTCTGACATATCCGACAAAATTAGGTTTAATAAAATATGCCGTAAATAACTTCGAGAAGATTTTTAAAACTATAATCCATCACGAAGATAATTAGGGCAAATATTAAGGAAGCAACCATAACCACAACTGCACTGCCCTGAAGTTCTGACCATTTGGGCCAAGTAACTTTATGAACTAGTTCGTTGTAAGTATCTTTGAAATATTCTTTAATTTTTCTCATCTTAATATCTCGTTTGCACGGGAGGAGCGACTCGAACGCCCGACACCTAGTTTTGGAGACTAGTGCTCTACCAACTGAGCTACACCCGTAGAAAGAAGAAGCAAGGAAAACCTCGCTTCATCTATCATATTGGTTTTAATTATTCAATAATTTCAGTAATTTGTCCTGCTCCAACTGTTCTACCACCTTCACGGATAGCAAAACGAAGACCTACGTTACAAGCTACTGGGTAAATTAATTCAACTTCAATTGAAACATTATCACCAGGCATAACCATTTGAACGCCTTCTGGCAAATGAATTTCACCAGTAATATCTAATGTTCTCAAGAAGAATTGTGGACGATATTTATCGTGGAAAGGAGTGTGACGACCACCTTCTTCTTTTTTCAAGATATAAACTTCAGCTTTAAATCTTGTATGTGGTTTAATTGTTCCTGGTTGTGCAATTACTTGACCTCTTTTAACTTCGTCTTTATCAACACCACGAAGTAATAGACCAACGTTATCACCAGCTTCGCCTCTGTCTAATATTTTACGGAACATTTCAACTCCTGTAACAACAGTTTTGCGAGCTTCTTCACCTAAACCGATAATATGAACTTCGTTACCTGTATTGATAACGCCAGTTTCGATACGACCAGTAGCAACTGTACCACGACCTGTAATAGAGAATACGTCTTCAACAGGCATTAAGAATGGTTTTTCGTTATCACGTGGAGGAATTGGAATCCAAGTATCAACAGCTTCCATTAATTCCATAACTTTGTCTTCCCATTGTGGTTCACCATTTAATGCACCTAATGCAGAACCTCTAATAACTGGACAATCATCACCTTCAAAACCGTAGAAATTCAATAAATCACGAACTTCCATTTCAACTAATTCTAAAAGTTCTTCGTCATCAACTAAGTCAACTTTGTTCAAGAATACTACAATTCTTGGAACGTTTACCTGACGAGCTAAAAGGATATGCTCACGAGTTTGAGGCATAGGTCCATCAGTTGCAGCAACAACTATAATAGCTCCGTCCATTTGAGCAGCACCTGTAACCATGTTTTTAACGTAGTCAGCGTGACCAGGACAGTCAACGTGTGCATAGTGACGTGATGCAGTTTGGTATTCAACATGTGAAGTATTAATAGTAATACCTCTTTCTTTTTCTTCTGGAGCATTGTCAATAGAATCAAAGCTCATTACAGCCGACAAACCTTTTTTTCCTAAAACTGTTGTAATAGCAGCAGTTAAGGTGGTTTTACCATGGTCAACGTGACCAATTGTACCAATATTTACGTGCGGTTTCGACCTATCAAATTTTTCTTTAGCCATGGCTTAAAAATATTAAATATTAATAATTAAACTTTTTTTAATTTATACTTACAAAAAATTGAGCCAATGATGGGAATTGAACCCATGACCTCTTCCTTACCAAGGAAGTGCTCTACCCCTGAGCTACATTGGCACCTTCGAGCGGGAAACGAGACTCGAACTCGCGACCCTCAGCTTGGAAGGCTGATGCTCTACCAACTGAGCTATTCCCGCAACCTAAGTGTTAGTGGGGGGAGAAGGATTCGAACCTCCGAAGTCGTTCGACAACAGATTTACAGTCTGCCCCAGTTGACCACTTTGGTATCCCCCCAAGAAATCTTGGAGCCGATGAACGGACTCGAACCGCCGACCGGCTGATTACAAATCAGCTGCTCTACCAACTGAGCTACATCGGCCAAAATATAAATTAATTCATACTTTTTAAAGAACATCTTTTTACTTACGAAAAAGGTCTGCAAATGTATGAATTATTTATTTCTTTCCAAAATTTTTTAATTATTTTTTTAATTATTTTTAATTATCTTAATTTTTCTTTATACTTTTTCAACTGGCGACGTAACGCAACCGTTGCTAAATCTACAGATTCTTCAAAAGTACTTTTTTGACGTTTTGCAAAAATATCTTTAGCATATGGGACATTTATTTTGATTTCTGCCACTTTATTGTCCTTTGTTTCCGAATTTTCTAAGCGTAAAACGACTTCTGCATCGATAATATTGTCTGCAACTTGACTTAATTTGCCAACTTTGTTCTCAATATAAGCGATTAATTTTTTATCCGCATCAAAACGAACTGATTGAATTTTAATATCCATATTGTAGTCCTTTCTTTTTTATTGTGCTCTCGGATGAGCTTGTTTATAAATAGTTTTAATTTTTGAAAATGTATTATGTGTATAAACTTGTGTTGCCGCTAAACTTGTATGTCCTAATAATTCTTTTATTGAATTCAAATCTGCACCATTGTTCAACATGTGAGTAGCAAAACTATGTCGCAACACGTGAGGAGAACGTTTCTCTAATTGACTTACTAATCCTAAATAATGTTGAATTTTTCTGTAAACGAAATTTGGATACATTTTTTCGCCTTTATCGGTAACAAATATAAAATCTTTTGCTTCACATGAAAAACCAAAATCACTTTTTTGAGAAACGTACAATTTATACATATTATTAATATAGGTATTAAATGGCACTATTCTTTCCTTATTTCCTTTTCCTAAAATTTTTATATTGCCCCTAGAAACATCAATATCTATATGCTTTAAATTTATCAATTCTGAAAGACGCATTCCAGTATTATAAAAAAGCTCAATCATAAACCTATCTCTAATACCAAAAAAGTCATCTGAAAACAAACTAGCATTATCTAAATTGTTCATTTGATTTTCTTGAACAAACTCTGGCAATCTTTTTTTAGCCTTTGGTAACACTATTTTTAGCATAGGGTTTTTAGAAATATGTCCAAATTTCATTAAATATTTCACGTAAGATTTTAAGCTCGACACTTTCCTATTAATGCTAACTGCTGATAATCCTTGTTCTGACAAAGATGCTATCCAAGCTCTAATTTTTTGATATTCGGGATTTAATTCATCATCATTTGATTCTACAAATACAAAATTACGAAACTGAATTAAATCTGTTTCGTAAGAATTTATTGTATGTTCAGAAAGCCGTTTCTCGTAACGGATATATTTAATGAAATTATTAATATTCATATTAATTTAATCATCACTACCAAGAAATCTATTAATTAATACGAATGTTTTAATTAAAAGTTACATTAAATGTGAATTTTAATTATTTTCTTGCATTGTTAACAAACGTTGAACATAGCGTGCGCGAATCATTTGTTGACGCTTTGTTACTGAAGGTTTTTCAAAAGCTTGACGTCTTCTTAATTCTTTTACAACGCCTGTTTTTTCATATTTTCTTTTAAAACGTTTCAAGGCTCTGTCAATGTTTTCGCCGTCTTTTACTGGTACAATAATCATTGTTATTATTTTTTATTTAAACTTATTTTTATTTCTTTTAAATTTTGGACTGCAAAAATATACAATTTATATTATTTAACAAACTTTTTCAACTAATATTTTTGTAATTTTCATATTAGGACTTTTTGCATTAAAAATCATTTTTTTGCTTCATTCTTATCATAACTAATGTTATTTTTGCATAAAATTAAAAAGAATGACTTTAATAAAATCTATTTCTGGAATTAGAGGTACTATAGGAGGTTTCGCTGGCGAAAACTTAACTCCAATTGATATTGTAAAATTTATAACTGCCTATTCGTTGTGGCAAAAAGAAACAAACCCAAAAGCTAAAACAATAGTTGTTGGTCGTGATGCTCGTCCTTCTGGCAAAATGGTTGAAAATATTGTAGTTTCAGTTTTTAATTCTTTGGGTTTTGATGTTATTAATATTGGCTTAGCCACAACTCCCACAACAGAATTTGCTGTAATAAACGAAAAAGCTGATGGCGGAATAATTATAACTGCCAGCCACAATCCTAAAAATTGGAACGCACTTAAACTTTTGAATAATAAAGGCGAGTTTTTAAGTGCTAGCGAAGGACAAAGAATTTTAGAACTTGCAGAAACTGCAAATGCGGAATTTGCTCAAGTTGATGATTTAGGAAAAACTACAAAACTTAGAAATTACGAAAATCTACATATTGATTCTATTCTAAAGCTAAAATTAGTAAACAAAGAATTAATAAAAGCTGCTGATTTTACAGTTGCTATAGATTGTGTAAACTCTGTTGGAGGCTTTGCTATTCCAAAATTATTAAAAAGTTTAGGTGTAAAAAATATTATTGAGCTTTATTGTACCCCAAATGGTCAGTTTCCACATAATCCAGAGCCGTTACCAGAACATCTTACAGAAATTAGCAATCTTATAAAAGAAAAAAATGCAGATGTTGGTTTTGTTGTTGACCCTGACGTGGACAGACTTGCAATAATTTGTGAAGATGGTTCTATGTTTGGCGAAGAATATACTTTAGTAGCTGTTGCAGACTATGTTTTATCAAAAACTCCTGGCAATACTGTGTCAAATCTTTCATCAACCAGAGCTTTGAGAGATGTTTCTGAAAAATACGGAGTTGAATACAATTCTGCTGCTGTAGGCGAAGTAAATGTTGTAGCAAAAATGAAAGAAACAAATGCTGTAATTGGTGGCGAAGGGAATGGTGGTGTAATCTATCCAGAATCTCACTACGGAAGAGATGCCTTGGTAGGAATTGCTTTGTTTTTAAGTTTCTTAGCTGAAAAACAACTTAAAGTTTCTGAATTAAAAAAAACATACCCAAATTATTTTATTTCAAAAAATAAAATTGAACTTACAAAAGACATTAATTTAAATAATATTTTTGAAAAACTTCTAGAAAAATACAAAAACAACCCTCATCACACAATAGATGGCTTAAAAATCGAATTTCCAGAAACCAAAGAATGGGTGCATTTACGCTCATCAAATACAGAACCTATTATTAGAATTTATTGCGAAAGTTTAAACCAAAAAAATGCTGAAGCTTTAGCAAAAAAATTTATCGAAGAAATAAAAAATTTAATGTAAACTATACAAAACAAATTGATATAAACACAAATACAGATTTGTTATTTTTATTTTGTAATTTTACATCATGATTTCTAAAGATGATTTAGACATTAAAGTAAAGGCTTTGCCACAAAATCCTGGCGTTTACAAATATCTTGATAAAGCTGGGAATATTATTTATGTAGGAAAAGCTAAAAACTTAAAAAAACGAGTGTCTTCATATTTTGCAAAAAATCACCAATCATTCAAAACCAATGTTTTAGTAAAAAGAATAAAAGACATTGAATACATTGTTACAGAAACTGAAAACGATGCTCTTCTTTTAGAAAATGTTTTGATAAAATCTCTTCAACCACGATATAATGTAATGTTGAAAGATGATAAAACATATCCGTGGATTTGCATTAAAAACGAAACCTTTCCACGAGTATTTTACACTCGACAAAAAACAAAAGGTAATGAATATTTTGGACCATTTACTTCGGTTTACACAATAAAAACTTTGTTAAATTTAATTACTCAGCTCTACCCTATTCGTAACTGTAATTTGAATCTTAGTAAAGAAAAAGTAAAAGAAGGAAAATATAAAGTTTGTTTAGAATATCATATTGGAAATTGCAAGGCTCCTTGCATTGGTGAAATTGACGAAAAAACTTACCTACAATTGATTTCGGATATTAGAAAAATTTTAAAGGGCAATTTGCACCAAGTTCAAACATACTTTACAAAAGAAATGAAAAATCATGCAGATAAACTTGAGTTTGAAAAAGCAGCTGAAATAAAATCAAAATTAAGTATTATCGAAAACTACAAAAGCAAATCAACTATTGTAAACACAAATATTTCAGATACCGAAGCTTTTGGTTTTGCAAAAGATATTAATTCTGCTTATGTATCATATATACGAATACAATCTGGCACAATAATTTCGGCTCATTCTGTTGAAATCCGCAAAAAAATTGATGAATCTGATGAAGATATGCTTTTGTTTGCTGTTTTAGAACTTCGCGAAAGTTTAAACTCTGATGCAAAAACCACTTTACTACCATTTGAGGTTGATTTTGAGGTAGAAAACACTAAAATAGAAGTTCCAAAGCGTGGCGACAAGCTTAGTGTAATAGAACTTGCCAATAGAAATGCAAAATTTTTCATGTTGGAAAAACACAAACAAATCGAAAATAAAAATCCCGAAAAGCATATTCAAAGAAAATTAGAAACTTTAAAAAAAGATTTGAATTTGTCGGAACTGCCACGCCATATTGAATGTTTTGACAATTCAAATATTCAAGGAACAAATTCTGTTGCTGCTTGCGTAGTTTTTAAAAATGCACGCCCTTCAAAAGCAGACTATCGCCATTATAATATAAAAACTGTTGAAGGTGCTGATGATTATGCTTCTATGAGCGAAATTGTTTATCGCCGCTATAAAAGATTGATTGACGAAAAAAAAGAACTACCTCAACTAATTATTATTGATGGCGGAAAAGGTCAACTAAATGCAGCTTTAAAAAGTTTAAAAAAACTAAATTTAGAAAACATAAGCATTATAAGCATTGCCGAAAAGTTAGAAGAAATTTATTTTCCTAACGATTCTGTACCTTTGTTTCTTGATAAAAATTCAGAATCTTTAAAATTAATTCAGCACGCTAGAGACGAAGCCCACAGATTTGGATTAAGTTTTCACAGAAATAAAAGATCTGCTAATTTTATAGTGTCTGAACTCGAAAATATTGCGGGAATTGGAGATAAAACAATAGATGTATTATTAACAAAATACAAAAGCGTAAACCAAATTAAAAAAGCTAAAATCGAAGACTTAGAAACATCTATTGGCAAAGCTAAAGCAAAACTTTTAATTGATTATTTTAAAATTAAACAAAATTCAAATGAATAAGATAAAATATTTTTTTCACCTTTTAAGCTATTTGCAATATCCACTATTGATTGTAGGATTGTTTTTTATTGTAAAACCCTTCTTTAAAGGATTTGATTACTTGTCTTCAAATTCTGAATATGTATTTCAGAATTATAATTATGCATTAATTTTTTTAGGATTAACACTAGGCTTTGCTTCTCTTCAAGATTCAACAAAAACTACTCTTAAATACGAGAAAAATATTTGGCGAAATCCAAAAAAAGCAAAACGAATCATGATTTTCACAATTGCTACAATGATTATTTTTCTTTTTGCAGGCGTGTTTGGATTTATAATGAAAGACAGTTTTGTCAAGGATTTTGCTTATGGTTCTATTGTTTTGGCAGTTGGGCTTCTTGGATATTTAAAATTACAAATGGAAATGTATGAAAATCATAAACCATAAAAAAAAGTGTTTGCTTAAATTAGGAATAGTAATTAAATTTGCAATCATATAAAATATCCAAACCCAAGTTTTAGAAAGCATAATTTATTATTGATTATTTTAAAAATGAAAAGACTAACTAATATTTTTTTGATTATTGTATTAATAAGTTTTTCGTTTGAAGTTATTGCTTCACATAAAATTTATATTTTACACGGATATGCAAGCAGCAAATCAATAATGAATAGAATAAAAAAAGATTTAAAAAAATCTGGTTTTTTAGTAGAAAACTATGACTATCCTGCTCTTTATGTTGACTTGGACAGTTTAGGTAAAAAATTATACTTAGATGTTTTAGAAGATAATTATGACTCTGTTTCCTTTGTAACTCATTCTATGGGTGGATTAGTTGTGAGGAATATGGTAAAATATTCTGCTGCAGACCTGAATTTTCCAAAAATTTATAGAATTGTAATGATAGCACCACCAAATCAAGGTGCGGACATTGCTGATTTTTTCAAAAAAAATAAATGTAATAGAAAAATATTAGGTCCTAATGTTGAAAAAATGAGAACAGACTCTATGTCATATGCAAATCTACTGCCTGCTCCAATAAACACAGAAATTGGAATAATTGTTGGAAAATCAAAACATAAAGCTGGATTTAATTGGTTTATTGGCAAAAAAAATGATGGACTTTTAATTCCAGAAAGAGTTCATTTAGGAAATGAAAAAGATATTGCTACTTTCAATAAAAGTCATATTGGAGTTGTAAAAAGGAAAAAGCCAAGAGAAGCAGTTGTTAAATTTATGAAGTTTGGAAAATTTAATGTTGAGAACAATACAGATTCTATTTCCCCATAAATTTTTCTACATTTATAATAAATCTTTCGTGAATACCACTTCCTATTTCGCCATCTTCATCAAAAGCTTTAACCGAAAAAACTAATCGTTTTCTATCAATTTCTATTAGTTCTGATTTGCAAGAAACTTTTTTCCCAACTGCCGTTGCTTTTATGTGAACAATATCCACTTTAGTTCCCACAGTTCCATAACCTTCTGGCAAAAATTCCATAACAGATTTATAGCAAGTATTTTCCATTAAAGCAATCATAGCAGGAGTAGCAAAAACTTCAACTAATCCACTACCATAGTTTGCTGCCGTATCTTCAAACTTCACTATCTGCTCCTGATTACCTTGTGTTCCTATTTTTAAATTAAACTCCATAAAATGACTATTTTGTTTGTACAAAAATAAAAAATAATTTATGCTTTAAGTTTGTTTTGAGCAACAATCTCATCTAAAAAATTAATCAAACTTGGATAAGATTCTATTTTAAATTTGCTTTCTAATTCATTAAAATTTTCCCAACCAACTTCTACAATTTTCTCTTTTTTTTGAGGTTTTAGTTTATAATTTTCCTCAAACTGCATAGCAAACCACTGTGTTTCTTTTAATGCATATTCTCCTTTTTGCGAATAAATGTGATAAGTATTTGGTAATTGAAAACTAAGTTTTAAATCTTTTTCTAAAATGCCACACTCTTCTGAAACTTCGCGAATAGCAGCTTGTTCTGTAGTTTCATCTGCTTCAACTTTTCCTTTTGGCAAATCCAAATATCCCAATCTACGAATATATAAAATTTCGTCATTTGAATTTTTTACCAAACCACCTGCAGCTAAAACAAAAACAAAAATTTTTCTCAATTTTTTCAACATTTTTTCTGGTTCTTTCCCATATATATTGATTTTATCTAAATTTTCATCATCTAAAAATTTTATAATTTGTTTTTTTAGCGCCTTTTTCTTAAATTCATCTATTTTTAATGAATAAATGTTATCAAACTCTTTTTCTGTAAGAATTACTATCTTATTTTTGTAAAAAATTTTAATCATAATTTTATGAATCAAATTGATAGACAAATTGCCAATAAACTTTTGCAAATTAAAGCAATAAAATTACAACCTACAAAACATTTTACATGGGCATCTGGTTGGTTTTCTCCTATTTATTGCGACAACCGTAAAACCTTGTCTTTTCCAGAAGTTAGAACTTTTATAAAAGAAGCTTTTGTAAAAACAATTTGTGAAAACTTTAATGATTTTGATGTAATTGCAGGCGTTGCAACAGGAGCTATTGCTCAAGGAGCCTTAGTTGCAGAAGCAATGAACAAACCTTTTGTTTATGTTCGTTCACAAGCGAAAGAACACGGAATGGGAAATCAAATTGAAGGACAACTTGACGAAAACAAAAAAGTTGTAGTAATAGAAGATTTAATTTCTACTGGTGGAAGTAGTTTGAGTGCAGTAAAAGCAATTCGGGAAGCAAATTGCGAAGTTGTTGGAATGATTGCAATATTTACTTACAATTTTCAAAAAGCCATTGATAATTTTGAAAAAGAAAATGTAAAACTAATTACGCTAAGTAATTACGATGTTTTAATTGAAGAAGCTATTGCAATGGGTTATGTTTCAAATTCTGACTTAAATTTATTAAAAGAGTGGCGACTTGACCCTGAAAATTGGAAAAAAAATCAAATTTAAAATGAAAGAGTTAGAAATTATTAGTAAAACAGGTAAGATTAATAATTCTGCTGAAAGAATTTTTAATTTTTTTTCTGATTTTAGAAATATTTCAAAATTAATTCCACCAGAAGCTGGAGTTGAGAATTGGCAAGCAGAGAAAGATTGGTGTTCTTTTGTTGTTAAAGGACAAAACATACAACTAAATATTGTTGAAAGAGAAGAGTTTAAAACGATAAAAATCTCTGGAGACGACAATTCGCCCTATATATTTAATTTTTGGATGCAATTAGTACAACTCTCGGCATACGATACTGCTGTAAGACTTGTTGTGCGAGCACAACTAAGTTTCTTTATGCGACAAGCTGTAAAAAAACCCATGCAAAAAGGATTAGACCAAATCATTGATTATATGAAGATGATACCTTACTAAGGTATTCAAATTTTCTATTATTTTCTTCTTATACATAAAAAGGCGGTGTCTCATAAGTGTCAAACTGCTTTACTTCAACTTCGTTCAGCAACCACGTTGCTTTCAATATTCGGACTCAGTCACGTACACTTCGGCTTTGCTCAGTGCATCGCTTCTGGTACGCTCCTTCGTCCTCAATTTCAGCGCCTTGCATTTTAACACTTCTGAAACACCTTGAAAATTCATTGTTTTAAAATTTGTTTTGAGACAGCCTCTTTAATTTTATCTAACTAGTACAATTTCTCCTTGTTTTTTATGTACTGTTCCATACCAATCTTTAAACTCGGCATACCAGTAATACACACCATTCGCCATAACTTTATCTCCCTTATTTTTATTTCCTTTATAAGTTCCGTCCCAAGCTCCGTCAGAAC